>Ga0307374_10000264_pt1 | contig 99848 bp, 90 predicted proteins | sample OX3MG_FD_202532 | JGI IMG/M metagenome (GOLD analysis project Ga0307374, IMG submission 202532) | Soil microbial communities from Risofladan, Vaasa, Finland - OX-3 | ecosystem: Environmental > Terrestrial > Soil > Coastal area > Acid sulfate soil | place: Finland: Risofladan, Vaasa | collected...
TCCGCGCAGTCGATCATACGACACTCTCCAAGCTGAGCGGTCCCCTTTTCCTGCGTCATGCGCAGAGTGAGTCTCCGGCGGTTTTGGTGCCCATGAGTTCGCGGCTAGCCGCGAACTCATGGGCGATTTCGTGCGGCGTCCTCTCTCCGTGAGCCCGGTGAGGACGACTCTCATTGTATTCCCGCCTCCAAGCCTCGACGATCTGCCTGGCTTCGGCCAGGGTGGCGAACCAATGAGCGTCCAGGCACTCGGCCCGAAGCGTCCCATTGAAGGATTCCACGTGCGCGTTGTCGGTGGGTTTGCCCGGCCGGGAGAAGTCGATCCGTACGCCAGCCCGATACGCCCACAGGTCCATCGCCTGACTGGTGAATTCCGATCCATTGTCGCAGAACAGCAGTTTCGGACTCCCTCGCTGCGAACAGATTCGACTGAGCACACGCACGACATCTTCCCCTTTCAAGCTCTGCCCCAGTTCGATCGCCAGGCTTTCCCGCGTAAACACATCCACCACCGTCAAGGCGCGAAAGCGTCGCCCGTCGGCCAGTTGATCGGCCACAAAATCCAAGCTCCACACGTGGTTCGGCGCCGTCGCCTTGACGCGCTTGCGGTGATTTGCGGCCGCGCATCTCCGCCGTCGCGGCTTCTGGCGCAGGGTCAGACCCTCCTCGCGATAGAGCCGATACACCAGCTTCTTGCCCACCTGCCAGCCCTCGCGCTGCAGCAGCATCCGGATCTTGCGATATCCGTAGCGGACCCGGGCCTGGGCAATCTCCCGAATCCGCTGCCGCAGAGCCGTCCTCGGCTCGCGGATGCTCTGGTATCGAAGAGTCGACTCGGCGATCTGCGCTGTGCGACAGGCGCGCCGCTGGCTCACTCGATACACGCCGCACAGGTAGTGCACCACTGGGCGGCGGCGCGAGGACTTTAGAATTTTTTTGCCAGCACGTCCTGCAGCATGGCCTTGTCCAAGCTCAGCTCGGCCACCAGCTTCTTCAGTTTCCCGTTTTCCTCCTGAAGCTGCTTGAGCTGCCGCACCTGATCGATCTCCAGACCCACGTACTGCTTCTTCCACCGGTAGAAGGTCTGCTCGGTAATCCCTGCCTGCCGACACACCTCTACCACCGGTACGCCCACCTCGGCTTGCTTCAGCATCGCGACAATTTGCTCCACAGAAAAGCGCTTCCTCTTCACGGCAAAATCTCCCTTCCCCTGCGGGCTAGATTCTGCCGGAAACTAACTCTCAACATGCATCAGAAAATGGGCGGCCGATCACTTGTATGCCCGGCTTTATGCAAATTGCCGCGCTTCTGTTAGAATTTCCGCCAACTTTTATGGCCAATCCGCCGCCGCGGCTGCGTTCAACAAACAGGAGTAGCCCCATGCGCCATCTGGAAAAGCTGAAACCGCTCGCTCAACTCGCCCTGCGCTGGGCACTGGCAATCGTGTTCATTTACCACGGCTTTCCAAAACTGTTTTCGCATCGCGCCGAACATGTCGCGATATTTGGCCAGATGGGATTCCCCGGCTATTTCAACTACATCGCGGGCGTTTTGGAGTTCTTTGGCGGCTGCTTGCTGGCGGTGGGCTTGTTTACGCGCCTGCTGGCGTTGCTGCTGACCGGGGAGATGGTTATCGCTTTGTGGAAAGTCCGTCTGGCCAAGGGCGTACTGGCCGTGGCCAATTACGAGCTCGCGTTGCTGCTGGCGGTTGCCGCCTTCACGCTGATGGTGATTGGGCCGGGCGCCGCCTCGATCGACCGGTTGATCTTCAAATCGAAGAGTTAACCCCCCTACGATCCTCCCGGTCCCGGCGTCCCCGTGTGGGCCGATGACGGGGAAGCCTGCACGAAGGGCGCTTGCGGCATCAGGAACCAGGCCACCAGATAAGCAGCCACGCCCGGAACCAGGCCCGTGGCCAGGGTCACGAAAGCCCAGATGATTCGCAGAATCGTCGCGTCGATTCCGAAATATTCGGCGAATCCGCCGCACACACCGGCAACCTTCTTATCCAAGATCGAGCGCGTCACTCGCTTGCCTGGCGGGCTGGGCGCCTGGCGGGCGCCGCAGTAGCAGCAAAAGCTCGAAGAGTCGGCGATTTCCCTGTGGCACGCGGAACAGTTCATCGGTCACCTCCACGGCCTTACGCCATTCGCCACGATCGCGAGACATTCCGGGGTCCCCGATGCCCGGAGAGGGCTCGGAAATCGAAAAATCGCTCAATATTTCAAAAGATCATCGAGCGCCCGCACAATGTCGGCCGATTGGGGCAAAACCGCGTCCTCGAGAAGAGGCTGGTAGGCGCAAAACGTATCCTGCGCGCCCACGCGGCGGGCGGGCGCATCCAGCTCGTCGAACAGCTCGTCCCCGATGCGAGCCGCGATTTCCGCCCCGTAGCCCCAGGAAAGCATGTCTTCGTAGGCCACCAGCACGCGATGCGTTTTCGCGACGCTCCCGGCAATGGCCTCCCAGTCGTAGGGACTCAGAGAGCGCAGATCGATGATCTCGATCGAAATCCCCCGGCGACCCATTTCGGCCGCGGCCACCTCGGCCCGGTGAACCAGGGCGCCGAAGGTGACGACGGTGGCGTCGGTCCCTTCCCGCGCGACGCGCGCCTTCCCAAACGGCACGGTGTAATCGGGACCGGGATAGGCGGAGCGGTTGTACGGCTGGCGGTACAGGTGCTTGTGCTCGAGGAACATCACGGGATCGTCGCAGCGAATCGCCGTACGCAGCAGGCCGCACAAATCGAGCGCCGTCGATGGCATCACGACGCGCAGTCCCGGCTCGTGCGTAAAGATGACCTCGCCGCACTGGCTGTGATAGATCGCGCCGCCGGTCAGATAGCCTCCGGTCGCCACGCGGATCACCACCGGGCATTTGAATTTTCCCGCCGAGCGCCACCGCAGCAGCGGCAATTCGTCGCGAAGCTGCAGCATCGCCGGCCAGATGTAATCGAAAAACTGGATCTCGACGACCGGCTTGAGCCCGCGCGTGGCCATCCCGATGGCCCGCCCGACGATATTGGCTTCGGCGAGCGGGGAGTTGTAGACGCGGTGGTAGCCGTAGCGGCGCTGGAGCCCCGCCGTCGCCTTGAAGACGCCGCCCTTCCCTTTGAGCGTGTCGAGGTACTGCTCGTGACTGAGATCGGCGACATCCTCGCCGAAGATCACGATGCGTTCGTCCCGGCCCATTTCGTCCGCGAGCGTCGCCGAAACCATCTCGACCATGGTTTTCGGGTCGCCGCGCAGTTCCGGCTCGGCCTGGAAGCGATCCGAGGCCGGATCGATGTCGGGCGAATAGACCCACAGCTTCACTGAATCGACCGAGGGCGGCTCGGCCTCGGCGGCCCGGTCGCTCGCTTCGAGAATCTCGCGATCGACGTCCGATTCGATCGTTTCGAGATCGCTTTCGCTCAAAATTCCTTCGCGAAGAAGAAACAGGCCGAATTTCGCGATCGGGTCGCGCCGGGCTTCCTGCTCGCGTTCTTCGGGCGGCTTGTAGAACTTTTCCTCGTCGGACATCGAATGGGAATAGGGCCGGATGACGTGGGCATGAACCAGGGCCGGCCCCTGCCGCTTGCGGCAGTACTCGACGGCGCGGCGCAGCGTGGCGTAGCTTTCGATTGGATCGGTCCCGTCGCACTCGGCGATATGAAAGTTGGGGAAATTTCGGAGCAGGTGCGACACGTTTCCGCCGGCGGTGTGGATGTCGACCGGAACGGAAATCGCGTAGCCGTTGTCCTCGATCAAAAACAGCACCGGCAGCTTCTTCACCGACGCCGCATTGATCGCCTCCCAAAATTCGCCCTCGCAGGTGGTCCCGTCCCCGCCGGCAACGTAGACGACCTCGTCGGAGCGATGGCGGACGGCCTGGCCGAGCGGCGCGCGGCGCGCCTGCTCCATCGCTGCCGGAAATTCCTCGTAGTAGAGCGACGCCTCCGCCGAACCGGTCGCCTGGTTCCATTGCGATCCGGTAGCCGACGAACGGCTGATGATGTTCAGGTCCTGGTAGCCCCAATGGCTGGGCATCTGGCGCCCGCCCGAGCTGGGATCGTCCTTGGCGCCGAATCCCTGGAGCAGCATTTCGTAAGGGGTCGCCCCCAGCGTCAGGCACAGCGCCCGGTCGCGGTAGTGAGGGTAGAACCAGTCGTATCCTGGGCGCAGAAGCAATCCCGCGGCAACGAGCACGGCCTCGTGACCGGCGCCGCTGATCTGAAAGAACAGCTTATTTTGCCGCTTGAGCTGGATTTCCCGGTCGTCGATGCGCCGTGACAGGAACATCGTGCGGTAGATCCGGATCAGCGTGTCGCGATCGAGCCCATCGCACTTCGCTACATCGATGGAGGCAGTCTTCGTCCGGGGCTCTGCAGGCATGGGTTGCTCCTCGTGACGGTTAAAGGCCGCTGGCCATTATATAACTAACCCCAAAGCCGTCGAGCATTTACCGGCTGTCGCCCGCCAAGGCCAAAATCCGCCTGTCCGATTGAAGCGGCCTGGGCGGCAAGCGCCTCTTGAATTTCAACTTCCGGGCCTCGGAACGCGGTGTCTCGGGCGGCGCGAGGGATGTTTGAGAGTTTTGACGCTGTTTGGTGGGTCTTTTGTTGAATTTACCCGCTCTTCGCTGGGGCAGATAATCGGCTAACTCTCCATATTGTAGCAGACTACGCTATTTTCGCTTTGGTGCGGCGCGTGCACCTTCAATCGATCAGCCGAATTGAGGCGCCCAGTCCTCCCGGTCCGACTCGCGACCCGGGCGCCCGCAAGGCAGAGACGATGAACATTGGCACACGCGTCGATTACTTCCGCAAGGAGCATCATCATTTCCTGCGGTTTCTCGACGACTGGGAGAATGCGCTCGAGCTCACCGGCAGCCAGGACGAACAGGAAAGGCTCCGGGGGGTGAACAGGCTGCGCGGATTACAGCCGCAACTTCAAGCCTTGCGCGACCATTGCACATCGGAAGAGCGCAACGTCGAGGGCCCTTACCACGGCCACCTCGAAAAGGGTCAAATTGACGCCCTGCGGACCGAACACGAACAGCTCGCGCGTCTGCTCGGCGACCTCTTCTCCGAACTCCGCTTCGCCACTCTTCATGAGGCCGAGCGGGCGCGGATGGTGGGCCGCCATGTGGCCGCATTCGCCCGGCGCCACATCTTGTTCGAAGAGGAATTGCTGGCGGAAATCGAGAGGAAGCTCTCCCAAGAGGCGGAAGAGAATCTGCTGCTGCGCTACACGCAGGCTCCCGACTAGATATCCCCTGAATGCGGAAGCGGCCTTTCGTGGCGTGGCGCGGCGAGGAGACGGAATGATCTTTCAAGACCGGACCCAGGCCGGGCGCATGCTGGCCCATGCGCTGAGGGGTTACGCCGGGCGGCAAGACGCCATCGTGCTGGGCGCGCCGCGCGGAGGGGTCCCGGTGGCCTTTGAAGTCGCCACGCAGCTGAAGCTGCCGCTCGATGTTTTCGTTTTGCGCAAGCTGGGGGTTCCCTGGCAGGAGGAACTCGCCTTTGGCGCGATCGCCGAAGGCGGCATTCGCGTTCTCGAGGAGGAAATTCTCGATTCTGTGGGACTTTCTCCCTCACAGATTGAGGAAGTCGCCCGGCAAGAGCAGAAGGAGCTGGACCGCCGGCTGCTCATCTATCGCGCCGGGCGTCCGCCGCTCGACGTGCGCGGCCGGACGGTGATTCTGGTCGACGACGGGATCGCGACGGGGTCAACCGCCCGCGCGGCGATCACGGCGCTCCGGCAGATGCAGCCGGCGCGGATCGTGCTGGCGGTGCCGGTGGCGCCGCCATCGACTTGTCTACGGCTGCGAAGTCTGGCCGACGAACTCGTCGTGCTGGAGGAGCCGGACTCTTTCTACGCGATTGGGCAGTTTTATCTGGATTTCGAGCCGGTGTCCGACCAGGAGGTCACCGGGCTGCTTGCGCGGGCATGGGCGCCCGCTTCGGCCGTCGCCGAGAAGGGCTGACCGAGCCGGATTCCGGCGAGGAAAGGAGAGCCGCCATGACTACCGAACAGAACTTCCCGCCGGAATCCGAATCGTGCGAAGTCATCGTCCATGCCGGTGATGCAACCCTTGCCGGCACCTTGAGCGTTCCTCCGCGCGCCCTCGGTATTGTCCTCTTCGCTCACGGCAGCGGCAGCAGCCGTCACAGCCCCAGAAACCTCTACGTCGCCGGCATCCTTCACTCCCGCCGAATCGCCACGCTGCTTTTCGATCTTCTCACCACCGAGGAAGAGATGATCGACCGGAGCACCAGCGAGTTTCGCTTCGATATTCCCAGGCTCGCTCGCCGCCTGATCGGCGCGACCAAATGGGTGGAGCACAACTCCGACTCCCGCGGACTCTCCGTCTGCTATTTCGGCGCCAGCACCGGGGCCGCCGCCGCGCTGGTGGCCGCGGCCGAATTGAACGATGAGGTGAAGGCCGTCGTTTCGAGGGGCGGAAGGCCAGATCTGGCCGGTGCGGCCCTGGGCGCGGTTCGAGCGCCCACGCTCCTCATCGTCGGCGAAAACGATGCCCTAGTCATCGGCATGAATCGCGAAGCGCTCGAACGCATTGCCTGCCGCGAAAGCAAACTGGTGATCGTTCCCGGAGCCACTCACTTATTCGAAGAGCCGGGAACGCTCGAGGAGGTGGCGCGGATTGCCGCCGATTGGTTCCACGAACATCTGGCTCCGTCGCGCATCGCTGACGCGTTGCCGCGCCAGTCCGCCCCGGCATGCCGAAGCGGTTTCGAAGGAGGTTCGCATGTTGATGGAGCTGAGCGTAATGCCTCTGGGGCGCGGTCCTTCGCTGAGCGGCGACCTGGCCGATCTGCTGAAGATTATCGATGCGAGCGGCCTGGATTACCGCCTCACCGCGGCCGGGACGAACGTGGAAGGCACATGGGAGCAACTGGTGGACGTGGCTCGCCAATGTCACAGCGAGATGCGCAAGAAAACCAGCCGCGTCGTGACCACGATCAAAATCGACGACTACGGTGAGCGCACCGGACGCCTGGCGTCAATGGTCCGGTCGGTGGAAAGCAAAGCCGGCAAACCCCTGAAGAAATAGCTCCCCGGCAGCCCGGGCGCTGCGGCCGAACGCCGCGGCTCGGAACCTTCCCTTGCGAAGGAGACCTGTATGGCAGCCAAACGATTGTTATTCCGGTCGGCGGCACGCGAAAAAATCCTGACCGGAGCCACCGCGCTGGCCGATGCGATTCGAATCACTCTGGGCCCCAAATCGAAATGCGTTCTCATTCAGAAGAAATGGGGACACCCGATCGTCTGCAACGACGGCATCACCATCGCCAAGGAGGTCGAGCTGGACGATCCGGAAGCCAATCTCGGCGCGCAAATGATTCGCGAGGCCGCCGAGCGCACCGGCGACGCCGTCGGCGACGGAACCAGCACCTCGGCGATTCTCGCGCATGCGATTTTTGCCGAAGGGCTGCACAACATAGCGGCCGGCGCCAGCGCGGTCGATCTGAAGCGGGGTCTCGATCGCGGCCTAGCCGCCGCGGTGAAGGCCCTGAAGGGTCTCTCCCGCCCGGTGGCCAGCCGGCGCGAGAAGGCCCAGGTGGCTACGATCTCGGCGCACAACGATCCGAGCATCGGTGAGCTGGTTGCCGACGCCTTCGAAAAGGTCGGCCCGGAGGGTGTCATCACCGTCGAGGAGTCGAAAACCACCGAATCGGCCCTCGAGGTCGTCGAGGGTATGCAGTTCGATCGCGGCTTCATCTCGCCCTATTTCATCACCGATACCGAAAAAATGGAGGTCGCCCTGGAAGACCCGCTGATCCTGCTGCACGAAAAGCGTCTGGCGAACATGAAAGACGTTCTTCCCCTGCTCGAACAGGTCGCCAAGACCGGACGCCCGCTCCTGCTGATCGCCGAGGACGTCGAGGGCGAGGTGCTGGCGACCCTGGTGGTGAACAAGGTGCGCGGAACGCTCCCATCGGCCGCCGTCAAGGCGCCCGGATTCGGCGACCGAAGGAAGGAGATGCTGCAGGATATCGCGATTCTGACCGGCGGCCAGGTGATTGCCGAGGAACTCGGACTGAAAGTGGAAAATCTGACGCTCGACCATTTAGGCCGGGCCAAGCGCGTCGTGATCGACAAGGACAAGACCACCATCGTCGAAGGCGCCGGATCGAAAGCCTCGATCCAGGGCCGGTGCGCCGAGTTGCGCCGGCAGATCGAAAAGACCACCTCCGATTACGACAAGGAGAAGCTCGAGGAGCGCCTCGCCAAACTGGCCGGCGGCGTCGCCGTGATCCGCGTGGGCGCGCCCTCGGAAACCGAAATGAAGAACCGCAAGGAAGCGTTCGACGACGCCATCAGCGCGACCAAAGCAGCCGTTGCTGAGGGCGTCGTTCCGGGCGGCGGCTTGGCCTTGCTCCGGCTCATCGACGTCGTCGCGACCGAGGAAACCGCCTGCTCGGGGGATGAGCGAACCGGCCTGCTGATACTCCGCCGCGCCCTGGAAGCGCCCACGCGCCAGATCGCACGAAACTCGTCGATGGACGACGGGGTTGTGGTCGACCGGATGCGGCAAGGCAAGGAAAATTTCGGATTCGACGCCGCCCGCTGCGAATATGTCGATCTGGTGGAAGCCGGCATCATCGATCCGACGAAAGTGGTGCGGATCGCGCTCGAAAACGCGGTTTCGGTGGCGAGCGTGCTGCTGCTCGCCGAAGCCACGATCACCGAAAAGCCCGAGGAAAAGAAGCAAGCGGCGCACCCGGAGGAATCGTTCGCCTAGAGAGGGTGGCCGGCGCAGGCGCGTGTCAGGCTGGACTCGCGAAGCTGCCCGGGCTCTTCACCGTCCCTCGCCACTCGGGCTTGCGGTCCGGGCTCGCTTGGGCCAGGGCGCGACGCACGCCCTCGGCGTCAAGGTCGCTCGTGTAAACGGGACTGTCCGGCTGTTGCCTCCAGGATTCATCGAGGCCGCCGGCATCCACCCCGTCAAATCCGAGTTCGTCGATCAGACGCAGCACAATCGCCTTCGCTTCCGCCTCGTCCCCCGCAACGGGCAAAGCGATGCGGCCGGGACTGCCTGCCTGCCGGCCATTTTCCAGCAGATGCTTCGCATAGATGTTATTGAATGCCTTGACGACCGGGCGGCCCAATTGCCGCGCGACCCACCGGCTCTCGGTCATTCCCGCCTCGATTTCGTCGATTCGGCCGTCGCGCTGCCGCGGGTAATAATTTCCTGTATCCACGACAACCACATTCGAGGCAACACCTGCAAACAGGTCCTTCGGCAGATCCCGGACTTTCGCTTCGGGGATCGTGACGACAACCACTTCCCCGGCCCGGGCAGCTTCCCGTGCCGTTACCGCTTTTGCCCCGGTCTGGGCCGCCAAGCCGGCCAGCGAGGCGGGCCCGCGCGAGTTGGCAACGAAAACCTCATGCCCCAGATCCCTCAACCGCCGCGTGAGAGTACCGCCGATCTGGCCCGCTCCAATGATGCCGATTTTCATCTTCCCCTCCTCATGGCTTTTCGGATTCTGGAAATCCGGACATAACAAGGGACTTGTCCTGCCCCGTATCCACCAGATCCAGACCCCGATCCCATGCCGATGTGATGCGACGCGGGTTGCGGGCGTCGCAGCGCTCTTCCGCAAAGCGTATCTGGCTGATAATTCACCCATTCCGTGCAATTCGATTCGGCGCCAGGCCAGGCTTGCCCGTTTTGCGATCGCCGGCCCGGCCCGAATGGGCTCCCATGGCAACTCTTCCAGCAACGGGTTTGCGCTTAGCGGTTCCTGGGGGGATGATGCTGTGATATAAAGCGCCGATCCCCTTATGCATCGGCGCAAGGCGCCAAGGGTCCGGCAAGGCGGGGTTCTGGCAACAATGGATGCGGTCACGATACGGGATGTGACGAAACGGTTCGATAAGGTGATTGCCGTTTCCGATTTCAGCCTATCCATCCCCGAAAACTCGTTTTTCGGGCTGCTCGGCCCTAACGGCGCCGGTAAAACCACCACGCTGCGCATGCTACTCCGGATTATCGTTCCCGACAGCGGCAGCATCGAGATCCTCGGACAGCCCCTGAACCACTCCACCCAGGACCGGCTCGGTTACCTGCCCGAGGAGCGCGGTCTCTATCCGCGGATGGGGGTGCGGCAGGTGCTGGTGTTCCTGAGCGCGCTCAAGGGGCTGCCGGAAGCCGAAGCGGACCGGAGGGCGCGCCGATGGCTCGAACGGCTGGAGATTGCAGGCTGGATGGACCGGCGGATCGACGAATTGTCGAAGGGAATGCAGCAGAAGGTGCAGTTCATCGCGGCGATCCTTCATGAGCCGCCTCTGCTGGTTTTGGACGAGCCGTTCAGCGGATTCGATCCGGTGAACGTGGCCCTGGTCAAGAACATCATGCTCGAATTGCGGGACCGGGGAACGACGATCATCCTCTCGACGCACCGGATGGAGCAGGTGGAGATGATGTGCGATTCGATATGCCTGGTCAACCAAGGCCGCAAAGTGCTGTCCGGGGACCTGCGGGAGATCAAGAGGGCATACGGGCGAAACACCGTGCGCATCGAGTACAACGGCAATCGGGACGGGCTCGACCTCGAACGATTCGCGACCAACATCAACCGGTTCGGATCGATGGTGGAAGCCAAGCTGCGGCCGGAGATCGATCCGCAGGAGATTCTGAAGGCGGCCGTCGAGCGGGGCGTTTCGCTGGCGCGCTTCGAGTTGATCGAGCCTCCCCTGGCGGATATTTTCGTCGAAACGGTGACCGGGCCTCATGCATAAGATGTGGCTGATCATTCGCCGGGAATACGCGGTCCGCGTCAGGACACGGACGTTCATTCTGAGCACCATCGGGCTGCCGACGCTGATGGTCGTCGTGTTCGCGATCCCCGCCTACTTCGCGAGCCGCCGCACCGGGCATACGCTGCACATCGCGGTCGTCGATGAAGCGGGCGGCATCGGGCGCCTCGCGGCCCAGCGCCTCGCCATTGCCGAACTGCCGAACGGAGATCGCCAGTTCGACGTCGTCTCGACAATCGAGCGGCCGGCCAATCCCGCGAAAACGCTGGGTGAACTGAAGGCCAAGATTCTCTCGGGGGGCCTCGATGGTTACCTGCTGATCCCGCAAGTGTCCCGGGACATCGGAGCGGCGGAGTTCGATACGCGCAATGCGGGCGACTTCGCGCTGGGGTCGTCCCTCTCGAACGCGCTGACGCAGGCGGCGATCGGCGAGAGGCTGGCCCGGCAGAACGTTCGCGTCTCCGATCTCGACACGCTGCTCGAGCACGTCAGCGTAAGCGTGGTGCAGGTGAAACCCAGGGGCCGGCGCCCGGAACGCGGAGAAACGTTCCAGGCGGCGATCCTGCTGTCCGGGGTGCTGTACATGAGCCTGTTGCTCTACGGCGTCACGACGATGCGGTCGATCCTCGAGGAGAAATCAACGCGAATCATCGAGATACTGCTGTCGTCGGTGCGGCCGTTCCCCCTGTTGGCGGGGAAAATTCTGGGAGTGGGGGCGGTTGGACTGACGCAATTCCTCATTTGGGGAGTCTCGGGGGCGCTGCTGCTGGGCTACGGGGCGGAGATGCTGGCCCTATTATCGGGCGGCTCGGCCTCGCTTCATCTACAACTGCCTTTGGCGCTCTGGCTCTGGTTCGTGGTCTATTTTCTGGGCGGCTATTTCCTTTATACATCGCTCTTCGCCGCACTGGGTGCGTCCGTATCGAGCGAGCAGGCGGCCAACCAGGCGCAATTCCCTATCACGATGCTGCTGGTCGCCTCCTTCATCATGTTTCCGGTGGTGGTACGCAACCCCAACTCGCATCTATCCGTGGTGCTAACGATGATTCCGTTCTTCTCGCCGATTCTGATGGTGCTGCGCGTTGCGCTGGAGCCGCCGCCGCTCTGGCAGATGCTGGCGTCGGTGGGGATCCTCGCGCTGACGACGGTTGTGGTGGTCTATCTGTCGGCGAAGATCTACCGCGTGGGCGTGCTGATGTACGGAAAGCGGCCCTCGCTCATCGAGCTGGTGCGTTGGCTGCGCTATACGTGAGAGTGAAGCGCGAGCCATGGGGATTCCGGCAAGTGCCCGCATCCCCGCGGGCCGGATGGTGGCCCGCATTTCTCCACGCCGGCTAGTGGCGATGGCGACCGAAAAGGCGCAGGTCGCGGCTCACGCCAAAAGTAAAGCCGGTCGAAGGATCGTTCGGATAGACGCCGGCGATCGCCGCCGCATCCCACTCGAATCCTCCACCGGAAATCACCAAGCCCATTCTTCCCTCGGCGCGGCTCTCGGTGCCGTAGAGCGCCGGAGTAAGCGTACGCGAGGAGTAGCGGCCGGAGACTTCTCCGACGATGCGGACACGCTTGGCGAACGGATAGACGACCGCGCCGCCGTAGAGAAGCTCGTCGTTTTGGGAGAATTTCGCATTGGGAGACTGCAGGATGCCGATGCCTGCGTCGCCAAACACCTTTAAGCGGCCGACGTGCTTTTGCAGGATGAGGCTGGCGTAGACGTTGGTGGCGTTGTTGCCGATTCCGCGCGCCTGATTCGTATTGGGCATGAGGAAGCCGAAGCGGAAAGCGACGGCGGGCATGCGGTGCTCGCGCAGCAGCAGCAGCTTCGTCCACAGGCTGAAATCACCCACATCATTCGTCGAATTACCGCTGGTGAGGACCGGGGTGACCGGCGCGGGGACCTGGCTGTTCACCTGGAGAAAATTCTGAATCGTGCCCTGCATCTGCACTTCGACCCGCCGCCCCACCCCCAACCGGAAATTCAGCACACCGGCCGAGGTGAGATCGCCGGAAAAACCCGAGAGCGGGTAGTCGACGTTTTGGAGAAAATCGAAGCCGCCTTGAACGCGCAAGACGCCAACCGGCACGATACTCGCATCGGGCGTTTGTAGCGGCCGGTCCTGCGCGCGGACCGGGAGGCCGGCCAGTGACACCGCAATCATCAATCCCCATAAAACAACAAATCGCTTCATTCACCCTGCCTTTGCATGAAGAGAACCCGCGTATCGTAGGCCACCGGCACCGCTGGAGGCAATTCGAATCACGCGGCCGGCCACGAGCAGAGCACGACCGCCAGCGCCGCGACGACGGCCGTCTCCGTCCGCAGGATCAGCGGGCCAAGCGAGGCTTCCTCAAAGCCTGCTTGGCGCGCGAGAGCCAATTCGTCCTCGGTCCAGCCGCCTTCCGGGCCGAAAGCCAGCGCGACGAAAGAAAGTCCCGTCGCGGGCCGGAAACGTTCCATGGGCGGCGCGCCCGGACGCTCGGAGAGCAGCAGCTTCCGCTCGGCCGCAACTGGCCCGAAGGCCTCGGAGGGAGAAAGCAGCGGCAGCACGAGCGGCGGCGCGATGCGGCGAGCCTGCTGCGCCGCTTCGTGAGCGATCTTCTCCCAGCGGGCATGGCGTTTGGGCGCCGCTTCGAGAAGCGGACGATCGGTTCGCGCGGCAAAGAGCGGCTGAATCGTGGCGACACCCATCTCGGTCGCTTTCTCGATCGCCCATTCAAAATGCGCGAACCGGACGACCGAAAGCAGCAGGGTGACCTCGATCGGGACCCGAGCGGCATCGACAGGCTCGATGAGACTGAATTCCACCGACTCGCGTTCGACATGAGCCACCTTCGCGAGCCAGACGGCTCGCCCATCGCTCACCTCGTATAGCTGGCCGGGCTGCGCGCGCAGCACCCGGCCGAGGTGGCGCGCGTCCTCACCGCGCAAGTAGGCGCGGCCGGCGTCAAAGGAATCGACCATGAATCGGCGTCGCATATGGCAGACCGTTCAATGACCGCTCGGCTGGAAGCCCCGCATGCCGAATTGCCAGAAGAAGAAGGAGAGGAAATCGGCGTAAAGATTCTCCTCCTGTTTGCGCGTGGCGCCGAAACCATGACCACCTTGGTAATTTACGCGAAGCAGAACCGGCTTGCCGCTCGAGGAAGCCGCCTGGAGGCGCGCCGCCATTTTGGCGGGCATCCAGGGAGCGACGCGGGGATCGTTCATACCCGTGGTGAGCATAACCGCCGGATAGCGGACGCCGTTGCGCACGTGCAGGTAGGAATCCATCGCGTAGAGGTCCTCGAAACCGGCCTGCGTATCGACGCTCCCGAATTCAGGCACGTTGACAATGCCGTTGGCGTAGTACTGCGCGCGCAAGGGATTCATCACGCCGACCTCGGCCGTCGCCGCGGCGAAAAGATCGGGACGTTCGGTGATGGCGCGGCCGATGGTGATCCCTCCGGCCGATCCGCCGATGATGGCCAGTTTCGAAGGTGAGGTGTATTTGCGTGCGATCAGGTAGCGCGCGCAGCCGATCAGGTCCCGCCAGGTATTGGGTTTGGTGAGCTTGTAGCCCGCCTTATGCCAGGCCTCGCCATATTCTCCCCCGCCGCGAACGTGGCAGACGGCGAAGATGGCCCCGCGCTCCAAAGCCGCCAGTCGCATGGGGTTGAAAGTGGGGTCGATCGTGATTCCGTAAGCGCCGTAGGCCTCGATGATCGTGGGATTCGACCCGTCTCGCCGCAACCCCTTCTTATAAACCACCGATAGCGGCACCAGCGTGCCGTCATAGCTGGGGGCTTGGAGTTCCTCGGAGGTGAGATCGGGGAGGTTGTCGTAGGGGCCGGAGGGCTGGAGATCGGTGAGATCGAGTTTGTTCAAGGCGGAATCGTACAGGAAAATTCGCGGACCCTTCACCCAAGCGGTCATGGAGATCAGGGCTCCCGAGAGGCGAGGATCGGAGGGATACAACGTGGCGCTGCCGGGGAACGGAAGCGGCAACCGGGAAGCGGCTCCGCCGTAGGGAACGCGGAGAATGTTGTATACCCCTCCATCGAGGTCCTGCAAATAGACGGCCTCGGCCGAAGCCACGGGAGAACTCAAGACTCCGGGACCCTCCGGCACGACGAGCTTGGCATCGGCCAGGTCGGGATGGGCCAGGCTGGTCTCGATCAGCTTGAAACGCGGCGCGTTTTTGTGCGTGAGCAGGTAGATATCGTTGCCGTGCAGGGCAAAATCGGTGACGTCGTCACCCGTATCGCAAACCTTCTTCCAGGGAATATGGGGTTTCGAAAACGAGGAAAGAGGCGCGTCGTACATGGTGAATCTGTTCTCGACGCCGTGGTAGAGAACCCCGACGGCGTAATCGCTTCCCGGCTCCGCCGTAATGTACGGCATGTCGATGGGCGATACCGGAACATTCGGGGAAAGGCCGAATCCGAAGACGGCGGCATCGCGATCCACCGGCCGGCCGATGATGTGCAGGTAATCCTTGCTTTTCAGCTCGGCCTGGGACCCGGGAACGCCGGGACCGAGCTTTTGCATGCGATTGTAAAAGAACCCGGAGCTATCCGGCAGCCAGGAAACGCCCCCGAACCGCGCGCGGTCGATTTCGACGGGCAGATTCTTGCCGGTTTGCATATCGAGCACGCGGATCGTCGCCATCTCCGATCCACCGAAGGAAATCCCATAGGCGACATAGCGCCCATTGGGAGAAGGGGCGTAGTAATTGATGGCGGCCGGTTCTCCGTGGGGGCCCTTGTGGAGATTGGTATCGATGAGGAGCTTTTCCTTGCCGTTCAGGCCGTCGCGCACGTAGAGATTGGCGATGTTTTGGCCGGCGAGTGTTTTCAGGTAGAAGTATCGCGGGCCCCGCATCCGCATCACTGCCCTCACGCTCGCGGGCTCGGAATTGTCGTATTTCACGATATCGGCGAGCAGCGCGCGGCGGCCAGGAATCCGGTCCAGCACGGCCCGCGTGTAATCGGCCTGCGCCTTCATCCACCGCCGCACTTCGGGATTTTTCAGATTCTCCATGTAGCGATACGGGTCGGTCACTTTTATGCCGAAATAGGTGTTCGTGACCGGGCGCACCGGCGCGACCGGCGGCTTCGCCGGAGGAGCGGCCTGAGCGAATCCCTGGGAAACAAGAAGAAAACCGCAACAGGCGAACAAGGCGACGACCCGTGCGCCGAATCTCATGGAACCCCCCCTACGCGTCAAAATAGCTCACTCCACCTGTTTGCCACGGTGCGGGCCATCGGGAAAGCGGAATTCTCGATTTTCGCTGTTTCCGGCAGGCCCCGGAGTATAACCGCACTGGCTCAAGCAGTGTGAACCGGGCCCGCGGGAAACGGTTCGGTCATGGCTTTGCAGTTCGAATGAAGATGGCATGACCGTTCAGGTTGTGAACGAAGGCAAAGCCATCCAGGGTTTCGCGCAGCTCGCCCGCCAGGCGCGTAATCCCTTCGCAACCCGAAAATCCATAATCATCGAAGACGATCATCCCGCCTGCCGGCAGGCGGGGAAGGGCCCAACGGACGACGTCCCTTCCTGACTGGTAGACGTCCACGTCAACGTGCAGCAGCGAGACCGGCCCGCTCACGACCGAAGCGGTTTCGTCCGGGAAAATTCCCTTGAGCAGGCGGGCGTTGGTTGCGCCGGCCGACGCCAAAAGCTTTTCAACGATTTCCGCCGAGGTGTCGGCATGTTCGCCGCCGGCGTATCGCGTATCCTGCGCGCCGGCCTTCACGACTCCGCGGAAAGTATCGGCTAAATAGACCGTTTTCCCCGGCGCGGCCATGGCGAGCAGACAGCCGGTGCCCCCGCGCCACACGCCGACCTCCAGAATTGATCCCTCGACCCGGCCCGCCTGTTTCGCCAAATCCCAAAGCTCGTAGCAGCGGTACATATCGACAAGCGTAAAACCTTTCACCGCTCGATAGGCGTTCAGGAACTCCCGGTCGGAAAGCCATGGTGAATAAGTCGCGCCGACGCGCACTTTGCTATGGAGCAATTCCGGCGTTCGTTCGTGACTCCATACCCTGCTTTTCGACCTGCCAAGACGCAACGGAAAAGCCCCGAGCGCGGAGCGGACCCGGCGGGCGAGATCTTTCATCCACGACATTCCGATTCGTCCTCCCCGCTCGAAGCTACGCGCGGCGTAGGCTCTGGGCCCTCATGAAGCGTTACCATATCAGACATTTCCTGGGGATTGGAGCCGGGTAAAAGCGGAAATGCGGAATCCGTGATAATAGTTGTAAGGGGCAGGTGCGTATCGCTCGCGATTCCGCTCGCCCGGAAAATCCCATAAAGGACTCCTTGAAATGACAGAGACCGCACAGACCGGCGCCGCCGGCCTCAGCCCAGCCGGCCAGCAGGCCCAGGAAAGCTACGAAGCGTTTCGAGCGAAGGGACTGAAACTCAACCTGACGCGCGGCAAACCGTCGCCCGAGCAGCTCGATCTGAGCGCCCCGTTGCTCTCGCTTCCCGGCCCTGGGGACTACACGGGAGAAGGCGCGGTCGATTGCCGCAACTACAGCGCCGTCCAAGGCCCGCTGGGTCTGGCGGAAGCGCGCCAGTTGTTTTCGAGGATGATGGGAGCGCCGGCCGAGCAGGTGATCGTCGCCAATAATTCCAGCCTCGCGCTGATGCACGATCTGGTGGTCTATTCCCTGCTCAAGGGAACCTGCGACAGCCCTCAGCCGTGGTCCAAAGAGCCCGGGACCGCCTTTCTGTGCCCGGTCCCCGGCTACGACCGTCATTTCCGCATTTGCGAGGTGTACGGCATCCGCATGATCCCGGTGGCCATGCGGGAAGACGGCCCGGACATGGACGCGGTCGAGCGCCTGGCGGCCGAAGACCCGTCCATCAAGGCCATGTGGTGCATGCCGAAATACAGCAATCCGACCGGCACGATCTACTCGGACCGGGTGGTCGAGCGTTTGGCGGCAATGAAAACCGCGGCCCCGGACTTCCGCCTTTTTTGGGACAACGCCTACACCGTGCATCACCTGACGAGCGAGCGCATCGAGATCGCCAACATTTTGGAACTGTGCGCGCGGCACGGGCAGGCGAACCGCGCCTTCGTTTTCGCCTCCACTTCCAAGATCACGATGGCCGGGGCGGGACTGGCCATGTTTGCCGGCTCCGCGGACAACGTAAAGTGGCTCCTGGCCAGAATGACGCCGCGCACGATCGGTCCCGACAAGATCAATCAGTTGCGTCACGTCCGCTTCCTGAAGAGCCAGGAAGGCATCTTGCAGTTGATGGACAGGCACCGGGCGCTCGTCGCGCCCAAGTTCCAGAAGGTGCTCGACGTTTTTGACGAGAAACTGGCGCGGGTTCCTGGTGTGAGCTGGACGCGGCCCAAGGGAGGCTACTTCATCTGTCTCGACGTTCCCCGGAGCTGCGCCCGGCGCGTGGTCGCGCTGGCCAAAGAAGCGGGCCTCGCGTTGACTCCGGCTGGTGCGACTCACCCTCTCGCAGAGGACCCGGACGACCGCACGATTCGGATTGCCCCGACGTTTCCCGAATTGTCCGAAGTCGCTCTGGCCGCCGAGGGCGTGGCCCTGTGCGTTTTACTCGCTATCGCGGAGAAATACCCCGCGCAATTGCCGGCGCAATCCTAGCCGAATGGCCGGCGCGCGGGAAGGCGCGGAGCTAGCTGAAAATTTCCTTGATGCGCTCGAACAGGCCGGAATTGCGATCGGCGGGGCGGTTTTCGACGTGGACTGTTTCGGCGAGTTGTTCGAAGAGTTTGCGCTGCTCGCGAGTCAGCTTCGACGGCATTACCACTTGAATGCTCACGTAGAGATCGCCGCGTCCCCGCTCGCGTGGCTCGGGCAATCCCTTCCCCTTTAACCGGAAAATCTGGCCCGATTGAGCGCCCTCGGGGATTTTGAGGCGTTCCTCGCTGTTGAGCGTGGGAACCATGACCTCGGTCCCCAGAACGGCCTGCGGCACGCTGAGTGGAACGGTGCAGTAAAGGTCGGAGCCGCGGCGCTCGAAAAACGGGTGTTCCTGGACCTGTACGTAGATGTAGAGATCGCCGGTCGGGCCGCCATTGACGCCGGCCTCGCCTTCCCCGGAGATACGCAGGCGCGTGCCGGAATCGACGCCGGGGGGAATGCGAACCTCAATCGTGCGGTCGCGCTCGACGCGGCCGCGGCCTTGGCATTGGGCGCACACATCGCGGATGACCTTGCCGTTTCCTTGGCAGGCGGAACAGGTACGCGAAATCACGAGCGGGCCTTGCTGATAGCGCAATTGGCCGCGACCGTGACAGGTCTGGCAGGCCACCATGCCGGCTCCGGACTTGGCTCCGGTGCCACGGCAGGACGAGCAGATCTCTTGCCGCGGAAGCTTGATTTTCATGTGGACCCCGGCGGCAGCCTGCTCGAAGCTCAATGTCAGGTCGTAGCGCAGGTCGGCGCCGCGCTGCACGCGGGTACGGCCCGAGCGACGGGGCCCTCCGCCGAACAGATTCTCGAAGCCGAACGCGTCGCCAAGACCAAAGATGTCCTGGAAATCATCGAAGATCGTGCGAAAATCCGGGCCCGCGGCGGGACCGCCCGCCAGGCCGTCGTGGCCGAAACGGTCGTAGAGGGAACGCTTCTGCTGGTCCGAGAGAACGCTGTAGGCTTCGGTGGCTTCGCGGAAACGTTCCTCGGCCTGGCCCTTATCGTCGGGGTTGCGATCCGGGTGCCAGCGGAGAGCGGATTTGCGGTAAGCGCTCTTGATCTCCTCGCCGCCGGCACCGCGCTCGACTCCGAGCACTTCGTAATAGTCGCGTTTGTCCTGATTCGGCATCGGGAAATCAGTTGACCTCCGGCAAGGACGAGCGGCGGGAGAGAGCGGCGGCTACCCGGACCTGCGCCGGACGCAAAACGCGGTCGCGAAACTTGTAGCCGGCTTGCACCTCACCGATCACCGTGCCTTCCGGAAATTCGCTGGTTTCGACGCTCTCGAGGGCATCATGCAGGCGCGGATCGAACGGCTGTCCGGCCGGATCCTCCATGCGCACGATCCCGTTCTGGGCAAGCAGATCGCCCAACTGGCGGTAAATCATGGCGAAACCACGGCGATACTCCTCGTAGGCCGGATCCTGATGAGCGGCCAAGGCGCGCTCGAAATTATCGAGCACGGGAAGCAGCGATTCGGCCAGGTGCCCGAGCTCCCGGTCCCTGTCCTCGCGGCGCTCCCGTTCCACTCGCTTGCGGTAATTTTCGAAATCCGCCTGGCGGCGTACCAGCAGCTGGCGCAAATCCTCCCTTTCGGCTTCCAGGCGCGCCACTTTTTCGCCGTCGCGGGGCTGGCCGCCCTCTTCGGGCGCGGCGGGACCGGGCGTTGCGGCAACGGGCTGGTTCTGGCTGGCCACTTCCGATTCCGGTGCCTCGGTTGGGCGGTGAGGATCTTTTGGACGGCTCAAGGTGTATTCGCTCCACTCAAACTCGAGCTGACCTGCTCGGCTAGAAATGCGGCGGCTGTGATGGCCCGCTCGTAATCCATCCGCAGCGGACCGAGGATACCCAAGGTGCCGGGAGCGAGATTGCGGGCGCGGAACGGGGCGCTGATCAGCGCCAGGCTGGCTCCCGCAATGGCCATCTCGCTCAGACCGATGCGGACCGAAACCGGCTCGGGCGTCTCCATGCAACTCGAGAGCAGCTCGACCAGGCGCCGCTTCTCCTCGATCGCGGCCAGCAGATCGCTCAGGCGTTCGGGATCGGCAAATTCAGGGGCGGCCACGATTTCGGCCGCGCCTTCGACGTAGAGCTGCTGGCCGCCCTCATCCTCGAACAGATGCGGATCGCAGAGGAGGATGGCGCGCGCGGCGAGCTGGCCGTAGGAATCCTGGTCGCGCGCCAGGCGCCGGGTCAGATCGGCCCGGATGGCCTCGATGGTCCAGCCCGGATAGTGGTTGTTGAGGTCGCCGGCGATGCGATCCAGCTCCTGCTGGGAAAACGAATCATCGGTGCGGATGATTTTGTCGCGAGTCCGTCCGCCCTCGGAAATCAAAACGACCAGGACCCGGCCATCGGGCACGAGTAAGAAGCGAATGTGCTCGATCGAGGAGCGGGAAAGGGGCGGCGAAAGAATCCAGCCGAGCCCGTGAGAAACCTTGGCGAGGATGTGGCCGGCGCGCTCGATGGCCTGCTCGAAGGTGGCCGCCGAATCCATCTCGCGGCGAATCCACTGCTCGTCATCGGGACTGACGCGCGCCAAGCCGACGAAGCGGTCGATGAAGTAGCGGTAGCCGGCGGCGGTGGGCAGACGGCCCGCCGATGTGTGGGGCTGGAACAAATAGCCGGAATCCTCGAGATCGGCCATGACGTTGCGAATGGTCGCCGGGCTCAAATGTTCGGCGTGGCGGCGCACGATCACGCGGGAAGATACCGGCTGCCCGCTTTCGATATAAGCGCGCACCACTTCGCCGAGAATTTTTTCGTGCCTTTCCGAGAGAGTCGTTTGGCTCATCGCGATCGCATCCCCCCGCGCCCGGTACATATTCTCATGGCAGCGGCGGCGATTTCCGCTTCCATTTTGTATTTTACCTAAGTTGTCAATTCGGCGCTCGAAGCAAGCCGCGCGCCGGTGCTCGGGAAGGCCCAGGGGTGTATACTCCGGCTCGCCGGCCCAGGCAAGTCCGCAAGGAAAATTTCTACGCCGGCCTCGGAACCGAGGCGCGCTCGAGGGCCCCATCGACGTGACTCTGCTCATCGCGTTGTTCGTTGTGCTGCTCGTCGCGCTACCGGCATTGGCCATATACGCGTCGGCGCGCATGCGGGGCATCGAAACCCGGAAGCCGGGCTCCGTCCAAAGCGGGGTCCAAGGCGCGGTTCGACCGCCCCTTGAGAGTCTGCGGACGCTGCAAGAGCGGCTCGACGCGATCGAGAAACGTCTGTCGGCGCTCGAAGGGCGAGCAGCAGCACCACCCGCCGCCGCGGCGCAAACAGTTCCCTCCCCCATTTCACCTTCACCGGCAACCGCACCTTCGGCCAAACCCGCCACAGCCAGGACCGTTATTCTTCCCGAGCCCGGAGCGCCGAAGAAAACCAAATTCGATTGGGAATCCGTGGTCGCCGAGAGATGGCTGAACTATTTCGGGATCATCGCCATCCTGTTTGCGGCAGCTTTTTTCATCCAGTACGCCTTCGACAGCCATTGGGTGGGCCCGCGGGGACGAGTCGCAGTGGGGCTGCTCGCCGGGGCGGTGGTGGCGCTCTGGAGCGAGCCCTTGATGCGCCGCGGATACCGCTATTTTTCCGAAGGTATCGCGGGACTGGGCGTTTCGGTGTTGTATCTGTCGATTTGGGGTGGCTGGCATTACTACCGTCTCTTCACCGCCCCGGCGGCGCTCGCCGGAATGTCCCTGGTTACCGCCGCCACGGCGGCTCTCGCCGTCCGGCGCGACTCGCAGCGTCTGATCGTGATGGCGCTCGCCGGAGGATTTCTTTCTCCGATATTGCTCTTCACCGGACGCGAGCACGAGTTCCTGCTTTTCAGCTACAACGCCGTGCTGGCGGCCGGAATGCTCGGCGTCGAACGATTGCGCCGCTGGCCCTGGCTGCCGCTGCTGACGTTTTTCTCGGTTGAGTCGTATTTCTGGATCTGGTACGCCCCTCGGTATTCGCCCGGCCAGCTCTGGCCAACGGTCGGGTTCGCCACGTTGTTTTTTCTGCTCTTTGCGGCCTTGCCGGTGATCCACGGGCGGCGGACGGGACGGCTGACAGCGCCGGAACTGTTCGTGGTAACGGCCAACCTCTGTTTCTACCTGCTGGCGCTGTGGATGCTTCTTCAGCCCGGACATCGCTGGTTGTTGACAGCCGTATTTCTCGCGCTTGCGGCGGCCCACCTGGCCGAGCGGCGGGTGCTGCCCGAGGGTTCGCCGGCGCTGCGGCGGCTGATGGGAGCGATGGCTCTTCTGTCGGCAACGCTGGCCATACCGGCGCGCATCGACCATCAATGGCTCACGATGGCGTGGGCGCTGGAAGGGGCGGCAGTGGTGTGGGCCGGGGCGCGAATCGGGTCGTGGCGCGTGCGCGCGGCCGGAATGTTGCTGCTCGGCGTGTTGGCGCTTCGCCTGGCCGTGCTGGAAATTCCGGCGCATCTCTTGTTGTGGAACGCGCGCCTGGGGACGTTTGCCGTATGCGTCGGATGCTTTGCATGTGCGGCCGCGGCGCTCAGGCGCAGCGCCGGCGGGATGCAGGCGGGGGAAAATACCGTAAGGGGAGTCTTGCGGGTAGCGGTGAGCGGGTATTCGCTTCTGGCGCTGTCGTTCGAGGTATGGGACCTGTTCGGACGGCTGGCGCTCGGGGGAATGGAGCACCGGGCGGCGCAGCAGATGGGGTTGTCCCTGCTGTGGACGCTGTTTGCCACGGGCTTGATCCTGCTGGGTATCTTCCGGAAATCGGCGCTCTTGCGGTGGGAGGCGCTCGTGCTCTTCGGGCTGACGGTGGGAAAGGTTTTCCTTCACGACCTCGCCTCGCTCGAACGCTTGTACCGCATTCTGTCGTTTCTCGTGCTCGGAATCCTGCTGCTGGTGGTCTCCTTCCTCTACCAGCGACGGGCGATCGCGCAAAAGGAAGCCAGGGCCTTGGGGTCGATCAAAAAAACGGGATAGCCTGCGGGGGGCTGGCGGCGTGCTATTCGCCTTTGGCGCCAAAAGCGCCGGTATCGATCTGGGCGCGCTGGAGGCGATCGGAATAGTCGATGTAAAGGGTCTTCCACTCCGAATAGAAATCGAGCGCTGCAACGGCGGCTTCGCGATGACCGTTGCCGGTCCACTTGATACCGCCAAACGGCAAATGGGTTTCCGCGCCGATGGTCGGCGCGTTCACGTAGACGATGCCGGCTTCGAGTTCGCGCATGGCGTCGAAGGCGCGATTGACGTTGCGCGTATAGATGGCCGCCGAAAGCCCGTAGCCGACCCCGTTCGCAACTTCGATGGCCGAATCGTAATCGTCGACGGGAATCACGGAAACCACCGGCCCGAAGATCTCCTCCTGGCAGATGCGCATTTTCGGATCGCAATCGGCAAAAACGGTCGCCTCGAAGAACCAGCCCTTATCCCATGCCCCGCCTTCGAGACGATGGCCGCCGGTAGCCAGGCGAGCGCCATCTTCGCTGCCAATCGCCACGTAGCGCGTGACGGTTTCGAGCTGCTGGCGGTTGATGAGCGGGCCCATTTCGGTCTCCGGGTCCAGGCCGTCCCCGACGCGGAGAGCCCGGGCGCGCCGCGTGAGCCGGTCGACGAATTCGCGGTAAACCGTTTTCTGGACCGCGATGCGGCTGGCGGCCGTGCAGCGCTGGCCGGTGGTGCCGAAACCACCCCACACCGCGCCTTCAAGGGCCAGATCGAGATTCGCGTCGTCCATCACGACAATGATGTTCTTGCCGCCCATCTCCAGGTGGCAGGGCTTGAGAGCGGCGGCGCAGATCTGGCTGATTTTTCGTCCGGTCTCGGTCGAGCCCGTGAAACTTGCCAGCTTCACGCCGGCATGGCGGACCAGCGGCTCGCCCGCATCCGCGCCAAGGCCCGCCACCAGATTGACGACGCCCGGCGGCAGGCCGGCCTCGCTGAGAACCTCGACCAGGCGGCAGGAAGAAAACGGGGTGTCCTCGCCGGGCTTGAGCACGACGGTATTGCCGAGGATGAGCGCCGGCATGATCTTCCAGGATGGAATCGCCATGGGAAAATTCCAGGGCGTGATCAACGCGCACGGACCGACCGGCTCGCGAACCGACATGGCGAACTTTTTCTGAAGCTCCGAGGGCGTTGTCTGGCCGAACTGGCGGCGGCCCTCGCCGGCCATGTAGTAGGTCATGTCGATGGCTTCCTGGACGTCGCCACGGGTTTCGACCAGGATTTTGCCCATCTCGCGGGTCATTTCCCGCGCGAGCTCCTCCTTTCGCGCGACCAGCCGCTCGGCGGCGCGAAAGAGGATTTCGGCTCGTTTGGGAGCCGGGACCAAACGCCAGGAGCGAAATGCTCGCCTGGCGGCCTCGACGGCAGCCTCGACGTCCCGTTGATCGCTGGATGGGAAGGTGCCGATCAGGTCGTTGTTCGCAGGATTGCGATTTTCCAGTGTCTGGCCGCGCTGGGAATCGACCCATTCTCCGTCGATGAAATTTCGATGGATTTGTGGATCGGTTGCCTTAGCCAACGAGCCTCCTCGCAAAGCGGCGTGACGCTCAGGCCCAAGCACTTCTGCGGTAGCAAAGACGAGCGCGCGGGAAGCAGGGTTCGGTGGCGGAGTGCCGGCGGTCTTTCTGCCTGCCGTTGCCCCTATTCGCTGGGGCCGGGGCGGTCGGCCGCAATCAGCGGCTGCGGCGGAGCCAGACCGGCGACGTCGGAGCCCAGGCCGAGTTGCTGCAGGCTTTTTGCGTCGATCTTGCCAGTGGGAGCGAGGTCGTGCGCCTGCTGGAAACTCTTCATGGCTTCAACGGTGCTCGAGTCCCACCGACCCGAGGGATCCCCCTGGTAGAAACCGTTGCGGGCCAGAGCCTGCTGAATTTGGTCGATGCGATCGGGGCTGGGGCGGCGGGCGGGTATCCGGTAGCGGATGTGCCTGCGGTGCCAACGCCGGGACCGCCGGGATTTGGCCTTACGCGAAGGAACCGCCTGGCTGATTTTCCGGCGCGTCGCGGTGTGAGCGGCGTGGCGATGGGGTACCGCATGCAAATGGGCCTTGGTGACCTCATGCTTCACGCGGTGGTGCCGCGTGGCGGCACGCAGGCCGGGCGCCAGCATCGTGATGGCCATTAAGATCGCGGGCAGGACCGCCCATTCGATTCGCCGAAACCTCATCAGTTCTCCTTCGGCATTACGCCAGCCAGAAACACGATCAAATTTTGGTTGTCTTCCTGCCGCCGAACCACCTTGAACAGTAAGTCCTGGCCGGGTTTAGTTTTCGACAACACACGCTGAAAATCCGAGACAGTGTACACCGGCTTGCGGTTGATCGCCACAATTAGATCACCGGGACGGAACCCGGCGTCGTCCGCGAAACTGGTCGGCTCGATGGCACGCACGATAATTCCACGCAGATCCCGGTTGAACCCCAGCCGGGAGGCCAGGTCGGGAGTGAGCTGGTCGACGGTGAGTCCCAGGGTATTCGACGCCGGCAGCGGCACGGCCTTCGATTTGTTATTCGTGTTGCCGGCCAGTTGCGGGAAGAGCTTATCGCGGTCGGCGACGACGACGGGAACCCGGTAGCTTTTCCCGTTGCGAATATAGCCGATTTCAACCGACTGGCCGATCCGGGTCCGCATGATCGGATTGACCAGATCGTTGCCCGTACGGACGGGGTTTCCATTCAGCGAAACGATCACATCGCCCGGCTGCAGACCGGCCTTGGCGGCGGGACTGCTGGGATTGACGCTCTCGAGAATGATGCCGTAGGAGGCGCCGAGTTCCTTCAAGGCGATCGGATTCTCGCTGGTTTGTTCTTGGAAAGTGATGCCGATCGAACCGCGGACGACGTGGCCCTGGGTCACGAGCTGATTGTAGACGTTGACGGCGGTATTGGACGGCAGGGCGAAACCGACGCCCTCGAAGCTCTGGCCGCCGGTGAAGATCGCGGTGTTGATGCCAATCACATCGCCATCCATATCGACCAGAGGGCCGCCGGAGTTGCCGGGGTTGATCGCGGCGTCGGTTTGGATGAAGTGCTGGAGTTGCTGGCCGACGCCGCTGCGATCCTTGGCGCTGACGATGCCGGCGGTGACGGTGCCCTGGAGCGTGAACGGGCTGCCGAAAGCGAGCACCCAGTCACCCACCTGGACGCCGCTGGAATTGCCCATATGCGCGACCGGAAGAGGCCGGCCGGGGTCGATCTTGATGACCGCCAGATCGGTTTCGCTATCCTGGCCGACAAGGCTGGCGCTGTAGCGATTCGGATCGCCGTTCAGGGTGACCTCGATTTTCGTCGCGCCATCAATGACATGCTGATTCGTGAGGATATAGCCTCTCGGGTCGAGCACGATGCCGGAACCAAGGCTGCGCTCGGCGCGCGGCGCATTCGGATTATTGAAGAACCGATTGAAGAAACCGCCAAACGGATCGCCCGGTTCGGCGCCAGGACCGGGATGCAGCGGAGTCTGGATAACTTGCGTGGTGGAAATATTGACGACAGCCGGCTCGACGTGGGCGACGATCGTCGAAAAGGTGCTCGATAAACGAACCGGATTCGGAATCGGCAACACGGCCGCGTCGGCCGCGTCCGGGGCGCGCTTGGCCGCCACGCGACCGGAAACTACGCTACCGATCAGGATTCCCAAACTCAGCGTGAGGGCAACAAGAAGTGCGGCAAAAATCTTCCGACGGCGCGCCCAGCCCGCGACATCGCGCAAAACGGCACCCATTCCCCGCTCCCGTCGCGACCCAATCCATTCGAAACAAGCGCTGCTTCAGGACACGCCTGCGCTCCGGTTCCCCGCCACCGGCCGCGAACTTTAGCATTATAGCACCAGGCGGTCAGGCGCCTCCGCGCCCAAAAACGCCGCAGGTTCCCACCGGAGAACCCCATGCCGCGAATCGAATCGCGCGGCCGGCGCCCGAACACGCTTTCCCCTTTCGCCGGTGCTTTGCTAGAATTCGAATTGGGAACACATGGCTCCGCGCACACTTTATGAAAAAATCTGGGATTCCCACATCGTTACCGAGGCGCCGGGGCGTCCCTCGCTGATCTACATCGACCGGCACTTCGTTCACGAAGTCACCTCCCCTGCCGCCTTTGCCGGTCTGAAGGCCGCCGGGCGCCCGTTGCGGCGGCCCGACCTGACCTTCGCCGTCATGGACCATTCCGTCCCCACCAAGAACCGCGAGATGCCGATTCTCGATACCGACGCCCGCGGCCAATTCGAGGCGCTGGCCCGCAACTGCCGGGAATTCAAGGTGCCCCTGCTCGACATGAAGAGCGCCAATCAGGGCATCGTGCACATCATCGGGCCGGAACTGGGCCTGACGCAGCCGGGGCTGACCATTGTCTGCGGCGACAGCCACACCTCGACGCACGGCGCCTTCGGCGCCCTGGCCTTCGGAATCGGCACCAGCGGCGTCGAGCACGTTCTGGCGACCGAGTGCCTGCGCGAGTACCGCTCCGAGCCCATGCTCGTGCACGTGGGAGGGCGGCGGCCCCGCGGCGTCACCGCCAAGGACATCATCCTGGCGATCATCGGCAAGATCGGAATTTCCGCCGGCGTGGGCCACGTGATCGAATATGCGGGCGAGGCGATCGCCGGTCTGTCGATGGAAGGCCGGATGACGCTCTGCAACATGTCGATCGAAGCGGGCGCCCGCGCCGGAATGGTCGCTCCCGACGGAACCACCTTCGCGTACCTCGAAGGCAGGCCATTTGCTCCGCGCGGCAAGGATTTCCAAGTGGCGGCCGATTATTGGAAGACGTTGGCCACCGACGCCGGAGCCGTTTACGGCAAATCTTACGAACTCGACGCGGACGAGCTCGCGCCGCAAGTCACCTGGGGCACGAATCCCGGCATGGTCACCGGCGTCACCGGGCGCGTGCCGGACCCCGATTCCTTCGCCGATCCGCTCGAGCGCCAGGCGGCCGCGCGGGCGCTCGAATATATGGCGCTCGATGCGGGCCGCGCCATCGCCGATATCCCCGTCGATTACATCTTCATCGGCTCGTGCACGAATTCGCGGATCGAGGACTTGCGCGCCGCGAGCCGCGTCGTTGCCGGCAAGCGCGTCGCGCCGAGCGTGAAGACGGCGCTGGTGGTGCCGGGCTCGCAGGGGGTGAAAGCGCAGGCGGAAAAGGAAGGGCTCGACAAAATCTTCACCGCCGCCGGATTCGAGTGGCGCGAGGCAGGCTGTTCGATGTGCATCGGGATGAACGACGACGTGCTGCCGGCCGGAATGCGCAGCGCCAGCACCTCGAACCGCAATTTCGAAGGCCGGCAGGGCAAAGGCGGCCGCACGCACCTGGTCAGCCCGATCACGGCGGCGGCGACGGCCATTGCCGGCCATTTCGTCGATGTGCGGGAAAGCGGCGTCGACCTCGAGTAGTTTGGCGCCAAAGAGTTCATTGGCGCTTGCAAGGTAACCGCGCCCATCTGGAGGTCCGGGCTTCAGCCCGGACAAAAAGGGCCGGATGGAATGGGGCTTTAGCCCCTGAAGGCTAAGAGGTCGCTTCTAAATATTTCGAGGACGTTCGAAACGATGAAACCCTTCCAAAAGCACAGCGGCCTGGTTCTGCCATTCGACCGCGTGAACGTCGATACCGACCAGATGGTGCCCAAGCAGTTTCTGAAGTTGCAGACGCGGGAGGGCTACGGACGCGTCCTCTTTTACGACTGGCGGTATCTGGCCGGCGAGAAACCGAATCCGGACTTCATCCTGAACCAGCCGCGCTATCAGGGAGCGTCGATTCTGCTGACGCGGCAGAATTTCGGCTGCGGATCGAGCCGGGAGCATGCGGCCTGGGCGGTCGGCGAATACGGATTTCGCGCGCTGATCGGGCCGAGCTTCGGCGATATTTTCTTCCACAACTGCGCGAGCAACGCCATTCTGGCGATCGTTCTCCCCGAGCCGCAGGTCGACGAACTCTTCCGGCGCGCCGAAGCAAACCCCGGCTACACCCTCCACATCGATTTGCCGGCACAAACGATTCGGGACGACTCAGGATTCGAGCTGAAATTCGAGATCGACGATTTCCGCAAGGAATTGCTGCTTAAGGGCCTCGACGAGATCGGGCTGACGCTCGAAAGCGAGAAGGAGATCGGCGATTACGAACGCTCGCATCACCCCCAGGTCGAGCAGCACGCCCCGGTCGATTTCAGCAACCCCGCCGCGTCATAGCCGTCAATCGCTCCCTGTTTCGGCATTTTTGCTTGCCCTTCCCTCTTGCGCCCTTTCCTCTGACCCGACAGAATTTGTGACATTTAAAATAAATCCAGCCGCTGGCGCCTGAGGGGCGGCCGCTTCCCGCCGCGATTCAGTCGACCAGCGTCTGCGCTTCCGGAACGGCCGATTCGGGCGCCGCCGGCGCCCGGCCCGTGAGTTCGGAAAGGAGAATTCCGGCGAGCAGAAACCCGGCGCCTGCCAGGGAACGGCCGGTGAAGCGTTCGCCGTAGAAGGCAAAGGAAATCAGGGCGGCGAAAACGGGTTCGAGGGTGAAAAGAATGCCGACGTGTACCGCCGAAGTGAATTTTTGCGCCCATACCTGGAGCGAGAAGGCGATGGCCGTGGCGCCGAGCGAGGTGACGGCAACGGCGAGAACCAACTCGCCGTTCCAGGACAGGCGCGGGACTTCCAGATTTGTCCCCCAGAGCAGCGGCAAGAATATCGCGCTCAGGGCGGCTGTCACGGCTACCTGCGTGAAGGTGAGCGCGCCCACCGAATACTTCGGGCTGTAATGGCCGACCGCGACAATGTGGAACGCCCAAACCACGGCGCACGCGAGGACCCACAAATCCCCTTGATTCAGACCGCCGAGGCCGGCGGCGGGAACGGTGAGGAAATAGAGGCCGATGAACGCCGCCAGAGCCGCGGCCCAAACCCACCGGCTGGCGTGCCCGCGGCCAATCCACGCCTGAAGCACGGGAACCATCACGACGCACGATCCGGTGATAAAGGCGGCTTTCGTGGGAGTGGTGAAGCGCAGCCCGACGGTCTGGAGCGCGAAGCCGGCGAACATCAGGGAACCGAGTACGCCTCCGGCGGCCAGTAAATTCCGGTTCAGACGGCCGATGGCGCTTCGGTAGATGAATGCCAGCGCCACGGCGGCGAAAAGGAAGCGCAGAAAGAGGAAAACAAAGATCGAGGCGCTCGAAAGGGCTTGCTTGACCAGCACGAAGCTCGCGCCCCACGCGAGCGAGCAGAATGCCAGCGAGAGATCGGCTTGGAGGCGGCGGCTCACCGCTTACCGATCTCACCCGAAACGGGGCGCCGAATCAAGCCTGGACGCCGGCAACGAGCAGAAGCGCGAGGAGAATGCGCTGGATGCCCACCTCGCGGCCGGCGGAATCGTACCACTCCTCGATGGTGTGAGTCCCCCTCCCGCGCCGCCGCCGCCCACGGTAACGGCGGGGATGCCGGCCGCCAGAGGAATGTTGGCGTCGGTCGAAGCAGCCAGGCATTCGGCGCGAATACCGAGGTAACTATCGACTTCACGAATCGCGTCCAGCAGCGGAGAACCCGCGGGAAGGCTGCCGGCCGGGCGGGCGCCAAGCAGGCGGTATTCGAAGCCAAAAGCCGGAGCGCTGCGGCGCGCCCATTCGCGTTCGGCGAGCACGCCGAGTTCGATGGCGCGGCGGACTTCGGCTTCCAGATGGTCGAGTACGTCCTCCGATTCCGAGCGCAGATCGATCTTGATCGAAGCGCGCGATGGGATGGCATTGACGGCCGTGCCGCCCTCGATAACGTTGATATTGAGCGCGGAGGGTGGGTCGGCGGGAACGGGGACGGTGACCATGCGGGCCATGGCCCGGCCGAGGGCATGGATGGCATTCGGCGCGCCGGCGTCGGCCCAACTGTGGCCGCCGGGTCCCGTGACGACCGCTTCGATGCGCCGCGAGGCTACGGCAGTCGTAACGATGCGGCCGATCGCCGCACCATCGATGACAATCGCCGAAGCCAAACGCCGGCCGTAATCGGCAACCAACGCCCGCATCCCCCTCAAGTTCCCTTCCCCTTCCTCGCCGACGTTGCCGGCGAAGAGAACTCCGCGGCGCGTCTTCAGCGTCGCCGCTCGAAAGGCCGTAGCCAAAGCAAGCAGAGCGGCGAGTCCCGCCCCGTTGTCGGTGATTCCGGGGGCCAGAAGCCGCGAACGTTTCCGGCGAACGCGGATGGGACCTGAGGGAACCAGGGCGGTATCGAGATGAGCGGATACGAGGACAAGACCACCATCGCCCGAGGCCGGCGACTCGGCCACCACGTTCCCTTCGCGATCGATCCGGGGCTTCCAGCCAGCCGATGCAAACAGTTGGCGAAGAGCGCGGGCGCGCCGCGCTTCGCCGAATGGCGGAGCGGGAATTTCGGTCAGGTCGATCTGGCGCCCGGTGATCCAATCGGCGTGGGAGGCGATCCATTCGAGCGCAGCCGAAACGGCGGGAATGCGGGCAAGATCGGCGGGACGGAAGGCTTGCGGTGCCGCAAAAGCCATTTGAATTTACCTCGCTCTCGCCGTGCCCGAAGCGCGGGATAAAACGGCCAAAGAATTTTGGGACCGATTGCCTAGCGGATGCGGTGAACGACCGGCGTCCAGCTTACCACCGAGATAGCCACAAGGGGCGAATTAACGGCGACGAAGCCGGTAGCGCCGCCAGGCGCCCAGAATTCCACGCCAGCGCGCCGCGGGAGATGCGCCGAAAAGGGCTTCGAAAACGCCATCGGCCAGTTCGAGGATGCCGCTGTCGTAAGGAAACCACCAGAGTTTGGCTCCGCCGGGAAACCGATCGACATCGATATATTTCGTCCGCGCCATTTCCCGCAGCCCGTGCCGGGAATGCATGCGGCCCCAGCCACTCTCGCCCCGGCCGCCGTGAGGGGCTTCGGCGATACCGTAGCAACTGATCACGTCGTTGACCATTACCGATCCGCAACGAAGCTGGCGGGCGAGCTCCTCGCCGCGCGCGCGATCGGCTGTCCACACGCTGGCCCCGAGGCCATAGGGGGATTCGTTGGCCAGCCGGACAGCCTCCTCGGCGCCGGATACGTTTTGAATGGCGAGCACGGGACCGAAGGTTTCCTCCCGCATCAGCAACATCGAGGAATCGACTCCGGCGACAACCGTAGGCTCGAAAAACTGTGGCCCCAGATCGGGCCGGGGACGGCCGCCGGCGAGGACGCGCGCGCCGCGCGCCTGCGCATCTGCGATCTGACGCTCAACGCGCTCGATCTGCCGCTGGCGGATCATCGGGCCGATATCGACTCCCGGATCGAGGCCGGGGCCGAGGTGAAGTTTTTTCGTTTTTTCGACGCAGAGTTCGGTAAAACGCGCGGCCGCGCCGGGCTCGACATAGATTCGTTCGACCGATAGACACGCCTGGCCGCAATTGGTGAAGCTTCCCCAAACGGCGCCGCTCGATGCGACGTCGAAATCCGCGTCGGAAAGAACGATCATGGCATCCTTGCCGCCCAACTCGAGGACCGAAGGAATCAGGCGGCGCGCGCAGGATTCGGCAATCCGGCGGCCCGTGGCGGCGCTGCCGGTGAAAATGACTTTATCGGGCAAGGCGTCAATCACAGCCTCGCCCAGTTCCCCGGGACCTTGGATCACCTGGACCAGATCGCTGGGCAGAGCGGCCTGATCGAACAGCTCGCCCAGCAACGCGCCGCACCAGGGCACCAGTTCGGAAGGCTTCACGACAACGGCGTTGCCGGCGACTATGGCCGGAACGATGGCGGTCAGCGGGATCGCCAGCGGATAGTTCCAGGGCGAGATGACGGCAACGACTCCATAGGGTTCGTATTCGAGACCGCCACTCTTGCCCCAGAAAACCGGGCTATGGTGGCGCACTCGCTCGGAACCCAGAAAGCGGGCGGCGTGTCTCGAGTGCCAGCGGATGGAATCAACCGAAACCAGGACGTCGGAGAAGAGCGCTTCCGCGAGCGGCTTGCCGTTTTCGCGCGTGACGACTTCCGCCATCTCGCGCCGGCGCGCCTGCAGGATCTCCGCCAGGCGGAGGACCCGCGCAGCGCGTTCGCCCAAAGGCACCTTGGCCCAGGCCCGCTGCGCCTGGCGCGCGTGTTCCATGACGCGCGGCACCTCGCCCGCCGTGGTGCTTTCGAAGCGACCAATGACTTCGCCCGTCACCGGATTGAGCGATTCCAGATAGGATCCGGCACGAGAAGGCCCGGCTTTCATGGCCGACTCACTTTCTTTGCTTCGGAGCAAATTCTACCGGATTCCCCGGCCCGCTTCACGCATCGCCGATTCGCCAAGGCTCCGCATATTCGACCGAAATCAGACAAAGGCCATGCGGCGGGGCGGTAGCCCGGGAACGGGCCCGGTCCCGGACATCAAACAGCTCGCCAACCTCGCCCGGCGACAGACGGCCCCGGCCAACATCCAGGAGCGTGCCGACCAGTTTGCGGACCATGTGCCGCAGAAACGATCGCCCTCGCACAAGGTAAACCAGTTCCTCGCCGCAGCCGTCCGAACCGGGCCGCGCGGCCAAATCATACCGGGCCGCGGCCGGCCCGAACGGCGGGGAAGAACAACGGAATATTTCCGAACGGAAAATTTCCCGAACGGGATTTGCTTCGCCGCGATCCTTCTGCCTGCCGGCCGAGGCGGCGAAGCAGGTGAAATCGTGAACCCCTTCGAACTGGCGAGCGGCTTCCGCCATCGCCGCTTCGTCGAGCGGCAACGGATAGTGCAGCGCGTAGAAGCGGTGGAACGGGGGGACCACGCGCCCGCGGAAAATCCGGTATTGGTAGATCTTCGCCAAGGCATCCCAGCGGGCGTGGAAGCGCGGCTCGACCTCCTCGGCATCGAGCACGCGGATGGCTGAAGGCAAAAGCGCATTGAAGGCACGCTGAAATTCCGCTGGAGAAAGGCGGGAGCCGGTGTGGAAGCTGGCGACTTGGCCAAGGGCGTGGACGCCGGCATCGGTGCGGCCGGCGCCTTGAATCACCGTGCGCGCGCCAGTCACGTTAGCCGCGATTTCCGCCAGCAAGCCCTGGATGGTGCGGCGGCCGGGCTGGATTTGCCAGCCATGAAACTCCGTGCCATCGTAGGCGATGGTTAGCTTGATGTTCTTCATCGCGGGACGAGAAGCGGCGCCCGGAAAACGAGATCGTGCGTTAAGTTCGAACGCGCGCCGCCGCGGCCGGCTGGGCTAGCTTAAGAGGCGGCTTCATTTGTGCCGCTGCGGCCGGCCCTCGCCCGGGCGCGACATTTGCGCCGGCCCGCCGGTTTGCGCCGCCGGCCGCTCGAAGCGGCTGCCCGGCCTGACCGCTACGTCGCCGGCGCGGCAAAGAGGACAGTCATCGGACTCGTAATTCGGGATGCTGATTTCGAGAAGGGAAAAGGCCGGAACGTCCCATTTCAGCCGGCCTCCACTCCGGTCCACCAGCGCGCCGAGCGCGGCGACGTGGCCGCCGGCGGCTTCGACGACATCGATGGCCTCGCGCGTCGATTTGCCCGTCGTCCAGACGTCCTCGATCACCAGAACGCGTTCGTCCGGCTCGACATGGAACTCACGGCGCAAAGCCTTCCGCCCGTTCGAGTCCCGCTCGACGAACATGGCGCGCACGCCGAGCGCCCGGGCGACTTCGTGGCCGAGAATCAGGCCGCCCAGGGCGAGCGAAACGACGGTGTCGATTTCGATTCCCGCCGATTTCTCGGCCAGGGCCCGGCCAAGGGTTTCGGCCCGCTCCGGATAGGCGAGAACCAGGGCGCATTGCACGTAGGTCGCGCTATGGCGCCCGGAAGAAAGCACAAAATGACCGTGCCGTACCGATCCGACACTTTCGAGTAGTTGCTGGACCTGTGAAGGGTTCATGGGTAATCTCTTGTCCGCTTGAATGTACGGGGCGAATCGCGTCGGTGTCAACCGCTGCGAAGCAGAATGAGCCGAAGCCCCGGGCGAGCCGAGGGCGCAAGGCCAATCCCGCATGCCGGTTCCGGCCGCGGGAGATTGGCGAACAAGTAAGATCGAGAACGCAGCGCGGCGGCGGGGGGCGGCCCGCCGAGGGCCTCCGCTCGGGGTTCCCCGCGGGGCTGCCCAGCGTCTGGAGGCAACCCAACCCCAGATTCCGGCAAATACCGGAAACAAAAGCCACCCGGATCGCGTTCAATAAGAAGTGCAATGCGTTTGCCCTGATTAAACTGCGATTGGGAGAGGGAAATGAGTAAGAACCCACTGGTTCAAAGGATGGCAATCACCTTGACTGTGTTGATGGCGCTGGGGGCGCCGCTGGGGCTGGACGCCCAGACGAACTCCTTGTCTGCGATGCAGATGCAAGGGGCCCCGGTTACGGCACAGCAGGCTCAGCCGGCCCAAACGGCGCCCCCGACACCCCTGATCATTCCGGCCGGCCCGGATTACACCAAGGACATTCCCTGGTTCCCAAAAACCATCACGCCGTACGTGCAAGAGCAGGTGCCCGAGCCGATGATGGCCAATTCGCCGAAACTCGAACAGTTGATTCATCAGGGCCAACTGCGTTTGAGTCTCAAGGATGCGGTACAACTTGCCATCGAAAACAACTTGGATATCGGGGTACAGCGCTACATCACCTGGATTGCCGATTCGGCCGTGCTCAAGGCGCTGGCCGGCCCGGCCGGACTCAGTTTCGATCCCACGGTCTCGTCGACGCTTAGCTGGGGCAGAACGTCGTTCCCCGTGAACAACCCTTTCCTTGCTGGTGTGGGTTCATCCTCCATATCCGGGTTGACCAATAACACCGCCGTGGCTAACTTCACTTTTTCGAAGGGATTCCAAACGGGCACCCTGTTCACGCTGGGCTTCGATAACACACGCACGTCGACGACCTCGCCGCGGGATTTGTACAATCCCGCCATTCAATCGACGCTTTCCTTCGGATTCCAACAGCAGCTCCTGAATGGGTTCGGCTTCCTGCCGAATACCCAGTTCATCGTCGAGGCCAGGAACAACTCCCAGGCGGCGCGATACACGTTGGAGAACGCGGTGATTACCGTGGTCTCCAATGTCGCGACCGCCTATTGGAACCTGGTTTACGCGCGGGAAAACGTCGGCGTGCAGCAAACCAGCGTGGATTGGGCGCAAAAAAACCTGCAAGATACGCAGAAGCAATTGCAGATCGGAACGCTGGCCCAGCTCGACGTCGTCACCGCGCAGTCGCAACTGGCGAGCAGCCAGCAGGCGCTCATCGTCGCGCAGACCAACGAGCAGCAGCAGCAGACCGTATTGCTGAATCTGATCACACGCAATCCCATGGCGGCGGGCCTCGAGAACGTTCAGGTGGTTCCGGCCGACAGCATCAACACGCCGCCGCAGGTGAATATCATTCCTTACCGGGACGCCGTGGCGGAGGCCTGGAGAGACCGCCCCGACCTGCTGGCACAGCAATTGTCGTTCGAGAACTCCGGCATCGCCGTGAAAGCCGCGCGGAACGCGCTGCTGCCCACGCTCACGCTTTCGGGAAACTACGCGGCCGAAGGCTTGAAGGGCAACCAGGTCGTCGTGCCAACCTCCGGCCCCACGCAGATCATCCCTTACGGTCTGCTGGATTCCTGGAACGTGATGATGAACAACAATTTCCCCACCTATTCGGCTTCGCTCACGCTCAATCTTCCGCTGCGGAACCGCGCGGCACAGGCCGCCAGCGCCCAGGCGCAGTTGACCCAGCGGGAAACGCTGCTGCAAGTGCAGTCACTCAAAAACAACATCGCCGAATCGGTGCGCAACGCGCAGATTGCCATTCAGCAGGGCATGGCGAACGTGCAGGCGGCGGTGAAGGCGACGCAGCTCTCGCAGGAGTCGCTCGATGCCGAACAGAAGAAATTTCTGTACGGCACGTCGACCGATTACAACGTGATCTTGCAGGAACGCGATCTGGCAACCGCTCAGGGCAACGAAATCAAGGCCAAGGCGGGGCTGCTCGAGGCCGTCGTGGCCTTCAACCAAGCGCTCGGAAGTCCCCTGCTTCAGCTCTATGACATCTCGGTTGCCGACGCCAACACGGGACACGTGACCCCGGTGCCGCACATTCCCGGAACGCCGCTCGACGGCTCCACGAAGAACGCCGTTCAGCCCGGCAAACAATAGGAAGGACGCTTGCGCGCTCGTCTGGCGCCGGCGCTTGCGGCGCCCCTCTCTTGACCATAAGATCGAAGAACCATAACGACCGGGTTCGGGGCGTGTGACGGGCTGCCCGCCATGCGCGGGAGGGACGCCATGTTCGGGAGAGACAATCGATGACCGGGCAAGACAAAAGGGGTGGTGCCGGCAAGGCCGGCCCCGGCGAAGTTCCCACGCCCGCGCCGCAAGAGCCCGCGCGTCAGCGGCAGGCTGCCCGCCCGGCGCCCGACAAGGCATCGGAACGGCAGGCGCAGTTCACCACCGTTTCCGGCCACCCGATTGCGCGCCTCTACACTGCCGCCGACGTCGCCGGGATCGATTTCGAACGCGAAATCGGCTACCCGGGAGAACCCCCTTTTACCCGCGGCATTCACCACAGCATGTATCGCGGGCGCCGGTGGACGATGCGCCAATTCGCCGGATTCGGCACGCCCGAAGACACCAACCAGCGTTTCCGCTATCTCTTGAGCCAGGGGCAAACCGGCCTGTCGGTGGCCTTCGATCTGCCGACCCTGATGGGCTACGACGCCGACCATCCCCTTTCGGAAGGCGAAGTCGGAAAATGCGGCGTCGCGATCAGCTCTCTCTCGGACATGGAGACGCTCTTCGACCGGATTCCGCTGGCCGATGTCTCGACGTCGATGACAATCAATTCGTCAGCCGCGGTGATCTGGGCGATGTATCTGGCCGTGGCGGAGAAGCAAGGGGTCAGCTGGGAGAAGATTTCCGGCACGCTCCAGAACGACATCTTGAAGGAATATATCGCACAAAAGGAGTACATCTACCCGCCGGCGCCGTCGATGCGCCTGGTGACCGACACGATCGAGTTCGGCGCACGCCGCACGCCCCGATTCAACGTAATTTCGATCTCCGGCTACCACATTCGCGAAGCCGGGTCGACGGCCATCCAGGAACTGGCGTTCACCCTCCGCGACGGCATGGAATACGTCGAGTGGGCGCTGCGCCGCGGCCTCGAAATCGACGAGTTCGCCCCGCGTCTCTCGTTTTTCTTCAACTCGCACAACGACTTCTTCGAGGAGATCGCCAAGTTCCGCGCCGCTCGCCGAATCTGGCACCGGGCGGTGCGCGAGCGCTACGGGGCCAAGGACCCGCGCTCGTGGGCGCTCCGCTTCCACACGCAGACGGCCGGCTGCTCACTCACGGCCCAGCAACCCTATAACAACGTCGTGCGCACGGCGATCCAGGCACTGGCGGCCGTCCTCGGCGGAACCCAGTCCCTGCACACCAATTCGCTCGACGAGGCCTGGGCGCTGCCCACCGAGTTCGCCGCCACGCTTGCCCTGCGCACGCAGCAGATTCTGGCTTGCGAGAGCGGCGTCACGAACACCGTCGATCCGCTTGGCGGATCGTATTTCGTCGAGACGCTCACCGGAGAGGTCGAGCGCGGGGCCTGCGACTACATCGAGAAGATCGACGCCCTGGGCGGAATGGTCCCTGCCATCGAGCACGGCTATCCGCAGCGGGAAATCGCCGATGCCTCCTACCGGTATCAGATGGCCGTCGATCGGAAGGAAAAGATCATCGTCGGCGTGAACGAATACGCCGGCAAAGAGGAGCCGATCGAAACCCTCAGGATCGACGAGACGGTGGCCGAGCGGCAGAAAGAGGGTCTGCGAAAACTCCGCGCGCAGCGCTCGCAGCAAGAAGTGGACCGAAGGCTGGGCGATTTGAGGCAGGCGGCGCAGGGCGATGTGAATTTGATGGAGACGATCTACGAGGCGGTGAAGGCCTACGCCACGCTGGGCGAAATCGCGGGCGCCATGCGCGACGTTTTCGGGACTTACGAGGAAGTCGCCATCACCTAGTTTTTTCGCACTGCCCCCGGCGCGAGGCCACGGGGTTGCCGATTCGGCATTACTCTTCTAACGGCAAATTGACCTTCCACGCCGCCCCAGCTAGCCTGCATCCGCTAGACGCAACGCCATGGTTCGACTCGCAAAGTTCCTGAGCTGGTGTTTCGCCGCCGCGGCCCTGATCTTCGCGTGGACTTTTCTGACCAACCTGCGATACATCCCGCACTTCGTGCACCTAGGCGCATTCCACGGGCGAGAAGCGGCCGTAACCGCATGGTTGCTTCTCCTGCCTCCGGTCCTCGTTTTGGTTTACGGGATGGCCTGGTGGACCACGCACAAAGGCGCCGCTCATGCGCGCGGCTGGGCGATTGCCGCTAGTGTCGTCAACATCCTGTTCGCTTTGTCTCCACTCCTTTTTCTTTCGCGGATTCCGCCGGGAAACGTTGCTTACGTTCTTTTGGCCGGGCCGGAACTGCTCGTCCTTGCTTTCGGAGTGGGAGGACTCGTTGTCTTCTCGCGACGCGACGTGCTCCCGCAAATGGCCACACCAACACACCCGTCTCCCCGCCGGGCGGGCGACGGCACCAGCTCACTCGTCGATACCGTGGTACAGCTTGTGGGAATCGGGGCCGTGCTTGCGGGGCTGATCTGGATGGGCCGCTGGGGAGAATCGCGCGGCTTACCACAGAACGTGGGTTTGTGGTTTTGGATCGAATTGCTCATTGCCGACCTCGTCGTGGTCTTCGTCCATGAACTCGGTCACGCGTCCGTGGGACTGGCGTTGGGGATGCGACTGCGCGCGTTCACCGTCGGGCCGTTTCAGTGGCAAATCCGGGAAGGCAAATGGGCATTCCAGTTTCAGCCGGCGAATATTCTGGCCCTGACGGGCGGCAGCGCCGGCCTAGTTCCAACCAAGCTGACGGATTCGGACTGGCCCGAATTATGCATGATCGGCGCCGGGCCGGCGGCCAGCCTGTGTTTGGGTGTGATGGCGCTATGGGCAACGCTCGCGGCCAAGGGCCGGCCGTGGGAGCCCGCGTGGGAGTTGCTGGGCCTGATTGCCCTGATCTCGCTGGTTGCGTTCGCCATCAATCTGGTTCCATTCCGCCCGGAAGCCGATTATTCCGATGGCGCGCACATCTATCAGATCCTGACGCACAGCCCGTGGAGCGACGTGCATCGCGCCTTCTTAGCGGTCGGCTCCAGTCTGGTCACTCCGCTGCGTCCCAGGGATTACGACGCCGAGGGTCTGCGCCGCGCCGCGGCATTGGTCACCAGCGGACATCAGGGATTTTTGTTGCGGATGTATTTATTTTTACACCTGCTCGATTGCGGCCAAACACCGGAGGCGCTCCAGGCTCTGGCCGAAGCCGAGACGGTGTTCGAGCAGTCCGCTTCCGACTTGCCCGGCGAGCTGCTGGCCTATTTCGTCTATGCCAACGCGTTCCTCAAGCCCGATGCCGCCCGCGCACGCTACTGGTGGGACCTGATGGAGGCCAAGAATGCGCGGCACAATTGCACCGAATACTGGCTAGCTCGCACCGGAATTTCCTGGATCGAGAATCAGCGTAAAGAGGCGCTCGAGGCGTGGGAGCAAGGCAACGCGCTGGCCCAAAAGCTTCCCCAGGCCGGGGCGTACGAGTTCGACCGGTCGCTCTTCCTTCGTCTGCGCCAAACGCTCGATGCCGCCTGCGGCGCGCGCAGCTAGTCTGGCATGCGTTTCCGCCCTCACCGGTAGACGGGAATTCCGTCTGTGCTAAGCTTTGTGACCGGCAGAGAAACGCCTGCTCAGGAAACTGAGCGCGGCAACGCAAAGGCACAACGATCGGCCATGTCGGAGAAAAAAATTCGCGTCCTCGTCGCCAAGCCGGGCCTTGACGGCCACGACCGTGGAGCGAAGGTGATTGCGCGGGCCCTGCGCGACGCCGGGATGGAAGTCATCTACACGGGGCTACGGCAGACGCCCGAGATGATCGCATCCGCCGCGGCTCAGGAAGATGTCGACGTGATCGGGCTTTCGATTCTCTCGGGCGCTCACAACGTGCTCTGCGCAGACCTGGCCAAGCTGCTCCGGGCCAAGGGCATGGACGACGTTCCGATCGTGATCGGCGGAATTATCCCCGAGGCAGATATTGCCGGCCTGCGGAAGATCGGTATCGCCAGCGTCTTTCTGCCGGGAACCTCCACGCAACAGGTCGTGGAGTTCGTTCGCAAGCTGGTGCGCGAGCGCCAGGCGGAAGCGCCGAAAAACTGAAACCGGATGGCCATGCCGCCGGCTTCGCCTGAAAAACGCGTAAACTTTGCTTGAACCGTTCCCACAAGCGCCGTATTCCATGCCGGGTGATCTTAGGCCCTTCCACTCGGCCTTAACCCGTGCGAACATGGCTACGGCACAGACGAGAGGGGGAATTTGGCCATGATTCATTTCCAGGTAAATGGCGAGGAACATTCCTTCGCGGGCGATCCGGAGATGCCGCTTCTCTGGTACCTGCGTGACATCGCCGGACTCAAGGGGACCAAGTTCGGTTGCGGCATCGCGCTCTGCGGCTCCTGCACCGTGCTTCGGAACGGCCAGGCCATTCGCTCCTGCACCACCACCGTGCAAGCGGTCGAGGGCGCGAAAATCACGACCATTGAAGGCCTGGGGGCGCGCAGCCTGCACCCGGTTCAGCGGGCCTGGATCGAGTTCAACGTGCCGCAGTGCGGCTATTGCCAGGCGGGACAGATCATGCAAGCGGTAGCGCTGCTCGAGCAAAAGCCCCATCCCACCGACGCCGATATCGACGAGCACATGGCTGGAAATATCTGCCGTTGCGGCACCTATCAGCGGCTGCGGTCGGCGATTCACGCCGCGGCGGCGGCGAAGGAGCGGGCATGAGCAAAATCGAAAACGTCAGCCGGCGCGGATTTCTCCGGGGGTTGCTATCGACCGGCGCGCTCGTCTTGAGCGTCCCCGTCTTGCGCTCGCAGGCCGAGGCCGAAGCGGGCCCGGCGGCCAGCGCCCTGCCCGCATCGATCGCCGCCCGGGCGCCGTTTCACCCGAGCGTTTTTCTCGGCATCGAAACCTATGGCACCGTCTACATCATCGCCGCGCGCTCGGAGATGGGCACCGGCATCACGACGAGCCTGCCGCGCGTGGTGGCCGACGAACTGGATGCCGACTGGCGGCGCGTCCAGATCCGGCAGGCGCCGGGCGATCCGCAATACGGGGACCAAGACACCGACGGATCGCATTCGGTGCGCTCGTTTTTTGAGATTATGCGCGTGGCCGGCGCCACGGCGCGGCAGATGCTGCTGACCGCCGCGGCGAACCAGTGGGGCGTTCCGGTGGCGGATTGCGCGACGGAGTTGCACGAGATCGTCTACCGCCCCGCCGCCGCTAAAAAGGATTCCCCCGCCCGGCGCTCGGGCTACGGGGAACTCGCCGCGGCGGCCGCGAAACTGCCCGTTCCGCCGCCAGCCGAAGTGCGCCTCAAGCCGCGCAGCGCCTGGATTTACATCGGCAAGGACGCCCCCTATTACAACCTGGAGAAAATCGTTACCGGCCAGGCGCGCTACGGTTACGACGCGGAAATCCCCGGCATGCTATTCGCCTCGATCGAGCACCCGCCCGTGCTGGGCGGCAAGGCCGCATCCCACGACGACACCGAGGCGATGCGCGTGGCGGGGGTAAAGCAAACCGTCGAACTCGAAGGCCCGCAGGGTCCCGGTCCCCACTTTCAACCGCTTGGCGGCGTCGCCGTGATCGCCGAAAACACCTGGGCCGCGTTTCAGGGACGCAAGAAGCTGAAAATCCATTGGGACAACGGCCCGAACGCCGGCTACAACTCCGGGCCCTACAAGCAGCAACTGATGGCCACGGCTCGTCAGCCGGGGAAGGTGGCGCGTGTGGTTGGCGACGTCGATGCGGAGTTCGCCAAGGGCGGCCGCGTCGTCGAAGCCGAATACTACGCCCCGCACCTCTCGCACGCGCCCATGGAACCGCCCGCGGCCCTAGCCGACTTCCGCGACGGCAAGGTCACGATCTGGGCGCCGACGCAAGATCCGCAGGGATTGCAGGCGGCCGTCGCCCAGGCGCTGAAGATCGGCAAGGAAGAGGTGATTTGCCACGTCACGCTGCTCGGCGGAGGCTTCGGCCGCAAATCGTTCCCCGATTTCGCCGTCGAGGCGGCGGTCCTCTCGAAACGGCTGGGCGCGCCGGTGAAGGTCTGCTGGAGCCGCGAAGACGACATCCAGTTCGATTACTACCACTCGGTGGCGGCCATGTACATGAAGGCTTCGCTCGACGCGCAAGGAAAGCCGACGGCTTGGCTCGCGCGCTCGGTCTTTCCCCCGATCGGTTCGACGTTCAACTCCCACGCCGTCTACGGCGGCCGCGGCGAATTGGCCATGGGCTGGACCACGATTCCATTCGATCTCCCCAACCTGCGCGTTGAAAACGGCCCGGCGGCGGCGCACGTGCGCATCGGCTGGCTGCGTTCGGTCGCCAACGTCTACCACGCGTTCGCCGTGCAGTCGTTCGCGGCGGAACTGGCCCACGCGGCCGGCCGCGATCCTCTCGAATACCTGCTGATGCTGATCGGCCCCAACCGCACGATCGATTTCAAGGGCCTCGCCAAGGTGCCTCCCGGCTACGCGCTCGAAACCGGCCGCATGAAGCGGGTGGTGGAGCTGGCCGCGGATCAGGCGGGCTGGGGCAAACGCAAGCTCGGCGCGGGCGTGGGGATGGGTATCGCCGTCCACTGGAGTTTCCTCACCTACGTCGCCACCGTCGTCGAGGCCGAGGTGAGCGCCAAGGGCGACCTCAAGATTCTACGCGTCGACACCGCCGTGGACGCGGGAACCATCGTCAACCCGGCCGCCGTCCGGGCGCAGTTCGAGGGGGCGGCGATTTTCGGAACGAGCCTGGCCTTGCACGGTGAGATCACCGCCGCGGGTGGCGCGATCGTGCAATCGAATTTCCAGGATTATCCCGTGGCGCGCATCAACCAGGCCCCGCGGGAAACCCGCATTCACCTGGTCGACAGCACCGCCCCGCCGGCCGGCGTGGGAGAACCGGGCGTTCCGCCATTCGCGCCCGCGCTCTGCAATGCCGTTTTCGCCGCCACGGGAAAGCGCATCCGGGAATTGCCTCTCTCGAAGCATTTCAGCGTCTGAGGCGTATCCACGAACCGGCGCCCGGCCCGGCGCCGCCACAACCCAATCGGGGCGGCCGCGCTGCCGCCTTCCTCGTTTGCGCCCCGCCGGCTTCCACACCCAAAGGCCGTCGGCGGCCTTCAAAACCCAGGCCCGGGCGTATACTGATCGCCCGGCACCTCCGCGAGGATGGACCCGTTGGCGCGAATCGAGTCGCATATCGACACCACGTCCAAGCAGTTCTACCGTAACCGCCGCTTGATGCTCGACCGCACCGGGCAGATGAGCAAGGAAGAGGAAGAGATCCGGCAGGGCGGAGGGCCGCGCGCCGTCGAATCCCAGCACCAGAAGAACCGCCTGACCGCCCGGGAACGGATCGCCAGACTGGTCGATCCCGGAAGCGAATTTTTCGAGCTGGGCCTATACGCCGCCTACCAGATGTACCAGGAATGGGGCGGCGCGCCGGCGGCGGGAACCATTACGGGCCTGGGCCGCGTGGCCGGCCGGCTGGCGATGATCGTCGCCAACGACGCCACGGTGAAGGCCGGCGCGTTTTTTCCCATGACCGCCAAGAAGGTGATCCGCGCCCAGAACATCGCGATCGAGAGCCGCATCCCGACCATCTACCTGGTCGATTCGTCCGGGATTTTCCTGCCTTTGCAGGAAGACGTGTTCCCCGACAGCGACGATTTCGGCAGGGTATTCCGGAACAACGCCGTGATGAGCGCCATGGGCATCCCGCAAATCACCGCGATCATGGGAATGTGCGTTGCCGGCGGCGCCTACCTGCCCGTCATGTGCGATCACATCCTGATGACCGAAGGCAGCGGGCTGTTTCTGGCCGGACCGGCGCTGGTGCAGGCCGCGATCGGACAGCGCGTGAGCGCCGAGGAGTTGGGCGGGGCGCGCGTGCACGCCGAAATCAGCGGCACGGCCGATTTCCGCGAGCCCAACGACGAGTCGTGTATCGCCCGCATTCGCGCCCTGGTCGAGAAGATGGGACGGCCGCCCAGCCCGGTTTTCGACCGCGCCCAGGCGCGTCCCCCGGCCTACCCCGGCGAGGACATTTCCGGTATTTTCTCCGCCGATCCGGCCAAGCAATACGACATGCGGGAAATCGTCGCGCGCCTGGTGGACGGGAGCGAATGGGAGGAATACCGGCCCGAATACGGAAGCACGGTGCTGTGCGGCTACGCCCGGATCGGCGGCTGGGCCGTCGGCATCGTCGCCAATCAGAAAACGCACGTCGCGGCCCGAACGCCCGGCACCGGCGAGAACCGGATGGAGTTCGGCGGCGTGATCTACACCGAATCGGCGGACAAGGCCGCGCGCTTCATCATGGCTTGCAATCAGAACCGGATTCCCCTGGTCTTTTTGCACGACGTGAACGGATTCATGGTGGGCCGCGAGGCGGAATGGAGCGGCATCATCCGCGCCGGGGCCAAGATGGTCAACGCCGTGGCCAACAGCGTCGTTCCGAAGATCACGGTGATCTGCGGCGGCAGCTTCGGCGCCGGCCACTACGCCATGTGCGGCAAGGCGTACGATCCCCGCTTCATCTTTGCCTGGCCGACGGCGCGTTACGCCGTAATGAGCGGCGAATCGGCCGCCGGAACCCTGGTGGAAATCCGCGTGCGCCAGCTCGAGCGACAGGGGAAAAAACCGGGCCCGGACGAGCAAGAAAAGCTTTTCGAATCGATTCGCGCCACCTACGAGAGCCAGACGGACCCGCGTTACGCCGCCGCCCGGCTCTGGGTCGATGCGATTATCGACCCGTCGCGAACGCGCGAGGCGCTCGAATGGGCTCTCGAAGCGGCGGCGCTCAATCCGGAATTGCCGGCATTCAAAACCGGCGTGCTGCAAACCTGAGGGGCGCCGCGGTGAGCGATGCTATGAATGCGGTGAAACTGGTGGAATGTCCCCGTGACGCCTGGCAGGGGCTGCCCGAGACGATCCCGACCGAAGGAAAAGTGCGCTACCTGCGGCGCCTGATCGAATGCGGTTTCCGCCACATCGACGCCGTCAGCTTCGTTTCTCCCAAATACGTCCCGCAGATGGCCGACAGCGAGCAGGTGATAGCGGAGCTGGCCGCGGGCGGGCTCGCGCCGGGCGAAGTGGAAATCATCGGCATCGTCGTGAACCAGGAAGGGCTTGAGCGCGCGCTTCGCGCCGCCGCAGTCACGACCGTGGGCTATCCGCATTCGCTTTCGGAGAAATTCCTCGCATCGAACGCGCGCACGAGCGTCGAAAAATCCCGCGCCCTGGTCGGCGAACTGGTACGCGCCTGCGAGCAGGCCGGACGCGAGCTCGTCGTCTATATCTCGATGGCCTTCGGAAACCCGTACCGGGAAGCGTGGAGCGCGGAAGCCGTCGCGGCGGAGGTTGCGCATCTGAAGGAATCGGGCGTACGCGCAATCTCCCTGGCCGACACGGTCGGTTTGGCGCGGCCGGACCGGATTCGGAGCCTGCTGGGCGCGGTACTCCCCGCCGCCGGCGGAGTCGAGATTGGCGTTCACCTCCATGGCCGGCCCGAGGAGGCCGCCCCGAAAGTGCTGGCGGCTTATGCAGCCGGCTGCCGGCGATTCGATTCGGCGCTGACCGGCCTGGGAGGATGTCCCTTTGCCGGAGACGAACTGGTGGGTAATATCCCGACCGAGATCGTTGTGAGGACGCTCAAACGGCATGGCGGGTGGACCGGAATCGCGCCGACGGCGCTCGTGCTGGCGCTCGCGGCCACGCAGGAACTGCGCTGCCGCTACGCCCGGCTCTGATCGGCCCGCCCGATGACAGAATGGAAGGAGTCCACAATGCCCTACTCAACGCTAACGCTTGAATGGGAAGACGAAATTGCGCTCCTGACCCTCAACCGGCCCGAGAAGCGCAACGCCCTCTCGACAGCCATGATGGAAGAAATCGTCAGCGCCCTCGCGGAGATCGAAACATCGGCGGCCCGCGCGGCAATCCTCACCGGGTCCGGCACATCGTTCTGCGCGGGCATGGACCTCGATGCATTGCGAGAGCTCGCCTCCCGATCGTTCGAGCAGAATCTTGAAGATTCGCGCCGGATGGCGAATTTCTTCCGCCGGATATACGGCTTCCCCAAGCCGCTCGTCGCCGCCGTGAACGGCCCCGCGATCGCGGGCGGCTGTGGAATCGCAACGCTGTGCGATTTCACGCTGGCGGTGCCGGCGGCCAAATTCGGCTATACCGAGGTGCGAATCGGCTTTCTACCCGCGCTGGTGTCGGTTTTTCTCGTGCGCCAGATCGGCGAGAAGAGGGCTCGCGATCTCCTGCTCACCGGGCGCGTGGTCGACGCCGCCGAAGGCATGCGGATGGGCCTGGTGACCGAAGTCGTGCCGCGTGAAGAGCTGCTGCCGCGAGCCCGCAGCCTGGCCAAAACCGTGGCCGGCAACAGCGGCGCCAGCATTCTCGAAACCAAACGTCTGCTGCTCTCCTGCGCGGAAAATGAGCTCCGCCGGCAGCTGGAGCTGGCGATCGATGCCAACGCCCGAATCCGCCTGAGCGATGATTTCCGGGAAGGCATTTCCTCGTTTCTCGAGAAGCGGCCCCCCCGATGGACGGGAAAGTAGCGGCGGGCCGCCCGGGCCGGAAGCGGCACGCGAGCTTTCTCGCACCCGGCCGGTTTGTTACACTTCCCTTCCCTGATGAACGATTTCTATGAGACCACCGCGCGCGTGCGCTATGCGGAAACCGATCGCATGGGCGTCGTCTACTACGGCAACTACTTCGTCTGGTTCGAAATCGGGAGGGTAGAGACTTTCCGCCAGATGGGCTTCACCTACAAAGAAATGGAAGAGGCGGACGACTGCCGCGTGGTCGTGGCCGAGGCGCGCTGCCGTTACCTCAAGCCGGCGCTGTACGACGACCTGGTGCGCATTCGGACCCGGGTGGCGGAATCGCGGTCTCGCACGCTGCGCTTCGCCTACGAAATCCGGCGCGACGGCACCGGCGAGCTTCTCGCCACCGGCGAAACGCTCCACGTGATCTGCGACGGGCAAAACCGCCCGAAGACCCTTCCCGAGAAGTACCGGAAATATTTCCCGCTGCAGGCCCGGCTCGCCGGCAAGCCGGCCGAATAACCCTCGGCCCGCTTCCCCGCCGGCGCCTAGCGAACCAGCCGGTCGCGCAGAAAGAAGCCAAAGCGCAGTCCGGCGATGAAGCTGAAGGGCGGCCGGTCGAGCGAATAGTGTCCGCACGGAAGCCGGAGAATTTCCACGTCCACGCCGCTGCTGACGATCTTGCCGAACATCTGCTCGGTAAATTCCGGCCAGAACGTCGGATCGTAGCGCCCGCTGATCATGAGCAGCTTCTGGCCGGCGGTCGAAAGCCGCTCGGCGTAGGGGTACGGACTGATGGGAGCCCAGAAGCGGTGAATTTCTTCCCGGGAAACGTGAGCGCGCATCGACTCCCAGACGTGCATCGTGGTCATGCCCGTGCTAACGACCTCGCCGAAACCGGTCGAAACGTGCAGGAAGGCTCCGGCGCGAACCGCGGGATCGTGAGCGGTGGTGATACAGGCGACGGCCGAGCCGATACTGCTGCCGAGCAGGCCCAGCTTCCTGTAGCCCTGCCGCTCGAGCCAGCGCAGGCAGCACCGCACGTCGATAACGGCTTGGCGATTGGCCTGTAGCGTCAGGCCGATATTCGGGCCGACCAAAAAATTATCGCGATACATGCCATCGACGGCGCGGCGATCGTGATACGGCAAACTCATCTTCAACGCGCTCATCCCCAGCCGGTTCAGCCAGCGGCAGATGCCGGCGTGGGCATCCCAGCCCGCATTCCACTGCGGCAGCACGACGACGGCGGCGCGGGCGCCTGGCGCCGGAAAGTAGCGCGCCCAGACGCGATTGTTTTCGTCCCAGGGAGAGCGCACGGCGCTCGAAAACGTCAGGACCTTTCCATCCCGGGCATCTTCCAGGCGGGCGTCTTCGGGCGGCGCGGCCGCGAACCAGCGGTCGCTCGACTGGATCGTTTCGGCCGCAAAACGATCGAGAAACGCGCGGGGATCGGGGTGGTTTGCGGGTCCGCCAATATGCTCGATGCCCCAATCGAAAGGGCGGCTGGCGCGGTTATCTTCGGCCGCCCAGCGTTTGTGCTCGTATCTGCGAACGATCCGCTCGAGGTAACGCATGAGAGAAACAAAGACTATAGCATCGGCGCACGGCAGCGCTGGCGAGGCGGCAGTGGGAATTCCAGAGGTTCGGGAAGCGGGCACGTGTCCCGAACCTTCGGGACGCGCCCCTGCGCGGCGGCCCTACCAGGGAATCAACTTGTGGAATAGGCCCTTTTTCTTCTTGTTCTTGCCGGGGGCTTTGCCATTTTCTTTGCCGCTCCGCTTTTTGCCTGCCGGGGGACCTTTGGAGGGGTCTTTCAGGGGCTGCGAATCCACGGAGCTGGCCGGTGCGGCCGAAGAATCGGTTGAGGCGGCCACACTGCTGCCGGTTCCGGAACCCTCCGCCGGCGACGTCAATGATGCCCCGTCCGAGTTCGAACCGGGCGCGACGGCCGTGGCGGAAATCGTGCCGACGCCTGTCGTCGTGCTACTCGCGGCCGTCGACACGACCGAGGGCTCGAGTACCTGCCGGGCCGAAATGATGTTGGTATCCGGCGACAGGTCTGGCTCGCCGTAATGCGCGGCGCGGGAGATGTCGGGGCCGCTTCTGACAATCCCCAGCGCCTGGCGAACAAGGCCGGGGCGCTCGTGAATATACTTTTCCTCATCCCGCATTCGCGCCAGCGCTTTCGGGTCGGGCGGCGGCACCGGAAAGCCCAGGGCGACCAGGCGGCTCTTGGCTTGCGGCGCGAAACTCGACAACGGGTAATCGCGAACGATCTTGGAATAGAAGCGGGCGGCGAAGTTGTTGTGCTCGCTTTTTTCGTAAATCTTCCCGAGCATAAAGTTCGCTTCGTCGGCCTGGCTGAAGAGCGGGTACCGCTCGGTCAGGTCGAGCAGGCGCGCGGCGGCCGCCCCGTAGGCCCGGCGGAGGTTGTAGAAGCTGGCGACCTCGAATTCGCCTTCGGCGAGAACTTCCTGCACGTCGCGCAGGCGCTGCATGGCCTGGGCCGTCCAACGGCTCTTGGGATACTTCAAAATCATCGTCTGAAGTTCCGATTCGGCATCGAGAGCCTGCGTTGGGTCGCGATCGGGCTTTTCCATCATCCGGAAATGAGCCATCGCGATGCGATACTGGGCGAAGGCCGCCTCGTGGAGAAACGGGAAAAAGGTAATGAAGTCCCTGTACTGCGCCGCCGCCTGCGTCAACCCGTCGGTGCCTCCCTGCGCGTAATAGGAATTGGCAATGGCGAGTTTCGCCTTGGCCAGGTATTCGCTGTCCGGGTAGGTATTGATCAGGGTTTGCAGGCCCAGGCGGCCGATGGTGTAGCGGTTGTGCTTGATGTCGTTCATGGCGCGGGAGTAGAGAACGGCATCCGGGGCAGCGTGCATGCCCGCCAGGGGCGTTTTGCTCTTGCCCCCGAAAGAAAGGCAGCCGCTCGTGCCGAGCGAGAGGGAAACCACCAGCGCCAAAAACAGGATGTTGCGGTTGGCCGAGAGCTTCATACCTTGAGAGCGAGGGCTTCCTGCGCCCGGTCGAGAATTTGACGCACGGCGGCTCCGGCGTCCGGCGTGTGGAAGACGGACGTTCCCGCGACCAGAATTTCAGCTCCGGCTCGAACGATATCGCTCACGTTATCCAGACCGACCCCACCATCCACCGCAATTCGGAAAGTTCCATTATAGCGCGTGCGCATCTCGGCAAGCTCGCGGATTTTGCCGATCGAACGCGGGATAAATTGCTGCCCGCCGAATCCGGGATTTACCGACATCACCAGCACTACGCTCGCCAGATCCAGCACTTCGCTCAGCAACGACGCCGGAGTCGCCGGGTTGACGACCACGGCCGGCTCGGCCCCGCGCTCGCGAATGGCGTTCAAAACGCGGTCCAGATGCGGCGTGGCCTCCTGGTGGACGTAAATGCGGTCGGCGCCGGCGTGAACGAATGGCTCGACGAACTCACCGGGGTTGTCGATCATGAGGTGAACTTCCAGGGGCAGAGTCGTGATGCTTCGGATCGATGCGACAACGGGCACGCCGATCGTCAGGTTCGGCACGAAGTGCCCATCCATGACGTCCACGTGAAACAAGCCGGCGCCGCCCGATTCCGCCGCTTGAATCTCACGCTCCAGACAGGCGAAATTCGCCGCTAGAATCGACGGAGCCACTTCGATGCGAGTTCTCGTACGCCTCATCGCTGCCTTTCGCGCATTCTAGCATAGAGTCTTCATGGGGCCGCGGCCGGTTTTGGGAACATATCTTCCCGAACGGCCGAGGGTGATCCGGCGCCGAGCAAGACCTGCGTCGTCTGGTCGACTCGCGCGCCCGGCTCGGGACTCTGCTTCACCACCTCCGCGCCGGCCGAGCCGGCCGGCCCCGTAATCTGGGGCGCTTGCAGACCGGCGGCCTTCAACAGGCTCCGTACTTCGCTGACGGACATCCCCTTCAAATCGGGCATCAAGTATGCCGGCGGCCTCGGCCCGAGCGAGACCAGAACCGAAACGCGCGGACTGGCGAGGCCGCTCTCTCCGGGCAAGGGGTCCTGCTGAAGGATCAGGCCATCGGGCTCGCCGGCCGCGTAGATGTAGGAAACCTCACCTAGTTGCAGGCCGGTGTTGAGCAATTGCAAGCGTGCGGCCGGGAGGCTGCGATCGACCAGATTGGGCACGGCAACTTCTTGCTCACCCAGGCTGAGAACCACCTGCGCTTGCTGGCCGACTTTCACTTCCATTCCCGGCGGCGGGCTCTGGCGCACCACGCTGCCGGCGGGAAAGTGGCTGTAGTCATGGTCGGCGACGACAACCGAGAGGTTCTTCCCGTGCAGCGCCACTTGGGCTTGCCCGTAGGCGCGGCCCACGACGTCCGGCATCTGGACCGTGCGGCCTTCGATCGCAAAGCGCATCGCGGTGATTGCGCTCAGGAATGCTGCCGCCCCCAGCACGAAAAGCAGCAAAAAGAGGCGCCCGATCCGCCAGAACTGTTCCCTGAACCCTATCGACATCGGTTTCGATACCGCCAACCTCGACATTCCAGCCTACCCACGCCGCCGGTTGCAGGCAAGCTGTCAATTCCGTGTTGCCCCAATTTGAATGTAGCGCCGGCCTTCAGGCCGGCAAGTGCCGGGCTAAAGCACGGCGCTACAGGTGGGGTTAGGACACCACCGTCAATCGCGCTCGAAAATCGCAGCGAAGAATCCGTCGGTCGAGAGATCCGGCCAGATGCGGAAGAATCCTTCCCGGTCGAACAACCGGCCGGGGTCGACGCCTGGGACAAGGTTCGCGGCCAGCGTGCCGGCCGAGTGCGCCAGCCGTATGCCGCCCATTTCGCCCAAAACCGCGCGCGCGACTTCCTCGTTTTCTTCCGGCTCGATCGAACAGGTGGCGTAGACGAGCCGGCCACCGGGCGCAAGCAGGGCCAAGGCGTTGCGGAGAATGCGAGCCTGGCGGCCGGCCAAATCCCCGATATCTTCCGGCCTGAGGCGCCAGCGGATTTCCGGGTTGCGGGCGAGCGTGCCCGTGCCCGAGCAAGGGGCATCGACCAGAACACGCTCGAACCGGCACGCGAAGGGAAGAGCTTCGGTCGCATCGAGCGCGACCAGATTCACCCCTGAAGTGGCCGTGCGACGCAGTTGCGTTTCGAGCGCCCGGAGCCGATGCCCATAGCGATCGGCGGCGACGATCCTGGCTCCCGGCCCGGCGGCGCGCGCCAGGGCCAGCATCTTGTTGCCCGGCGCGGCGCAGAGGTCCAGCACGGACTGATTTTCCCCGACGCTCAGGAGCAGGGCGACGGCCTGCGAGGCTTCGTCTTGAATGGTGATCCAACCATTGCGAAATGCCGCCGTCTCCGAAAGATTGCCGCTGCGCACGATCAGTGAATTCGTCAACAACCTGCCCGGCTCGACATCGAGCCCGTCGTCGCGCAAGGAGGCGGCAACCTCCTCCCTCTTCGCGGGGTCGAGAACGGAGCAGGCAACCCGCGACGGACGATTATTCGCCTCGAGCAGGAACCCGGTGCGCTCGCCTCCGAACCCCGCGAGCCAGCGGGCGACCATCCAGGTAGGATGGGAATAGAGAATCGATAGGCGCTCGGCTTTGGGCATGCCCACAGGCACCAGTTGCGCGAGTTCCTCCGGGCGCAGCGGTCCCCGAGGCATGCGGCGCAGGACGGCATTGACAATCGAAGCCGCCGAGCCTCTTCCGGCGCGCTTGACCAGTTCGACCGACTCGTTCACGGCGGCCGACGGGGGAATTTTTTGAAGGAAAAGCAGTTGATAGGCGCCCAGCCGCAGGCTGATGCGGACTTCCGGGTCTAGCGACCCGGCCGAGCGTTTCGACTGCCGCTCGACCATGAAATCCAGCAGGCGCTGCCAGCGCAAGACTCCAAAAACCAGTTCCGTTGCCAGGCCGGCGTCCTGGCGTTTCACCGGGCCGACAGGCGCGCCGGACCGCCCCCCCAGCGCCCGCCTGTCACGCGACGGCCGCGCGCCGCCTCCGGGCGGGCCGCCGCGCCCCAGAAGCGCGCGCAGGGCATCGGCGGCATATGCGCCCTGGGCTTCGACGCGCATGAGAACCTCAAAGGCGATCGCTCTGGCAGGGGTGACGGGCATCGCGCTGGTCAGGTTGCAATCCAGGAACTAAATCACTAAATCAAGGCCGGGGCGCGCGCCGCGGCAATCATCGAGCGCCGGTCGCTCACGCGGAGTCAAAGCGCTCCCCGGAAGCCAAGCGCGCCCCACTCAAAAACTCCCGCCCGCCGATTCGCTTGCGTCCTTCGATCTGCACGGACTCGATATGCAGCCACGTGCCTTCGCCGCAGGCCACATGCAGTTCGCCCGCGACCACTTGCATCGTACCCGGCGCGACGGGACCGGAATCCGCCACCGTTCGGGCGGCTTCGCCAGGCCGGCCCCAGATGTGACACCGGCTGTCGCGGAAGCTCGTATAGGCGCCAGGCCACGGCGCGAAGCCGCGGATACGGTTGTAAATCTTGCCGGCCGGCCATTTCCAGTCGATCCGCCCGTGCTCTCTTTTGAGCAGGGGAGCCAGCGTGGCCTTGGAATTGTCCTGCGCCCGCGGCGCGAAAGCGCCGGCGTCGAGCCCTTCGAGGGTACTCGCGACCAGCTCCGCGCCGGCCGGGGCCATGCGCGCGGCCAGTTCCGCAGCGGTTTCGTCCGGGCCGATCCCGGTTTCCCATTGGAGCAACAGGGGGCCGGTATCCATTCCGGCGTCAATCTGCATGGTCGTCAGACCGGTTCGGGTCTCCCCTTCGGCGATCGCCCACTGGATCGGGGCCGCTCCGCGATATTTCGGAAGAAGCGAACCGTGCAGATTGATCCAGCCGAGGCGCGGAAGTTCGATCAGACGCTGCGGAATGATCTGCCCGAAGGCAATGATGACGACGGCATCGGGCGCGATTTTGCGGAAGAACGCGAAAGCCTCCTCCGTTCGCACCTTGGCGGGCTGATACAGGGGAATGCCGGCGGCGAGGGCGGCCTGCTTGACCGGGCTGGGCACCATTTCCAATCCGCGGCCACGCGGGCGATCCGGCTGCGTGAGGACGGCTTCGATTTGAAACTGGGGCCGGCTCGCCAGGCGCTCGAGCGCGGGAACGGCAAAAGCCGGCGTGCCGCAGAAGACGATCCTCATGCCCACCTGGCGGCTACCACTCCCCGGCCTTTTGCAGTTTGCGGATGCGGCGCTTGATGAGATCGCGTTTCAGCATGCTCAAGTGATTGAGGAACAGGATGCCGAACAGGTGGTCGATCTCGTGGCAAAAGGCGCGGGCGAGCAGACCTTCGCCGCGCATCTCCCATTCCTTTCCCGTCGCATCCTGCGCGCGCACGCTGACGAACTGGGGCCGCAGAACGTGGGCGCGGAAGCCGGGCACCGACAGACAGCCTTCCTCCTCGCGTTGCTCGCCTTCGAAATGCGTGATTTCCGGATTGGCCAGCACCATCCGCGCTTCCGGATTCTTCCCGACCGAGACGTCGATGACGGCCAGTCGCAGCCCCAGGCCGATTTGCGGCGCCGCCAGCCCGACCCCCTCGGCGGCGTACATCGACTCGAACATATCGTCGACCGTCTTTTGCAGTTCCTCGTCGAAATTCTCGACCGGCGGCGTCTGCTGCGCCAGAACGGGATTGGGGAATTTAACGATTGGGTGAACCATCGCTGCCTTTCCGTTAGAACTCGTCGAGTTGACGCTGGAATCCCAGAAAATTCCGCCGCGTCTCCTCGATCGAATCTCCACTGAATTTTTCCAGGAATGCGTCGGCCAGAGTCAAGGCCACCATCGCCTCGCCCACCACTCCCGCCGCCGGAACGACGCAAACATCGGAACGCTCGTAGGCGGCTTCGACGGCCTCTTTCGTGTTCAAATCGGCCGTTCCGAGCGGGCGCCGAAGCGTGGAAATCGGTTTCAGATAGCCGCGGACGACCACGTCCTCGCCGTTGGTGATTCCGGCTTCCAGGCCCCCGGCATGATTCGATGGCCGGACGAATCGCTTCCGGTCGGTCGAATACGAAATCGGATCCTGCACCTCGGAACCGTACGACGCCGCGCTCAGGACGCCGCTTCCGATCTCGACCGCCTTCACCGCCTGAATCGACATCACCGCTCTGGCGAGCTGTCCATCGAGCTTCTCATCCCATTGCGCGTGGCTGCCCAGGCCCGGCGGGACGTTGTGGGCGACGACCTCGAAAATCCCGCCCACTGAATTCCCCGCCCGCAGGACGGCGTCCACCTCGGCCTTCATTTTGGCCTCGACATCCGGATCGACGCAGCGCAGCGCCGATTCCAGATTCGCGCAAACCGCCTGGATCTCTTCCCACGCCGCCGCCCGCTCCAGGCTGGCATGCCCCACGGCGACCACATGGCTGAGGATCTCGATTCCGAATTCGCGCAGCAACAATTTCGCGAACGCGCCGACCGCCGTCCGGGCGGCCGTCTCGCGAGCCGAGGCGCGCTCGAGCACGTAGCGGGCGTCGTGCCAGTTGAATTTCAGCGACCCGGCCAGATCGCCGTGCCCGGGACGCGGAGCCGTCAGGGGACGGCGCATCTGGTCCGAGCCGGCAAAATCTTCGACGGGCATCGCCTGCTTCCACCGCGTTTCCCATTCCCGGTTTTCCAGGCGCAGCGCGATGGGCGCTCCGATCGTGCGGCCGTGGCGAACGCCCGCCAGCACGTCGGCCTTATCTTTTTCGATCTTTTGCCGCCCGCCGCGTCCGTAACCCAATTGACGGCGGCCCAGTTCGCGATTGACGAATTCGAAATCCACGGCCAGACCGGCAGGAAGCCCCGAAAGCCAGGCGACGAGCCCCTGGCCATGGGATTCTCCGGCAGTCATAAATCTAACTCTGTTCATGGCAATCCGCACGCTCGGCGCTGAAGGATTTGCATTGTACCGGACGGTTACCGCTCGTCCAAGCCAAAGAGAAGAATTCCGCCGGCCAGGCCCTGCCCGGGGACCACTCCGCGCGGCCGAATCGCGCCCGGCCGTTGGATGGTTGGGCATCGGCGCTCGCGACTTACTTTACAGGCACCCGCACCTATGCTAGCTTTTCATTTTCGCCCGCTACTCCGTGCGCCAGAACGGTGGGGCGGCCTTTAAGGCCGTAGCTTCTTCTGCCGTTTCCGCGCCCCCTCGCCACTGGCGAGGGCTCGCCTGCTCAGATGCACCTCGTGCCAGTTATTACATAGAGAGAGGAGCCAGGCGACCCTTGCTCAAGCTTCGCAAAATCGAGCTGACCGGATTCAAATCGTTCTCGGATCGCACGATGCTATCGCTCGGCGGCCAGGGCATTACCTGCATCGTCGGGCCGAATGGCTGCGGGAAGTCCAACATCGTCGACGCCATCACCTGGGTGCTCGGCGAGCAGAGCCACAAAACCCTGCGCGCCGAACGCATGGCCGATTGCATTTCCAACGGCTCGGCCACGCGCGCCCCGGTTGGCATGGCGGAGGTATCGCTGACCCTGGTGGACCCCGAACTGGCCGAGGCCGCCCAAAAGATTCTCAGCCGAAGCGAGCAGGACCCGGCCCAAGCCGAGGCGGGCGTTGAAGACGCCTCCCTCGAGAGCCAGGGACCGGCCGAAGACCCTCCCGTGGACGCCGCCCCGGCGGATTTGCCGGGCCGGCCCGGCGGCCGCCGGAAGAGGCAGGCGGCCACGCCGAAGCTCAGTCCCGGCGAAGTGGTCGTCACGCGGCGGCTCTACCGCTCAGGACAAAGCGAATACCTGATCAACGGCCGCGCGGCGCGTCTGAGAGACATCCAGGAGCTGTTCATGGAAATGGGCCTGGGACCCAACTCCTACGCCATCATCGAACAGGGCCGCATCGGCCAGATTCTCGCTTCGCGGCCCGCCGAACGCAGGGCCATCCTGGAAGAAGCGGCCGGCGTGAGCAAGTTTAAAACGAAAAAGCGCCTGGCCGAGGCAAAGCTGGAATCTTCCAAACTCAATCTTTCGCGCATCAACGACATCCTGACCGAGGTCGCCAAGCGCCTGGAAGCGCTCAAGCGGCAAGCATCCCGCGCCCGCCGCTACGCCGAGATGCGCGAAGAATCGCGCGGCCTGCTGGCATCGGTGCTGGGGGCCAAGTGGGGCCGGATGCGGGCCGATGCCGAGAGGGTTTCCCTTGAACTCGCCCGGTTGCGGGAAGACGAAGCGCGCCGGGCCTCCGAACTGGTTGGACTCGAAGCCGAGCAGCAGCGCCTGGAGAGCCGCGCCTACGAGCTCGAAAACGAACTGCGCGAAAATCAGAACCGGCAGAACCAGACCGCGCTCGAAACCGATCGGACCCGCAATCGCCTCAGTTACAACCGCCAGCAGGATGAGCAGCTCGAATCGCAGATCGGCCAGCTCGATTCGCAAGCCGCCGAAGCCGCCGAGCGCGCTCGCGCCGCCGGCGAGCGCCAGGACGCCCAGCGGGAAACACTCGATGCGCTGCGGGAGCGGAAAGCCGCGATCGAAGAAGCGGCAAACGCTCTGGCCGAGCGCGTGGGCGCCATCGAAAACGACGAGCGGATTCAGCTCCAGCGCCGAGACGAGGCCGCTGCCTCGGCCAAGCGCCTGGCCGAGGAGATTTCCCGCGCACAGGTGGAAAGCGCGCAGGCCGGCGAGGCGCTCCGGCATCACGGCGAGGCGCTCGCGCAGCAGGAGCAGGCCCTTGCGCGCCTGGACGCCTCCTGCCAGAACCAATCCGCGCTGCTTTCCGCCGTCGAGGAGCGCTCGAATCAGGCCCTCTGCCGCGCCCAGGCCGCCGGCGACCACCTGGCCGAAATCCAGGCCCGCCTGACCGAGCGGCGGCGCGAGCAGATCGCCGCCATCGCCGATACCACCGGCTCCCGCGAGCAGCTTGCCGCCTCTCGCGCCCGCCAGGTCTCGCTCGAGGAAATCCTCCGCGAGCGCGCCTATACGGGAGCCACGATTCAAAAACTCCTGGGGCTCAACGGAGACGGGGAACGCCACGGTTTCCGCACGACCGGCCTGCTCTCCGATTACGCCGAGGTCGAGCCGCAATTCGAAGCGGCGGTCGAGCAATTTCTTCTGGACGAACTCGATTACGTCGTCGTCGAAAGTTTCGATTCGGCTCGAGCGGCGATCGGCCTGCTCCACGGCGAGATTGGCGGACGCGCCGCATTTTTCGTGGATTCGGTCGGCTCGCTGCCGGTTGCGGCCGAGCCGGAATCACCCATCGCCAGCACCCCGGGCGTCGTCGCGCCGATGGACCGGCTGGTGAATTTCCGCCGGCCGCTCGGCGAGGCCGCCAAGGCATTCCTGCCCCGCCTGCGCTCGGCCTTCCTGGTGGAAACCGCCGCGGCCGCCGAAAGCCTGGCCCAGGCGCATCCGCACAAGCACTTCGTCACGGCCGACGGAACCTGGTATCACGGCCGCGTGGTCAGCGGCGGCAGACCGGGCGAAGCGGGCCCGCTCTCGCTGAAGCGGGAATTGCGCCAGATCGAGGCGGAAACGCTTCGCATCGAAACGCAACTGGCCGAGCGCGAGACGACGCTCGAATCGCTCGAAGCGCAAATCGGCGAACTTTCCACCGCCGCCGAACAGGCCCGGATCGAAGCGCTCGCCGCTGAAAAATCCGCCTCGGCCGCCGCGCAGGAGCGCGAACACGCCCAGGCGGAACTCGAGCGCGTCGCCGCCGAACTGCGGGATTGCCGGGCGCAGGTCGACAGGTGGCGCAGCGAACGGGACGCGGCGGCCGCCCGCGCCCAGGCGGCGCAGCAGTGCATCGATGCCGCTGCCGGCGCCCGCGAAGCCGCCGAAGGGGCAATCGCCTCCTGCGCGGCGCAACTGACCCGCCTGCGCGACGATCTGGCCGCTGAGCGCGAGCGCCTGGCCACCGGCCGCGCCGAGCTGGCCGGCATCACCGAGCGGACATCGGCCGCCGAAGCGGTCGTTCAGGCATTGACGGCCGAATTCGAGGAGTTTTCCGCGCGCGCGGCGCAGTTCGGCCGCGACCGCGCGGCGCTGGCCGAGCGCCGCTCTCAACTCGCCGCCGACAGCGTCGCCGCCCAGGCCGAACTCGACAAGCTCGGCCGGAGCGCCGCCGAAATCCAAGAGCACGGGCGGCGTCTCGAGCAGGAATTTCGAGGCTCGCGCTCCCGCGCGCTGGAAATCGCGGAAACGCTCCGCTCCGCGCGCCAGCAGCTCGATGAATCGCGCGAGCAACGTGGCCGAGTGGAAGTCGAGAGCGTTCGGATGCAGGCTGAAATCGAACACCTGTGCCAAGCCAGCCAGAGCGAGCTCGGCGTTGGGCCCGAGCAGATCGCCGCCCCGCCCGTTCTGCTCTCACCCGAGGAACTCTCCGCCACCGAAACCCGCTATCACGAAATCAAGCAGCGGCTCGATTCGATGGGCCCGATCAACATGATGGCCCTCGAGGAGTACAAGGAGTGCGACGAGCGGGCCGTCTTCCTGACCCGCGAGCGCGACGACCTGCTTGGATCGATCGCCGACACCGAGCAGGCCATCGCCGAGCTGGATAAGGCATCTCGCGAGCGCTTCGCGCAGGCCTTTGCCGAGATCAACCGCAACTTCACCGAAGCCTTCATTTCCCTCTTCGGCGGCGGCACCGCCGAAATGCGCCAGGATGAGCCCGACAGTTCCGGCGAGCAGGGACTGGTGATCGTTGCCCAGCCGCCCGGCAAGCGCCTGCAGAACGTGATGCTGCTCTCGGGGGGCGAGAAGGCGCTGACCGCGCTGGCCTTGCTCATTGCGATATTCCGCTTCCAGCCGAGTCCCTTCTGCGTGCTCGACGAGGTCGACGCGCCGCTGGACGAATCGAACGTCGTCCGCTTCAACCGGATGCTCGCCGACATGAGCGGCGAGACGCAATTCCTGGTGGTCACCCACAACCGGCGCACGATGGAGATGGGAAGCGCGCTCTACGGGGTCACCATGCAGGAACCGGGCGTTTCGCGAATCGTTTCCGTTCGCTGGGAGCAATCGCGGAGCGACGCCGCCTGAGCCGAATCGCGGGCGGCGGGTTGACAATCACGGCCGGTTGGGTACAATACCGGCCTTGTCACGCTCATGGCTACTCCAACGCGTCATCCCGTCGTGCGGGAAACAAATTTTGCCGGCGTAAAACTCTTCGCCCGGGGTAAGGTCCGCGACATCTACGATTTCGGCGACCGCCTGCTCCTGGTGGCGACCGACCGCCTCTCCGCCTTCGACGTCGTTTTGCCGACCCCGATCCCCGACAAGGGCTGCGTGCTGACGCAGCTTTCGCTTTTCTGGTTCCGGCAATTGGCCGACGTGCTCGCCAACCACGTTATCAGCGCCACCGAATTCCCGAAGGAACTCGGAGCCTATCGCGACCAGTTGCGTGGCCGCTCGACGCTGGTGCGGCGCACCGAGCCCCTCCGCGTCGAATGCGTCGTGCGGGGCTATCTGTCCGGCTCCGGATGGAAGGAATATCAGCGGACTGCGAGTGTATGTGGGATCGCGCTCCCGCCCGGCCTGGTGGAATCGGCCCGCCTGCCCGAGCCCATTTTCACGCCGTCCACTAAAGCGGAAACCGGCCACGACGAGAACATTTCCTTCGACCACGTCGTCGAGATGCTCGGCCGCAAGCGCTCCGAGCAGATCCGGGAAGTGAGTCTGGAACTCTACCGCCGGGCCGCGAAATACGCCGAAGAGCGGGGCGTTATCATCGCCGACACGAAATTCGAGTTCGGCGTGCTGAACGGCGAACTCATTTGGATCGATGAAGCCCTGACGCCGGATTCCTCACGCTTCTGGCCCGTGGATCAATACGTCCCGGGCGGAGCGCAACCTTCGTTCGACAAACAGTTCGTGCGCGATTACCTGGAACGGATCCAGTGGCCGAAACAGCCGCCCGGGCCGGAGCTTCCTGACGACGTCGTCGCCGCCACAACGGCGAAATATCGTGACGTCTACCGCCGGCTGACCGGAAGCGAACTGGCCTAAGCTCGCCAAAGAGACCTGATTCAGCGGGAGTAACCGACCTTGAAGGATCAACTCGAAGCCCTGGTGTCGCAGATGGTCGATCGCGGAATTCTGCTCGGGGAAGCTGTCGAGGAATTTGAAAAGGGATTCATCAAGGCGGCCATCGCGGGCAGCAACGGAAATCGGACGCGCGCCGCGCGGCTGCTCGGAATCCACCGGAACACGCTGAGCCGCAAACTCGAAAAATTCTGCCTCGATCGTTCCACCGCCCGGCGCCGCTAAGCGGGTGTCAGCCAGGCTGCGCGGCCCTCATCCCCCGGAAAAACCGGCCAAACGGCCACCGCCGCGAGCAACTCCGCTCCCGCGGCGATAGCCCCGCCATGGCGGTCTATTCATCCGGCTCGGACGGCAAATGCGCCGATCCGTTAGCCGCTCGTCCCGGCGCCGGACCGGCTAGCGACGTCCCCTGCCAGCCGGTTTTCTGCGGCCTCCCGGCTTCACGGGAGGAATATCGGCTGGATTCACCTGCGCATTGGTCCAGTGGAGCAGGAAGCTTGGCGGAGGATCGTAGCTCGAGAGCGTACCGGTGAAGCGGACGATGTTATCTTTCTTCAGCCGCTGGGCGTCGGCTTGATTCGTAACCACCACTTCCATATTGGCGGTTTTCGCCTGCTCGATGTCCTTCGGAGTGGAACCGGTATAAACCTGCATATCCACGCCGTCAGCAGTCGGCGTGACGCTGATGACCTTGACGGGGACCTGGGGGAACACGTTCCCGCAAACCGCCAGCCAGACGAACTGGGTCCGATCGCCGCCTGCCTGCAGGTCTTGCATGATGGTGAAGAGGTTGCTGCTTTGCAGGTAGTCGCCCAGCTGAACGCCGCTCGGCAAGGTGTATCCGGCGGGCGGATCGATCGTCTGGGTAGTTTGCGCCATCTGCAGCAACTGGTTCATCTGGGTGGTAAACAGGTTCTGGCAGGCGGTCTTCTGGTAAACGAGCATCTGATTTTGCAGGTAAGCGCGTACCTGCTGTTCCGTGCTGCCCTTCAATGCGATCGAGCGGGCGAGCGCCCAAAAACCATTGATGAAATCCGCTTGGCCGGCCGATGGGCCCGGCAGGGGCGCCAGCTGCGCGGCGCCGGCGGCGGGTTGGCCTGGCGCGGGAGCAGGCGTGGCGGGTGTTTGCGCCGCGGGAGCTGCCGCCGCGGGGGCCGCTGCCTGTTCTTTGCTCGCTTGCTGCAAATAGGCAACCCCCAAACGGAAATAGGTGACCGAATTGGCCGGGTTGGACGGATCCACGGTCAAGGCGGCGCGGAACGCTTTTTCCGCGGAGGGATAGTCTTTCAAGATGTAGGACGCAAAGCCATCGGTGTAATTGAACAGGGCCGCCGGTCCCTTCGTCTCCTGGGCAAACTGCGCCTCGGTCATGTTCTTGGGCTTGGTGAGTCCACTCAGGAGATTGAGGCCCATCCTGGCGTCGTCGCGGGCCTTTTGGGCTTGCTCGGTTGCGTCGGCCGCCTTGGCATTGAAAGCGTAGTTGAAGGCGACCTCGCGAGCGTAAAGCGCCTGCAGCTTCATGCCGTTGTCGACTTCCTTGGCGTCGCTCGCGGCCAGCTTGTCGGCGTATTCGATGACTTTGTCGTACTGCTTGAGCAGGTCGTAGGTCTGGTAATACGCCTGATAGACATAGGGCAAGAGAGTCGACTTGGGGAATTTGGAAACGAAATCGTCGAGAAGCTTTACCCGTTCCTGCGGGTTCTTCTCTTTCGCCGCCGCCTGGTACGCGTTGTATTCGGCATAGGTGTAAGCCGGTTTGCCCTGCGCTTGTTGCTCGGCCCGGGCCATGGTCGCCAGCCCGGCAGACAGCGAGACTGCCAGGATCAACCAAAGCATCAGGCCCGGTCGAAGAATTCCTTTGGACATCGTGAGTCCGCCTCCTTACGCATGCGTTCCGCGACGATTCGATAACGCCAGCTAGCCGATTCGCTTTGCGGCCCGGAAGAGCGCCGATTATAGGAGAACGTTATCGCCTGTTCAAGCACAGCTTTCATTTTCGCTCAATTCGCGCCATTTGCGCCGTCAGCTTTTGCCATCGCGGGGCGGGCCATTCTCGCTATATCGCCAGCCATCTCGCGCTTGCTATTATGATGATCGCTAGACATATCCTGTCGCCCGGACGGATGCAAGGGGAAGCTCTGGTGTCGTCTAACCGGTTACCGCTGGCCGGACAAGTCGCTCTCGTCACCGGTTCGAGCCGGGGCATTGGATTGGCCATTGCCCGCAGGATCGGCAAGCTCGGCGCCAAAGTAAGCCTCTGCGCCCGCCATGAAGACGCGCTTGAAACCGCGCGGCGGACGCTGGCCGAAGAGGACATTTCCGCGCTCGCGACCCCGGCCGACATTACCCATGGCGAACAGGTCGAGCGCCTCGTCGAGGTGACTCGCCGCCAACTGGGCGAAATCGACGTCGTTGTGAATAACGCCGGCGTGGGCTGGTTCGGGCCGCTGCACGAAGCCAGCGAATCCGACTGGGACCAGGTCGTCGACACGAACCTCAAGGCGCCCTTCCTGCTCATGCGCACCGTCGCTCCCTTCATGATCGAGCGGCGACGCGGGCATTTCATCCAGATCGCTTCCCTGGCGGGCAAAAACGCCTTCGCCGGCGGCGGCGTATATTGCGCCTCCAAGTGGGGACTGCTGGGGATGTCCTACTCGGCGGCCGAGGACCTTCGGAGATTTGGGATTCGCACGAGCGTGATTTGTCCCGGGAGCGTTTTGACCGAATTCTCCCCGCATGCCGGCAAGGACCCTCGCAAGCTTCTCCAGCCGGACGACGTGGCGCACGCGGTCGAGATGGTTCTGCTCGCCAAGCCGCAAAGCTTCATCAGCGAGGTTCTGCTTCGCCCCACCGAGAAGCCCTAGCACGCAAACGGGGCGAAACCGGTTGGACGGAACCGGTGTTCGGGGACTGGTATCCGGGTCCTGGCCAGTGGCCGATTAGCAAACTCGGGCGCAGGGCTCGCTTCCCGTCCTGGCCGGTTTCCTTAAGAATGGCTTCTGATCCCGGCGAAACCCGGCCGGACGAAAGGGACCCTCTGGCCACGATACCATGGCAAACGTCATCATTTACCTTGTCGCGACAATCGGCGTAGGCGTACAGGTCTACGCCGCAATAACCAGCAACCTTTGGTGGGCCCCGCCCGATCCTTTTCCCATGGTTGGCCTGATTGGCGCTCTGATCATGACGCTCGGAACGGCGTGGGGAGCGGTCAAGGGCTCTTCGGCCGCCTGGATCGTCTTTGTCGGATCGCTTTTCTGCTGGGCATTCTACATTCCCGGCCTGGGGAATCTGCTTGGCGGCCTCCGGCAGTCGCTCGCGGAGGGACGCATCTCCCTTGCCACAGTGGGCAGCTACCTCCCGCTCCTGCCGGCCTTGCTGCTTGCCGTCGCCACATACACGGCATTGATGATCGGTCCCATGGGCAAGGCGCAGGATTGAACTTTCGCGCTTTGCGCCCGTTTTGCGGAAGCCGTTTTCACCTGGAACAAGCCAATCGCGCCCTGCCCCGGCCTCAAATGCGGGGCAGCACGATCCCGCCCTGCGCCTGGTATTTGCCCTTCTTGTCCTTGTACGAGATCTCGCAAGGCTCGTCGGACTCGAAGAAAATCACCTGGCACAGCCCTTCGTTGGCGTAAATTTTCGCTGGCAGAGGGGTGGTGTTGCTGATCTCGAGCGTGACGAACCCCTCCCATTCCGGCTCGAAAGGGGTCACATTGACGATGATTCCGCAACGAGCGTAGGTCGATTTTCCAACGCAGAGCGTCAAAACGTTGCGCGGAATCCGGAAATATTCCATCGAACGGCCCAGCGCGAACGAGTTGGGAGGAATGATGCAAATCTCACCTTTGAATTCGACCAGAGAGCGGGCGTCAAATTGTTTAGGATCGACCGTTGTGGAATTGACGTTCGTGAAGATGCGGAATTCGTCGGCCACGCGCATATCGTAGCCATAGGAGGAAACCCCGTAGCTGATTACGCCTTCTCTCATCTGCCGATCCACGAACGGATCGATCATTTTGTGCTCCATGGCCATTCGCCGAATCCAGCGGTCGCTCTTGACGCTCATCTTTTTCCTCCCGAGTTGTCAAAGGCAGCGCAGTTTAATATGCCGGGGCCCGATCGGCAAAGGGGCAAGGCGAGACCAGCCTGCTTGGTCCCGACGGCAAGAAACGCTAATGGCAGCGAAGACGCCGCTCCGTCCGCAGCGGAAAGCGAAATGTGCACTCGCGAATTCGCAAGCCTCTGCCGCAAAAGCGGGCTCGCGCGCAAGGCCCCGGCAAGCAGTGCTGCCAGGCAACTCAGTCCAGCCATGGCCGTAATGGTACCCCCATTTTGGATGATGCCTTGACAAGGACCCACACCTATGTCTAGCATTCTCCGCTGCTTGGAGGCGGAATGATCAAGGTCAACCTCGTCGACGCCGTTGTGGAACACCTCGGCAACCGCGTTTCGCGAAGCAAAGCCGAAATGGCTGTGGAAACCGTATTCCAAGCCATGAAGCGCTCCCTCGCCCAGGGCCATCGCATCGAGCTGCGCCGTTTTGGCGTGTTCAACGTGAAGCGCCGCAAGACCGGGGTGGGTCGCAATCCCCGCACCGGCGAGCAGGTGAGCATTCCGCCGGGGAAAGCCGTACGATTCAAGCCTGGCAAAGAGCTCCAGTCGCTCTGATCCCCGGGCTGAAGATGTTCCGCGCTCGCCGGGTTCGTTCGCCCCATTCCCGCCGGGTCGGCTAAGATGGGTTCGACCATGAACGGCGGCAACGGCCATCGTCAGTCCCCCACGGCAATCCCGATCGAGCCCACCGGGTTTCGTATTGCGCTTGCAACCCCCCAGCGACGGCGGCGGCGCGACGTTCGTTCGGCCGCGGTTGCGTCGGGGCTGTTCGTTCTCACCGTTTTTTCCACGCTGGCCGTCGGCACCGAATTCGCCGCCGCCTACCGGAACAACGTGCCTCCCTTTACCAGTGGCACCATCTTCCCCTACCCAGCCGTGATCGAGCATCCCGCGCTGCTGCTGAGCGGGCTGCCCTTCGCCTTCACGCTGATGGGCATTTTGCTGGCGCACGAGCTCGGGCATTTTTTCGCCTGCCGCTACTACCGGATTCCGGCCAGCTATCCCTACTTCATCCCGGCCCCGACGCTGATCGGCACCCTGGGCGCTTTCATTCGCATCCGTTCGCCCATCATCAACCGCAAGGCCCTGTTCGACATCGGGCTCGCCGGCCCGGTGGTCGGTTTTCTCTTCGCCTTTCCCGCGCTGATCGCGGCCATCGCCGTGTCGAAAGTGGTTCCGGGCGCGCAATCGCAAGGCTGGCTGATCTTCGGCAATCCGCCACTGGTGAAACTTCTCGAAGCGGTGATCCGGCCGAACGTAAAAGCAAGCAATCTACTGCTGAATCCGGTGGGACGCGCAGCGTGGGTCGGCTTGTTCGTCACGGCGCTCAATCTCCTGCCGGCCAGCCAACTCGACGGAGGCCACGTCGTTTATGCCCTGGTTCCCGAAAAGCACCGCTACCTATCGCTGGCCATCATCCTGGCGCTGGTGCCGATGGCGTGGCTCTGGTCCGGCTGGCTGCTCTGGGCCGTGTTGCTGCTCTTCATCGGGTTCCGTCATCCGCCCCTGCTCGATCGTTGGGAGCCGCTCGACGGCCGGCGCCGTTTCTGGGCCTTCATCGCTCTGATTATCTTTCTGCTTTGTTTTACCCCGATTCCCTTCGCCGTCCATGCCGGCTGACCGCCGCGGCTATGCAGCTTTCGGTCGGCATTGGCCGGATGGCGAATCGGGGAAAAAGGCGCTCGGCGGATTCGCCTCGATGGCGATCCGGCTCCGCCGGCGCCGGCTACATCAGGCTCACCGGATCGACATCGACCGAGACGGCCGTTTCCGGGATGCGTTCCTGGGCGCAGAGCGCCATGCACTTCGCGAGCATGCGCACCAGCGCGGCCCGGCGGGGCGATTTGAGCAGAAACTGAAACCGATGCTCGCTCTTGAGCCTGGCGAGCGGCGCCGGCGCCGGTCCGAGTACTTTGATTCCTTCCGCCTCGTACCGTCCGAAGAAGCGCGCCAGCATTCTGGTCCAACCGAGCACCCGTTCCAATTTCCGGTCCCGCACCACCACGTTCGCCAGCGCCGCGAACGGCGGATAGCGCATCCATCGCCGGAAGCGGATTTCCTGCTCGAAAAAACCGGCGTAGTCCTGGCGGGCCGCATGCTCGATCGCGTAATGATCGGCGTGGTAGCTTTCAATGAGCACCCGGCCCGGGAGCGTGCCCCGGCCGGCGCGGCCGGCCACTTGCGTCAGCAACTGGAAGGTGCGCTCGGCGGCGCGGAAATCGGGAACGGCGAGAGAGCGGTCGGCCCCAACAACCCCCACCAGCGTCACGCGCTGAAAATCGTGTCCCTTGGCCACCATCTGCGTGCCCACCAGCAGATCGATTTCCCCGCGCGAGAACGCTCCGAGCACGCGGTGATAAGCGGCCCGGCTGCGCGCGGTGTCGCGGTCAAGGCGCGCGATACGGGCTCGCGGAAACTCGCCACGCAGATATTCCTCGATCCGTTCCGAGCCTTCTCCAAAATAGTGCAGATGCTCGGACTGGCATTTCGGGCAGCGGGATGGGACGCGCGTCGAGTGGGCGCAGTAGTGGCAGACCAGCCGGTCGCGCCGTTTGTGGTAGGTGAGCCCGATGCTGCAATTGGCGCATTCGATCGTCGAGCCGCAGGCCCGGCAAAGAACGAACCAGGAATAGCCGCGCCGGTTGATGAGCACCAGCGCCTGCGTTCCCTGATCGAGGCACTCCCCGATGGCCCGCGCCAGCGCCCGCGAAAGGGGCAGCGGCCGCTCGGCCTGCTGAAAATCGGCGCGCAGATCGACCACCTCGACCTGGGCGAGAGGGCGGTTGGCGATTCGGCCGCCGAGGTCGAGCAGGTGGTACTTGTCCTGGCGGGCGTGCTGAAAGCTTTCGAGCGAAGGCGTGGCCGAGCCCAGGATGACGGCCGCGCCTTCGAGCTTGGCCCGCATGATGGCGGTGTCGCGGCCGCTGTAGCGTGGCGTCTCTTCCTGCTTGTAGCTGGCCTCCTGTTCCTCATCGACGACGATGAGGCCGAGTTTGGCGACTGGCGCGAAAACCCCCAGCCGGGTCCCAACCACCACGGGAGCTTCCCCGCGCCGGATGCGCCACCACTGGCGCGCGCGTTCGGCGTCGGCGAGGCCGCTGTGGAGCACAGCGACGCGGTCGCCGAAGCGCGCCCGCGCCTGCCGGCCCACGGCGTAGGTCAGGGCGATTTCCGGCACCAGAAGGATCGCGCCCAACCCGCGAGCGAGCGCGCTCTCGGTAGCCCGCAGGTATACTTCGGTTTTCCCGCTGCCGGTCGCGCCGAACAGGAGTCCCGTTTGGAACCCTCCCCGCTCGATCCAGCCGCGAATCTCGCCGAGAACCGCCGTTTGTCCCTCCGTCAATTCGCGAATGGGACCAAATTCGCCAGGATCCAAAGCTTCTTCCTCCGGCGAGAAGGCCTCTTCCCAGCATTCGAGCTTCCCCTGCCGCGCGAGCCGCTCGATCACCCTCCGGCTCACACCCGCCTGCCGGACGGCAACGCTGACCGGCAGAGCCCCCGCGGCCAAAAGGATCTCCGCTATTTGGCCCTCGCTCTCGTTCTCCGCGACACTTCCCTCTTTCCAGGCAACGATTTTTTGGGCGTGCACGCGCCGCCGGCTCGCCGTCTCACGCATTTCGATCTGTTTTCGCGCCACGAGCCGTTCGAGCGCCGCTTCAACGCCTTCGTGCGACCCCAGGCGGACCAGGCGCGCCCCGGCCATATGGCCTCCGCCTCGAACCAGTGCGGCGAGCAGCGCGTCTTCGATCGTTTCCGCTTCGTCACCCGCGCCTTCTTTCCGGGCAGCCTCGCGCCATCTCACGCGGCCCGCAGTCGTAATCGCGAAATGGCGCTCGCGCCGGATTTCCACCGCCGGAGGCAGGATCGCGCGGAACACCTCGCCGGGAGGCGCCAAATAATATTCCCCCACCCACCGGCCCAGCCGCGCGATGTTCTCCGTGAGAGCGGGCAACACGTCGGGAACGTCGAGGATGGCTTTGATGGCCGGGGGCTCGGCCGCTTCGTCTTTCATTTCCAGGACAACACCCACCAGCACGCGGTTGCGAAATGGAACCAGGACCCGCGTCCCGACTTCGACTGTCCCTTGGAGAGAAGCGGGCACTCGATAGGTGAATAGGTGCGGAATCGGCACAGGAAGAGCAACATCGCAGAACGGGCCGGCCATAATGGCGGTTAGTCTAGCAGGCGGTGGGTGGGAGCCCAATCAGCGCCCGTTTTTCCCTTTGCGCGCAACGGGGACGCCAATCGAGCGGGGATTTACGGGCGCGCTTTCGGCTTCTGATTTTTCGGAGGCTTGAGGCCGAGCTCCGCCATCACCAATTGCAGATCTTCCCAGACAACCCCTTTGGCGGCCGGATTGCGCAGCAGGTAGGCCGGATGATACGTGGGAAGCAGTTTCGTGCCGCGCCAGTCGAACCATTTCCCGCGCAGACGAGACATCGCCTCGTTCGTGCCCAGCAGGGCCTGCACGGCTACGCTTCCCAGGCAAACAATCGCTCTTGGCGCGATTACGGCCAGTTGCCGTTCGAGAAAGGGGCGGCAGGTGGCCATCTCGTCTTTTTCCGGAGTGCGGTTGCGGGGCGGGCGGCATTTCACGACGTTGCAGATGTAGACGTCCTGGCGACCCAAGCCCATCGCTTCGATCATCTGCGTCAGCAGCTTGCCCGCGCGGCCGACAAACGGCAATCCCTGCCGGTCTTCTTCCTCGCCCGGCCCTTCGCCGACAAAGACCAGTTTGGCGCGCGTGTTGCCGTCGCCGAAAACGATTCGATTGCGCGACTGGTGCAGCTTGCACCGGGTGCATTCGCCGATATCGGCTCGGATGCGATCCAGCGTGTCGCCTTCGATTCTCCCGGTGTTTTCGAAAAGGGAGGAAGCGGCCACGACGGGGATAGGCTTCTCCGCATTGGGAATAGGGGGCGGACTATCTGGAACAGCCCCAAGGCTGCGAGAGGATTTGGCGGCGGAAGGCATAGTGATTTTCTTCGGCATCTTTGTCCGCACCGGTTCGGCCGCGGGCTCGGGCTGGCCCGGATGAGCAGCGCCCGCCCCGCGGCGGTCGTAAAGCGCGCCCAGGCCGAGAGCGTCGAAGTAACCGAGCCAGGCCTCAAGCTTGGCGAGCGTTTGCTTTTCCATGAGCCCCAGGGAGGCCGGCGCCGGCTTTGATCCGCAATACTTCGTCCAGAATGCGGTCGGCGACTTCGTGCTTGCTGAGCTTGGGCAGCGCCTGTTCTCTGCCATCGCGCGTGAAGAAGGTAACAACGTTGGTATCGACGTCGAAGCCGGCGTCGGGCCCGGTGACGTCGTTGGCCACGATGAGATCGACCGGCTTGGCGGCCAGCTTCCGGCGCGCGTGCTCGGCGACGCTCTCGGTTTCCGCCGCGAATCCCACCACAATCCGGTCCTTCTTCCGGCGGCAGACCTCGGCCAGAATATCCGGCGTCATTTCCAGATCGAGCGTGACGTGCAACGGGCCGCGTTTGAGCTTCTGCGGATGACGAAGCGCCGGGCGATGATCGGCAACCGCCGCCGCCATCACTGCCATCGTCGACTCCTCGATGCGCTGCTCGACCGCCTTGCACATCTCCTCGGCGCTTCGCACCGGAATCCGCTCGACGCCCGCCGGAGCTTCAAGCGCGGTCGGCCCGCTCACCAGGATCACCCTGGCGCCGCGCTCGGCGGCCGCCTGCGCTACCGCGTAGCCCATGCGGCCCGAGGAACGGTTGGTAATGAATCGCACCGGGTCGATATCCTCGCAAGTCGGCCCCGCGGTGACCAGAACGGTTTCGCCGGCCAGATCGCGCCGGGCGTTCCGGCTCTCGCGGACGGCCTCGAGGATGGCCTCGAATCCCGCCAGGCGGCCCGCTCCGGTCATCCCGCAGGCCAGATAACCCTCGCCGGGATCGACCACGCGCACGCCGTGCGCGCGCAGCCGTCCGACGTTTTCCTGCGTTGCCGGATGTTCCCACATATTCACGTTCATCGCGGGCGCGACGACGACGGGGACCCTGGCGGCCAGATAGAGGGTGGTCAGGAAGTCGTCCGCGATGCCCGCGGCCAGTTTGGCCAGGATGTCGGCCGTCGCCGGGGCGATCAGAAGAAGATCGATGCGCTGGGCAACGGCAATATGCTCGATCGCGCTTTCGACGTTCGCCGGCTCGCCCGCGCCCGCCCCGAACATCGAGCCGATGACCTTGCGGCCGGTGAGCGCGGCAAACGTAAGCGGCCGGATGAACTCTTCGGCGCCTCGCGTCATCACCACTTCGACGTCGAACTGTTCCTGCTGCAGCCGGCGGACCAGTTCGGCCGCCTTGTAGGCCGCCACGCCGCCCGTCACTCCCAAAGCGATGCGCATTCGGCTCCCCTCACCGGTTCGAGATGGAGTTCACGCCCTGCTACGGCTACTCCTCTTCCTCTACTTCGCCGGGGCCCAGCGGGGCGTCGTATTGCAGTAAGCCGCGCTGGAGTTCTTCCTGGGCCACACGGGTCGCCTGGTGCGACTGCGTATTATCGATCAGCGGCGGCGCGCCAGCCATCAGCTGGCGGGCACGGCGCGCGGCCACCACCACGTAGGTGAACAGGCATTCGGGCGCTTCATTCCTTACAGTCATCGCATCGCTCCTTCGAAACTCGCCAAAATGGCGGTGATCCGCTCCCGGTTGCGGGGGACCGCAAGCCGCGCGGCCACGGCGATGGCCTGGATGCGGCGGCCGGCGGACTTCACTTCGTCGTTCACCACGGCGTATTGATATTCGCCATAGCTCGCGATTTCCTGCCGCGCGCGCTCGAACCGGCGCTCGATCTCCTCATCGGAATCCTGGCTGCGCTCTCGCAAGCGCCGCTCGAGTTCTTCGCGCGACGGCGGCAGGATGAATATCCCTACCGCACCCGCCAGTTTCCGCTTCACCTGACGGGCGCCCTCCACGTCGATTTCGAGCACCAGGTCCTTCCCCGCCGCGCGGGCGAAATCCAGCTCCTCGCGGGGCGTTCCGTAGTAATGAAGGCCGAAGACGTGGGCATGCTCGAGGAATTCGCCGGCTTCGATCTTGCGGCGGAATTCCTCTTCCGGAACAAAATTGTACCATTCTCCGGGCCGTTCCGTGGGCCTGGGCGGGCGCGTGGTGCAGGAAATCGCCAGCCGCATGTCCGGCAGCTCAACCAATTTCCTGACCAGCGTGCTCTTGCCCGAGCCCGACGGGCCCGACACGATGAAGACCAGCGGTTCCCGTTCGTTCCCGTTCATTCGATATTCTGCACCTGCTCGCGAAGTTTCTCGACTTCCGCTTTCACTGCCAGAGCCAGCCGCGTGATTTCCAGCCCGTCCGGACCGAGCGCGGGAGCCTTGGAGAGCGTGGTATTTACTTCCCGTTGCATTTCCTGGCAGAGAAAATCGAGTTTCTTCCCCGCTTCGGATGGCTCCCCGAGGACACCCTGAAACGCCACGACATGGCTACGCAGCCGCGCCATCTCCTCGGTTGCGTCGCTGCGCGCGGCCATCTGCGCCGCTTCCTGCGCCAGCCGCCCGGGATCTGCCGGATTCTGGCCCAGCAACTCGCGAATGCGCTCGCGCAACCGCTCCGCGTAGTCCTCCTTGGCCTTCCCGGCAAGAACTTCAATACTCCCGACATTTTCGCCGATGCGCTCCATTATGCGGACCATCTCCTCGCCGAGGCGCGCGCCCTCGGCCTGCCGCATCTGGTTCAGCCGTCCGAGCGCCTCGCCGAGCGTCCTGGCAAGCACCTCGCCGAGCCGCTCCGCCTCACCCGCATCGAGCCGCGTGGCGGCCTCAACCACGCCCGGCAGCCGCAGAATCGCGCTCAAATCCGGCTCGCCATGCACACGAAATTCCTCCTTCAATTCCTCGACCGCCCTCAGATACAGTTCGGCAGCCTTCCGGTTCACCCGCACCTCCGGCGCGCCGGCCGACTCCAGCCTGACGTACACGTCCACATGGCCCCGGCGCACCGCTTCGCGCACTTCCCGCCGCACTACCGTTTCGAGCGCCTCGAGACCCTCCGGCAGATGCACGTGAAGATCGAAAAAGCGGTGATTCACGCTTCGAACGCTGGCCCTGACGCGGTGGCCGCCATCCGGCGCGGCCGCCTCGGCAAACCCGGTCATGGAACGCAGGCCGGTGGTCATCCGCCCAGTCCACCCGGGAAGCGCCCCACGGTCTCGCGGCGAGAGAACTGAAGCTCGGAGAGCCGGCAGTAGATTCCCCCCTGGGCTAGCAGTTCGGCATGCGTGCCCGTTTCGCGGATTTCCCCGTCTTCGAGAACCAAAATTCGGTCGGCCCCCCGCACGGTGGCCAAGCGGTGCGCGATGACGAAGGCGGTGCGGCCTTTCATCAGGTTGGCCAGCGCTCTTTGCACCAGTTGCTCGGACTCGGCGTCGAGTTGCGAGGTCGCCTCATCCAAAATCAGGATCGGCGCGTCTTTCAGCAAGGCCCGTGCGATGGCCAGCCGCTGCCGTTCTCCGCCCGAGAGTCGCTGGCCGCGCTCGCCGAGGCGCGTATCATAACGCTCGGGCAGTTGCAGAATGAAATCGTGCGCGAGCGCCGCCTGGGCCGCCGCGATCACCCGCGACTCGGGCACCCCCGGCCGGCCATAGGAGATATTATTGCGAACGGTGTCGTTGAACAGGATGGTTTCCTGGGTCACGATGGCGATCTGCTCGCGCAGCGACTTCAGCGTGACGTCGCGAATATCCACTCCGTCGATCCGGATCGCGCCGGCGGTCGCGTCGTAAAAGCGCGGAAGCAGGTTCACCAGCGTGGTCTTTCCCGCGCCGGAAAGCCCCACGATCGCCACCACCTCACCCCGCCGGGCCGTCAGCGAGAGGCGCTTCAGAACCGGCTGGCCATTTTCGTAGTGGAAGCTCACGTTGTCGAATTCCACCGAGTTCGAGAACGGGGCGAGCTGTCTGGCTCCGGCCTGCTCGATCCCCTCTTCGCCCAGGGCGAGGAACCCGAAAACCTGCCGGGAGGCTCCGATCGCCAACTGGAACTGGTGATAGATGCTGCCCAGGCGCTTGACCGGGGTCGAGGAGCGAAACATGGCATAGGCGAACGCGATCACCATGCCCTTGGTCATCAAACCGTAGCGAATCTCGTTACGCGCGTAGAGCACGAGCAAGCACAGCGCCACCGCGCCTAGCAGCTCCATCATCGGCCCGCTCACCGAGTAGGCGCTCACCCACCGCATGTTCTCCCGCAAAAGGCGCCGGGCCGTGTCCCGGAACTTCTCGATCTCGAACCCCTCCATGCCGAATGCCTTCACGATCCGGTTGCCGGTCGCCGTCTCGTGCAGGATCTGGCTGAGTTCGGCCAGTCGCCGCTGGCTTTTCTCGACCGAGCCGCGGATGCGCCGGCCCAGTTTGCCGATCGGCCAGACGATCAGCGGGAGCAGCGCCGCGCAGCCGAGCGCCAGGCGCCAATCGATGTACAGGAGCACCAGGGCCAAAAACACCAGCGTGAACGCCTGCCGGAAGAAATCCGCCAGCCAATCCGAATAGGCGCTGCGAATACGCTCGATGTCGCTGATGACGGCCGAAACCAGCCGCCCGGTTCCCTGCTGCTGGAAAAAACCGATGGGCTGGTAGATCACCTTTCCGTACACCTGATTGCGCAGGTCGGTGACCGCCGACTGGCCGGCATACTGGATGAAGAGCTCGCCCAGCACTTCGGCCGCGGCCTTGCCCAGGAAGATCAGGCAGAGCCCGATCGCGAAGACCGACCACACGTACTGCACCGAGTGCGGCAGGAACGAATTCAGATAGATCGTGTGGCCGGAATAGGGAATGGTGAATAGCTTGAGCTCGGCGCCGACCCTCTTCGGGTCCAGCACGCGGTCGAAAAGCGGCGTGATCATCAGCGCGATCACGCCTTCCGACAGGCCCACCAGAAGCATGAGAAAAACCGCCGCCCAGAGCAGCCAGCGGTAGGGATGCGCGTAGGCGAGCAAGCGCCGAAGATCGTCAGGCACTTTCAATCGGTTTCCTGGTTTCCCCCCGGTGCACGTCAAAACTAGGAACCGGACCGGGAAATGTCAAGCGCCGGCGCTGCTGTCGATATCCCGGTGAATGACCTTGGGCCGGTACCCGCGCCGCACGAGCGCCCCCGCCACGGCATCGCCCAGCACGACGGACCGGTGCCGCCCGCCCGTGCACCCGAAGGCGATCGTCAGATAGCTCTTCCCTTCCTCGGTGTAACGCGGCAGCAGGTAGGCCAGCAGATCCGTGACCCGCCGCAGGAACCCGCGCGCCTCGCGGCGCGATAGAACGTATCGCGCCACCTTCCGCTCCCGGCCCGAATAGCGGCGCAGGCCCTGGACGAAGTAAGGGTTCGGCAAAAAGCGCACGTCGAAGACCAGATCGGCATCGGGCGGGATCCCGAGCCGGTAGGCGAAACTCACCACGGAAATCAGCATCGGCCGCCGGTCCGCCGCCTGGAAGCGTTCGGTGATGAATTTCCGAAGCTCGTGGACGTTGAAGCGGCTGGTATCGATCACGGTGTCGGCCAGGTGGCGGATCGGCGCCATGATCTCGCGTTCGCGCCGGATTCCTTCCCCGATCCGCCGGCCGCCCCCGAGCGGATGCGGCCGGCGCGTCTCGCTGAAGCGCCGCAGCAGGGCTTCGTCGCTCGCCTCGACGAACACCAGCGTAACCGGGTATTTCCGTTTCAGTCTCCGGTACATCGCCGGTAGCTTCTGCAAATTCTCGCGCTCGCGCGCATCGACCAGAAGCGCCACCCGCTCGTACCTGCGCCCGCCGAGCATTGACAATTCGCTGAGCGTCGCCAGCAGGTCGACCGGCAGATTGTCCACGCAGTAGAAACCGAGGTCTTCGAACGCCTTGAGGATGGTCCCTTTGCCCGATCCGCTCAGGCCCGTCAGGATGACGATGCGTCGGTCGGCGCTTGGCAGATGGCGTTTCACGGCCGGCGGCAGCCTCAGGGCTTGACCCGGCGCTGGTGGGTGCTCAGAAGCCCCATGTCTTCTCGGTATTTCGCCACCGTTCGGCGCGTGACGTGGATACCTTCGGCGTCCAGCCGCTTGGCAATCTGGTCGTCGGTGAGCGGTTTCGAGGAATTCTCCTCCTCGATCATTTTCCTCACCTTGCGTTTCAGCGTGGCGAGCGCCATCTGGTAGCCCAGCGGCCCGTTCACCGCTTCGGAAAAGAATTCCCGCAGCTCCCGCACGCCCCCGTTCGGCGTATGAGCGTACTTGCTCGAGACGGCCCGGCTCACCGTCGATGGATGCACACCGACATCTTCGGCCACTTCCTTAATCATCATCGGTTTCAGGTGCTCCATGCCGTATTCGAGGCAGTCGCTTTGCCGCCGGATGATTGCGTCGCACACCCGCAGGATCGTGTGCCGGCGCTGCTCGATGTTCTTCATCAACTGCATGGCGGCCGCCAGCCGTTCGCGCACGTAGTTGCGCACGTCGCGGTCGGCCGCGCCGCGATTCAGCATCCGGCTGTAGGTCGGGCTGATGCGGAGTTGCGGCACGTCGTCTTCATTCAAGAACGCCTGCCACTCCCCGGTCACCTTGCGGAAATAGACGTCGGGCTCGACCAGCGCGGGCGCGGTCGCGTTGTAACGGAGCCCGGGCCGCGGGTCGAGTTTCAGGATCAGCTCGACCGCCCGCTTCACCAGATCCACCGGGCGGTTCAGCGCGCGAGCGATCTCCCGCAATTGCGTCTGGAGCTGCTTGGGGTGGTGCGGGTCGACGTAGCGCTCGACGATCTGCTCGGCCAGCCCATTGTCGGAACCGAGCAGCCGCAACTGCAACAACAGGCATTGCTGCAAGTCCCGCGCGGCGACGCCGGGCGGATCGAATTGCTGCACCAGATCGATCGCCTTTTGCACTTCCTCGGCCGTATACGGACCCGTGGCGGCGATCTCCTCCACCGTCGCGGTCAGGTAGCCGTTCTCGTCCAGATTGCCGATGATCTCCCGGGCGATCTCGGCCGTCCGTTCATTGACGGGCGAGGCGCCCAGCTGCCAGGTGAGATAGTCGGCCAGCTTTTGCGGCGAACTGATGAACTGTTCGAAGGACGGCTTCTCGATCTGCTCGCGTTCCCGGAAATTGTTCTCACCGGCGCTGTTCAGGTACCGGTGGAAGGCGCTCACATCGAATTCGTCGAACGGGTTGGGCGCTTCGGTCTCGGGGACTTTTTCCGTTTCCTTATCGAGGAACGCCTGGTCGGTGTATTTTTCCGCCACCATGGCTTCCTCGGCCAGCTCCTCGAGCACCGGATTCCCCATGATCTCCTGGTTGATCATTTCCCGCAGCTCCAGCCGGTTCAGCGCCAGCACGCTGACCATTTGCACCAAGCTGGGCGTCAGAATCTGCTTCTGAGCCACTTTCAGGTGCAATTTGGGCTGTAACATGCTCATGGGCGTCAGTCTAGTTCAGACTGAAATTTTCTCCCAGGTATATCCGCCGGACCTCCGGGTCCGCGCTAAGCTGCTCGGGCGTGCCGGCGCGGAAAATCTTCCCCTGACTGATAATGTAAGCCCGGTTCGTCACTCGCAACGTCTCCCGCACATTGTGGTCGGTCACCAGCACGCCGATTCCGGCCTGGCTCAGTTCCCGGATGATCTTCTGAATATCGATCACGGTAACCGGGTCGATTCCCGAAAACGGCTCATCCAGCAACAGGAATGCCGGATCGAGCACCAACGAGCGCGCGATTTCCAGCCGCCGCCGTTCGCCGCCCGAAAGGGTATGCGCCTGGTTCCCTCGCACCGTTTCCAGGCCAATCTGAGCCAGTAGCTCCTCCAGCCGCTCCCGGCGGCTCGCCGCCGGGAGCGGCAGCGTTTCGAGAACGGCCACTAAATTCTCCTCCACCGTCAACTTACGGAACACGGAAGGCTCCTGCGGAAGGTAGCTGATACCCATTCGGGCCCGCAGGTACATGGGAAGGGCGGTGATGTCCTGGCCGCCGAAGAGAACCCGCCCGGCATCGGCGCGCGCCAAGCCCACCAGCATGTAGAATGTCGTCGTCTTTCCTGCACCGTTTGGACCGAGCAGGCCAACCACTTCACGCTGCTCGATTTCCACGTTGACGTCGTCGACTACCTTCCGGCCTCGATACGACTTATGTAAACCTACGCCCCGGAGCTCTACCATGCCCTATTTCGGTACCGGATGCCTTGTCAACGTGCGGGATCCTTCAGACGACTCGACCAAAATCGTATCATCCGCTACCGAGAAGGTCAATGTATCGCCCGTAACAAGGTCGCCCGAAGCGTCCCGCAGAGACGGCTTTCCGCCCCACAACACGAATTTCCCCGTCCCCGCATCGTAACTGGCGTCCTCGGCGCTACCCCACCGCCCTGCTTGCCGAACCGTAACACCCCCGCTGCCGCTAGCCCGCCACAGTTCGGGGCGACCGTTCACCGCGCGACCCAGACTCAGACTCAATACCATCCTTTTCGCCTGGATCCGCTCCTGACTCGACCATGCCTCGACATCCCCATCGAGGGTGACCTTGCCATCGGCCTGGTTCGTCAAGCTCGCCCGATGGCCTGCTTCCGCCACGACGTCATTTCCCTGAACATACCGGAGTCGTTGCGCCTTCACGCGCCACAGGATAGGCGAATCCTGACCGCTTTCATTCGGCTTTTTATGGAAAACACCGGTGGCGGGCCCGCTCTTCCCGGTGAGTCGGGTCCTGAGCGGCGCCTGTGGAAACGCCGCCAGCACGTTTCCCGTCGCAACCAGTTCCCTTTCGGTCCGTTGCAACTCGATTCGATCGGCCTGTACCACCAGATCACCCGCCCACAGCCGTGCCGAACCCAAATATACGGCTTGGCCCGTTCGGGAATTGGCATCGAGCGCCGCGGCAACGGCATTTACGGGCCCCGCCGCCGGCGCGACGCCCGCCGGGCCTGCGACGCCGTTTCCCGGGCCCGCCCGCACGGTATAGCTCGACCGCACATGGCCTGTTGCGCGCAACTCGCTACTTTTCTGATTCCACACGATCCTGTCGGCGGCCACCTGTCCGCCGGGGTCGCTCGCGCTCGCCTGGCCCGCAAGCTCGAGCGTGTCTTCAGCCCTCAGCCAGGTCGCCTGATCGCCGCGCCCCCGGCGCGCTCCCTGGGCCGCCCGGACATCGCCCGACTCGCGCGCTTGGGTCCAGCTTCCATTCGCAAAACTCACCAACAACTCCTCGGCCGTCGTTACGACCGGCGTCTGATTTGGCTGGCGCCGCTCCATTCGCACGCCCGCGGCGCCGCGCAGCAATTGGATCTGATTGTTCGCGTCAAAGGTCGCCCGCAAACGCCTGCTTCTCAGCCGCAAGCTCTCGTCTTTCGACTGCCACTGCGCACGCGCCCCCTCGGGCGCCGTCGCTTCGACCAGCCGCACGCCGTCGCCTCCCGCAGCCGGCGCCATTGCCACCCTTAGCGCGGCGGCATTCAGACGAACCGCGCCTGCCGCACCCTTTTCTTCCAGGCGAGCATCTCCCTTCGCCTCGGCCATGCGGGGTTGCCGATTGGCGGGATCGAGCGCGATGGCCAAATGGTGCGCCTGGAGCCGGATCGGCCTGGGTTCCCTTTCGAGAGCCAGAACGCGCCCGCTGGCGTTCAAGCGCTCGGCGCGCCCCTGGCGATCGAACAGGATTTCGGCGCTCTCGGCTTGCAGGCTGTCGCGCCTGGCCCCTTGCGTGATTCGCACCGGCGTCTGTCCGTTGAGAATCGCCCGCCGCGGCCGCAACCGGTCATTCAGTTCAACGGTCAGTTGATCGGTGTCGATCAGGCCGCCGCCCCGGCGAATCTCCACCGGCCCGGCCATGCGCAGCCGGTTGCCGCGGCGGTCGAAGGTCAGTCCTCCCCGGGCCGTCACCAAGGTAGCCACGCCTCCGGCCTGGCCGGCCGCCAGACGGATTTTCACATCGTGGCGCAGAACGAAATCGGCGCTTCGGCTCGAGTAATCGGCTCCCTCGGCGCTGCCTTCCCCCTCCGGGAAGCGGAAGGTCACCGGCGCGTCCGTCGTCGCCGTGCCGGTCTCGCGATTGAACGTGACGGCGCGCGTCTGGATCTTGATCCTGCCGGCCGGCGGGGCGACGCGTCCGCCCGAAGGCCTGCTCGCCAGCGGCATGCTCGAAAGATACAGGTTTACCGCGCCGCGGCAAACGATCGCTCCGTTCTCGGGCTTATATCCACAGGACCGCGTATGAATCTCATCGTGCCGCTCGCCATGTTCTCCATTGACGACAATGTCCACGTCATCGAGCAAGCTCGCCCTGCCGCCGCTGTACTCGGTGGCCCGCGCCGCATGGATCGTGAAAACGGTCTGCCGCCCATCCATTTTCGAGAAGGTGAACTTGAGCGCCCGCTGGCGCACGCTGGGCGGCACAGCCGGGGGAGCATGGCGCATCTCTCGCGACGAAACCCATTGCCGGTGAGCGAAAATCCCTCCCGCCACCAACCCAACCGCCAGCGCCGCCGCGGCGGCCCAACGCGCAATTTTGTGTGTTAGCCGGGGATGCACCCTGACACCCGCACCTTTCTGTGTCGAGTATAGCGCCACATTCGAGACCTCTTCCCGGCCAGCGCCACATTCGAATCGCCATCGGCCGCGACTATGCCGACGTGCCGCCAACCAAGGGAATTTTCCGCGGTCAGACGGCCAGCGAACTCACCGTTGCGGTCCGCGTAGGCTTTTCGGCCGCGCCGCCGGCTTTCGATAACGAATTGCCCATCCCCGAGGATTGGTCCATGCTCGTCGATTCCGTCCCGGAGCCGCCTCCCATGTCTCTGCTTCAGCAGCAGCAGCAGCAGCAGCAACAGCAACAGCAACAGCAACAGCAGCGCGATTAGCAGCCCCTGCTTACGTGGCTCGGTTGAACGGCCTTCCCGTGGCCGGCGCCTTGCGCTCAGGAAAAGGAGCGGAGCGTTTCCGCGAATACTTTCTTATCCTCTTGCAGGCATGATTCCCAGTAAGATAAATGCATCATGATCGCTCCGGCAGTCATCTCGCATCGCGGCGCTTCCGCCCATGCGCCCGAAAACACACTGGCCGCGTTCCGGCTGGCCGCCCGGATGGGCGCCTCTTTCATCGAAACCGACCTGCGATGCACGCGCGAGGGAAAGTTCGTGTTCCTGCACGACGCCCGCGTGAATCGCACGACCAATGGCCGTGGCCGCGTCGCTCAGCTCGAGCTCGGCGCGCTGCGCCGTCTCGACGCCGGCTCCTGGTTCAGCCGGGAATACGCCGGCGAGCGGATTCCCACCTTGCCGGAAGGTCTGGCGCTCGCCGAAGAACTCGGTCTCGGAGCCTATCTCGAAATGAAGGTTCCGCTGGACGCTTCCCGGCTCTTTGCCCTGGTCAGGCAGTTGCGCCAATTTCACCTCGATCGCCTCGTCCTCTTATCATTCCAGCCCCCGGTCTTGCGCGCCCTGCGCGCGGCCGAGCCACGTCTGAAGACGGCCCTGCTGGTGAGGCGCGCCGGACCGGCTGTCGAGACAGCCAAACAGGCGGGAGCCGCGCTACTCGCGCCGCATCGCAAGAGAATCACGGCCACCCTGGTCGCGCAGGCCCATCGGGGAGGTTTCGGGGTGGTCACTTGGACGGTCAACGGACGGCGCGAGATGCGCAAGATGCTCGCCATGGGCGTCGATGGCATCATGACGAACTGGCCCGACCGCCTCACCGAACTCCTGGCGGAAAATGGCCTCGCCGCCGGCCTACCGGCGCCGGGCCCAAACGGCCTACAACGTAAAACCCGCGATGGGGAAAATCATCTGGAACGGGAACGTGAAGATATTCTCGGCGGAACCGGGTCCGCTCTGGCGCTCTGGAGGAGAAAAAGGAGGGATTAAAATCCGCGCCGCTGGAAACTGCGACGCGTCTCGGGAGACACGGCCGCCATCCGCCGGATCATCGCCAGCACCAACATTTTGTCCGTGTCGGAAAGGCCTTCCGTATACCGCTTGACGTCGGCCAGGACGCGCAATTCGTCTTCGGAAAGCTCGCCCGCTGCGCGGCGCGCTTCACGTTCTTCCGGCGTATCGGGAACGGGGAAGAAATCGGCCAGGCTGATGCTCATGGCCTCGGCAATCTTCGCCAAAGTTTCGAGCGAGGGGACCGTGTGACCATTTTCGACGCGAGAAAGGTAGCAGCGCAGCAGCCCCGTGCGGCGCTCGATGTCACCCTGAGATAAGCCTCTTCCCGTGCGGTAGTTACGAATCACTTCGCCGATGTGAAGCTTTGGTTTCTCTTTTGGCATTAGCGCTTTCGCGTCCAGCGCCCCTATGCTACGGAGTCGCGCCGGGCAGGGCAAGCTAAATCTCTATGAAATTACCCGGTTATCGCTGTACTGGTACGAAAGAATAAACGTCGCTTCCCGCCGCGAGCCCGATCCCTGGCCGGAGCGAGGCGAAGCGGCGGCCCCTTTGCGGATCACGCGTGTCTTTTACGAGGATGATTTTGGCAACGTGATCGTGAGCGGCTGCGCCAATTGAAATTGCAACAGGGTCTCGCTGGGTATTTTTACCTGCTGGCCGCGAGTGATCACCGTGACGCCGGTGCCCGCCGCCGCGCCAACCCCAACTCCCTTGGCCGCGCCTCCGCCACCACCGGCGACACCACCGATCACCGCTCCGATGGCCGCGCCGATGATCGAATGCTCGACGGTCTGCTTGGTGCGGGACTTGCCCGCTTCTTGATACGCTCCGCTGACGACCGGCTGAATTCTCCCGTCGACCAAGCGGATGCCCGTCAACTCGAGCGAAAGCTCCGATTTTCCCGTCACCCGGCCCGCCGATTGCACCGACATCAGCTTGCCGTACACGTCGGCCCCTTTCTGCGCCACCACCACATCCCCGATGCGCAGGTCCTCTTCGAGGCTGGCGTGGAAGATGTCGCCCGGCCGGTTCACGCTGGAATCCACGCTATCGATCATGCGGACCACGATCGGCGTGCCGACCGGCACGGTGACCATTTGGGTCAAGCCCGTCGAATCGCTGGAAGCCGCCGAATCCTGGGACGAAATGAAATCGATGGACGCAATTTCCGAGGTCTGATAGATCTTCACCTGGCCGTTCACGAGCAACTGAACCTGGTCTTTCGTCCCGCCCAGATAGGTGCCCATCACCAATTGCCCATCCCTCAAATGCATCGTGCTGGTCTGGGCGGCCGCGACGATTGCCGTCAGCAGAATCGTCAACGTCAGCGAGATGAGGCGCTTGATCATCGCTGTCCTCCTCGATTGGTCTTCTCGTTCCCCACAAGCACAAGCCTACTGCCACTGTCCCGTTAGACGCCCAAGTTTTTTGGCAGGTTGGCCGCTTGCTCCCCCTAAACGGCAATAGCGGACGGCCCGCCTCGCCTCGACGCTCGGCCTCGATTTTCGATCGGCTCTTCCCCGTTGTCTGATGTATAATGTCCGGTATCGTGCTTGGAGGCAGACATTCCGGCCGCATGAACCGGAGAACTGTTATACCTTCCGGTCCCGCAATTTTCTTCATTTCCGTACATCTGGATTCATATCGCTAAACCAAACTACATCCTGATCACCTGACGGAGTGACGTAGAAATCCATCCGCGATCGAATATCTTGAGGAGAATACGCGAATGAAGAATATGTTCGTGGGGAACCTGAGCTTTCACACCACGGAAATTGAATTGCGGTCGTTGTTCGAGCCGTTCGGACAGATTACCCGAATCCACATCGCCACCGATCGGGAAACCGGCCGGTCCCGCGGATTCGCCTTTGTCGAAATGTCGAATGACGAAGAAGCGACCCGCGCCATGTCCGCTCTCGATGGCAAGGACTTCGACGGCCGTGCGATCAAAGTCAACGAGGCGCGCCCTCGAACCGAAGGTAGCGGCTCGCGTTCGGGCGGCGGACGCAGCGGCCCTGGCCCTGGCCCTGGCCGCGGGCGCAGCCGATACGAAGAGTACCGCGATGCCCCCTTGGAGAAGCGCGAACCTCGCTGGTAAGCCCCTAGGCCCCGGCTGAGAATTTCCGCCTTCCGGTCTGGATCGGCGCCAATCCCGTCGCTTGCCCTACTCGGTAGCTGTGTGTGTTTCTCGCGGAACACCGCTCGTCCGCTTTCCCGCACGCGCGGCTTGACTGCGTATACTCGAAACCGTGGATCAGCGGAAAATGTTCTGGATCCTGGTCGCCGCCATGGGCATCCTGGCCGACTTGGCGCTGCCGATGCTGTGGAGTCTGCTGGCAACGCTGCCAATTCTCGTGTTGAGCTGGTGGATCGTCTACCGAAGCGACTGGTTCTAGCGGCTATTCAGCAAACCCTCCACCTTTCCGCTCAGGGCTTGCCTTCGGGACAAGGCGTGCAAAGGCACGCGCTTTCACTGGGCCCCAGCGAGAAGAGTTGCCCGAATCAGTGTGTAACTTTGCCCGTCTCGCGGATTTCAGCGTCACTCACGCCGATATCGTTCCCAGCCAAACCCAGAAGATCCCCGCCCCAAAGAGGAACAACGCCATCCCAGCCAGACGGAACGCCCACGTCAACGCGGGAATCATGCGACGCGGAACGAGAGGATGGTCAATCCAGAAATCCAGCGTTTGCGCTACCCATGCCGAGACGTCAAAGAGGATTACGTCGCCAGCCAGCACCGACAGCAACGCCGGGAAGACCAGCCAGTTCGGGTTTGGCACCTGCGCCGCGACGTTGAACATCATGCGGCCCCATTGCGGCTTCACGGCAAGGTTCACGCAAAACAGCGCGCCCGAGAGAAGAAGCAGGCCCACCAGCCGCATCTCAAAAACAGCGGCGCGTACCGAGCGCGGAAGCAAACTGGGGAAATTTCCACTCGCGGCAAACACTTCGGCCAGCACGGCACACTGCCGAGGCATCCACACCAGATATGTTCCGACCAAGTAGAGAAGTAGAGTGAAAAGAGCGAAGGAACCAATCACGAGCCATGAACCGGCCAACGAACACCTCCTCGCGCATCTGTTACCAACATGCTATTACGCTTGAAGGAAATTCGCGCACCGAGTGTGCCTAAACGGTACAGCGGCAGAAACTATCCATTGTAGTATCAGATAGTTACAAAACAACTCCAGACCGGCCGACGTGCTCGTGCACAGAAACGAACACGCTTAGTACTTCTAGAACCATCTGCCAAATCAGGTGCCGGCGAGATGACGATATACTGGGCGAAGTTTTGGGAGTGAATGTGAATAAGGAACCCCGGTTCAAGAGTTTCCGCCACGGCGCTGCCGCAAGTCTCTGCCCGGCCCGAGCTTTGGGGGAACGTTGGGGAAACAGTTCCATGCAACCTTGATCAACGACTCACTGTCAAAGCTCGCAGAGATGAGTGGGAAGACGAGAAGGCCAAAAAAGTGAATTCCGTAAGAGCCCTGCATTTTGCGGCAGAATGCTCGCGCAAAAAGACCTTCGGCCGGAACACCCGGGGTTCGACCCTTCTTCCGGGAAGCCTGTTCTGGCTAATCCTGAGCGTCCTGCTTTGCGGCTTTTCCGCTCCGGCCCGATCGCAGCAGCCACCGATCGTCCCGGGAGCGAAGAGTGGCCTGCCGGGTGCGCCGGGAACAGCGGAATCAACCGGCCCGCGGCAGCCCGCACAGCAATCTTCCGGGAGCATCAGCGGAACGGTGGTTGATTCGAGCGGGGGCACCGTCGCTCGAGCCCGCATAAAACTCACACGTGGGAATCAATCCGCGGGTCAAGAGGTGTCATCGGAAGCTGGCGGGCAATTCTCCTTTACCAACATCGCCTCCGGTCCATTCGAGATCACCATCACAGCGGCGGGCTTCGCGACTCAGACGATCTCCGGAACCCTCCGCCCGGGAGAAGCCTATTCCGCCGGCGAGATCACCTTGGCCGTTGCGGCCGCCGTCAGTGAGGTGCGGGTGGGACCTCGAATTGCGGAAGAGCAGATCAAGGTACAAGAGCAGCAGCGCGTTCTCGGCTTGATTCCAAACTTTTACGTCAGCTACATCCCGAATGCCGTTCCTCTCAGTCCGAAGCAAAAGTTCGAGCTTGCCTGGAAGACGACGCTGGACCCGGTGACGTTCGTATTGACCGGAGCCGTCGCGGGGATCGAACAGTCGCAAAACGATTTCAGCGGATATGGGCAAGGCGCGCAGGGCTACGGAAAGCGCTACGGCGCCTCTTATGCCGACGTGGTTGCAAGCACGTTCATCGGAGGCGCCCTGCTGCCCTCGCTCTTGAAACAGGACCCGCGCTATTTCTACAAGGGAAGCGGCAGCACCCGGTCGCGCATTCTCTATGCGATCGCGAATTCCGTGATCTGCAAGGGCGATAATGGACGTTGGCAGCCGGATTATTCAGGTATCCTGGGGAGCCTGGCCGCCGGCGGCATCTCAGACCTCTACTATCCAGCGGCCAATCGCAATGGAGCGGCGTTGGCATTCCAAACCACGGCAATCGGGATTGGCGAATCTGCTGCTGCTAATCTCCTCCAGGAATTTCTCCTCCGGAAATTGACGCGAAATCCTGCCCACCGCCAACCGGCTGCACCGGAAGCACAACCGGCCAGCAGGCGGCCAAACCCGGATGGTTATTGACGTTTCCCCATTTTCAGTCCAACCATAATGCATCTTACGGGTTCGGCCTTTGCCTGGCTCCGGCCATCGGTTCACCGAATCAGTGCTAATCACACCGTCTGGGAAACTACACCCGTGCTCACGACAACGGCTGCCGAAAATGTAGCGTCACCCTTCAGGGTGGCACGCCTCGTGGCCGGACCGTCGCGGTGAGGCCTGCCTCCGGACCCGGCGGGCGAGCGTGCCATAATCCCTCAAATGAACTGGCCAAGGCATTTCTCTCCTTCCGGTCTTTTCCGGTTAAAATGCGGTACCAGCCATACGCTGGCAAAGGAATGTTTGCGTGAACGGCACGGTGCAAAAATCGGCGGATTTCGGGGGCCAGGTGGTGGCGGCATTTGAAAGCCGCCGGGCGAAAGAGATGGCGGCCCTGATTTCCAACTACGGCGGCATACCCGAGGTCGCTCCCTCCATGAGGGAGATTCCGCTCGAAGAAAATCCCGCCGCCTTAGCCTTCGCTGACCGGCTTTTCGCCGGCCAGCTCGACGCTGTGATTTTCATGACGGGCGTCGGCGCCGAAACCCTCATCCAGGTACTCGACACGCGCTATCCGCGCGAGCGGACCGTTCAAGCGCTTTCGCAGCTTTTCGTCGTGGCGCGCGGCCCCAAGCCTCTCAAGGTGCTCCGCGCACTCGATGTTCCGGTCGCCATCGTCGCCCCCGAGCCCAACACCTGGCGCGAGATCCTGGGAGCTTGGGAGCGAAACGCGCAAAACATGCCGCTCAAAGGCACTCGCATCGCCGTGCAGGAATACGGCGTCCCGAACCAGGACTTTCTCCGCCAGCTCCGCGAACGAGGAGCGCAGGTATCGGAAGTCCCCGTTTATCGCTGGGGCTTGCCCGAAGACGTTGCGCCGCTGCGTCATGCCATCGAGGCCATTGTCGAGGGCCGCGCCCGCGTGATCCTGTTTACCAACGCCGTTCAACTCGAGCACGTCCTTCGCGTAGCCTCCGAGCAAGGATTTTTGGAGAAACTGCGCGAAGCGCTTGGCCACTGCGTTCTGGGCTCGATCGGGCCGACCTGCTCGGCGGCCATAGCCGCCGCCGGTCTTCCGGTGGATTTCGAGTCTTCCCACCCCAAAATGGGCTTGCTGGTGCATGAAGCAGCCGCCAAGGCCGGCCAGTTACTCGCGCGCAAGGCCAAACCCTGACCGTTTCCCCCTGCCAGTCCCGAGGCGATGTAAAATAGCGCCCGTTTCGCGAGGCCGAGCGAGCTCAGTCGCATGTTCGTTAAGACGAAAGAACGAGCGGGACGCACGGTTTACTTCCTCTGTATCCCCGAGGACGGGGGAAACGGCGCAAGGAGCTGGAAGGCAGTCGAATATTCGGTCTGTTTGGGCGAGACATTCGACCTTAGCGGCACGCAATGGGTCGAAATTCTTCACGCATCGCCGGTCTTGCGGTCCGTTTCGCTCGAAGCCGTCCTCGCGGTTGTGGAGCAGTACGTATCAGCACACGGGCTTGCTTCCGGAATTCTGGACGGTTTGCGCGCGGCCGTACATGAGCCAAAACAACAAAAAAAATCCCGCCGGCGCGCGCACGGCGAAAGGCGATCTCAGGAAGACGCCCGAACCACTGCCTTGCGCCTGCTCGGCCTTCCGCCGGGCTCCTCTGAAGTTGAGATCGAATCGGCATTCCGCAGGGCGGCCCTCCGCCATCACCCCGACGTCGGAGGCGATCCCGAGAAGTTTCGCTCGATCGTGGACGCACGAGATCTGCTGCTCGGCCGTGGCCCCCGCGTCAGCGAGCCTGCCTGAAGCGCGCCGACCGATCCACACCCGAACGACATGTCGTTCTGAACGCGGCGAAGCGTCCCCCGCGCGGCGCGCATGTAGCGCCGCCCTTCAGGGCGGCATCTTCGAGACATGAGTGCCGGGCTAAAGCCCGGCGCTACACCGGCCGGGCCTTTGACGGGGAGGCGGCGGCTAGCGGCGCCAGGCGACGCGGCCGGCGACGACGGTCATCATCGGCGCGCCGCGAAACGAACGGCCATCGAACGGCGAATTGCGCGAGAGGCTGGCGGACTCTTCCGCATGAAAAGTCCAGGGGTGGTCGAGCGAGAAGAGCGTCAGATCGGCTGGCTCTCCCTTGGCGAGTTGCCGGGCGATGCCCAGAACGCGAGCCGGGCCGGTGGTGAAAAGTTCGACCAGTCGGTCGAGGCCGATGCGGCCGGAATGATAGAGCTGCTCGAGCGCGAGCGAGAGGGCTGTTTCGAAACCGATCATTCCAAAAGCGGCGCAATCGAATTCGACATCCTTTTTCGCCGGCTCGTGAGGCGCATGATCGGTGGCGATGGCATCGACCGAGCCATCGGCAAGGCCTTCGAGAAGGGCATCGCGATCCTGCTTCGAGGCGATGGGTGGATTCACTTTGAAGCGGCTGTCGTAGACGACTTCATCGTCGGTGAGGGTGAAGTGGTGCGGGGTCACCTCGCAGGTGACGGCCAGTCCGCGCCGCTTGGCTCCGCGCACCAGATCGAGCGACTGGGCCGCGGAAAGGTGAGCGATATGCAGCCTTCCTCCTGTCAGGCCGGAAACTTGCACATCGCGCGCCACCCCGATCGATTCGGTGGCGGCGGGCATGCCGCGCAGACCCAGGCGAACCGAACGCGGCCCCTCGCGCATCACCGCCCCCGCGAATAACGAGGGTTCCTCGCAATGGTCGATCACCGGCAAGCCGAGCGCTTGGCAGTATTCAAGGGCTTGGCGAAGGAGCTTGGCCGTAGCCACCGGACGGCCGTCGTCGCTGACGGCCACGATTCCCGCGTCCTTCATTGCCGCGATTTCCGCGAGCGATTCGCCGAGGCTTCCCTTCGATACAGCGCCGATCGGCCACACGCGGACCGGGACGGAAGCGGCTCGCTCGACGATGGAGCGCGTAACCGAGGCGTTGTCATTCACCGGATGCGTGTTGGGCATCGGGCAAATGGCAGTGAACCCGCCACGGGCGGCGGCGCGGGCGCCGGACTGGATGGTTTCGGAGGGCTCGTCGCCCGGCTCCCGCAGATGGCAGTGCAAATCGATGAAGCCCGGAGCAACGATCCACGCGCCGGCATCGACGGTTTCGGCGCCGGGAGCCTCGATATGGGGACGAATATCCGCGATGGCCTGGCCGTCGATCAGGACATCGAGCACGGCGTCGGTTCGCGTCCCCGGATCGACAACGCGGCCATTCTTAATCAGAAGCATGGGGTAAGTCCTCGATCCCGCCCGCGTCGACCCCGCCCGTGCCAACCCCGCCCGTGCCCACGATAAGCAGGTAGAGCAGCGCCATGCGAACGGCCAGCCCGTTCGTCACCTGTTCGAGAACGCAAGATTGCGGCCCGTCGGCAACCGCCGACTCGACCTCCATCCCGCGGATGATCGGTCCCGGGTGAAGAACCAGGGCGCCAGGGCGGGCGCAAGCCAGGCGCGCACGGGTCAATTGAAAAAGGCGAATGTATTCGTCCGGCGGCAGAGCGGGCTCGTTCAGCCGCTCCTGCTGCACGCGGAGCGCCATCACGACGTCGGCTCCTTCCAGGGCCTCCTCGATGCGCGAGCAGCGCCGCACGCACGGGCCCAGAAGATCGAGCTCGCGAGGGAGCCACATCGGCGGGCCGCAGAGGGTGATCCGGGCGCCGAATTTCGAAAGCAAGTGGATATTCGAACGAGCCACGCGGCTGTGCAGAATGTCGCCCAGGATCGTAACGGCCAGGCCCTCCAGGCTGCCGCGGCGGTCGCGAATGGTCAGGGCGTCCAGCAGCGCCTGCGTGGGGTGCTCGTGGAGCCCGTCGCCGGCGTTGATCACGGGAACGGCGACGCGTCTGGCGATGAAATCCGCCGCTCCCGAGGCGGCGTGGCGGATGACGATACAATCCGGCTTCATCGCCTCGAGCGTATGAACGGTGTCGATGAGCGACTCGCCCTTTTTCAAGCTGGAGGATTCCGCCTGCAGAGACATCGTGTCGGCGCCGAGCCGGGAGGCGGCGGTGCTAAAGCTGATGCGGGTGCGAGTGGAAGGCTCGAAAAAAGCCAGGGCAACGGTCTTGCCGCGAAGCGTGGCCAGTTTCTTGAGAGGATGCCGCTGGATCTGCTGGAACGGCTTGGATTGATCGAGGAGAAAAATGATCTGTTCCGCCGGCAAAGGCTCGATGGCAAGCATGTGGCCGATGCGTTCGGGCATCAAGGTCCTTTATGGAACGCGGTCGATCAGCACGACCCGTTCCTCCCTATCGACTTCCTGCAGCCGCACTTCTACGATCTCCGACGAGGTTGTCTGCACGACGCGGCCAATAAAGCTAGCTTCGATCGGCAGCTCGCGGTGCCCGCGGTCGATCAGCACGCACAGGCGAATCCGCCGCGGGCGGCCCAGATCGAATAGCCCATTGATGGCGGCCCGGATCGTGCGAGCGGTGTAGAGAACGTCATCGACCAGCAGGATATCGCGATCGTCGACGGCGGGAATGTCGCTGGCATGGACCACCGGCTGGGGCGCCGCGGTCGATAGGTCGTCGCGATAGAGCGTGATATCGATCGATCCCACCGGTACCGGATGGCCGACGATTCCCCCAATATCCCGCGCCAGGCGCTCCGCCAAGGGCACGCCCCGGCGGCGAATTCCCACCAGAGCGAGCCGGTCGGCCTGCGCGGTGTGTTCGACGATTTCGTGCGCCAGCCGCCGTAGGGTGCGGTCCATTTCGGCGGCCGACATCAATTGCCTTTTCACAACAACCGGCATGGCGGCCCATCGTAGCATATGCTTCCCGGAAAGCGCACCCAGGCGCGGCCCGCTAAGCCATGCTAGACTAACGCGCAGGCCGTGGAACAGCGAGTAGACCTGCGCATCCGCATCGGCGCCATCGAACTGGCCAATCCCATCATTGCCGCCAGCGGCACATTCGGCTATGGGGTGGAATTTGCACACCTGGCCGACCTCAACTGCCTGGGCGGCTTGGTGACGAAAGGGCTGTCGGCCCAGCCGATGGCCGGGGCGCCAGCTCCCAGACTGGCCGAGACGGCGGCGGGGATGCTCAATGCGGTGGGGTTGCAGAACGTCGGCGTGCGGGCGTTCGTCGCCGAGAAATTGCCAGCCCTGCGCTCCTATCGAACCGCCGTCATCGCCAACGTTTTCGGCTCAACCATCAGTGAATACATCGAGGTCATCCGGGTCCTCGAGGACGCAGGCGGAATTGCCGCCTACGAACTCAACGTCTCCTGTCCGAACACGGACGAGGGCGGACGGGAATTCGGAATTGACCCGGCGGTAACGGCAAAACTGGTTGGCGAGGCGCGGCGGGCCGGGCAGCGGCCCTTATGGGTGAAGCTCTCGCCCCTGGTAACCGATATTGGGCTGGTGGCACGGGCCGCCGAGCAAGCCGGAGCCGACGCGCTTACGGTCGCAAACACCTTTCCGGCGATGGCCTTGGACGTTAGGACCCGGAAATCGCGGCTGGGACGGGTCTCCGGGGGACTATCGGGTCCCGCAATCAAACCGCTTACTCTTAGGCTGGTCTACCAGACGTGCCAAGCAGTGCGAATCCCCGTGATTGGAGTTGGAGGGATCGAAACCGCCGAGGATGTGCTGGAATACATGCTGGCAGGGGCTACGGCGGTTCAAGTGGGCACAGCACATTTTGCCAACCCTAGTATCAGTATGGAGCTGATTCAAGGGGTTGAGAAGCTCGCTACTGAACTTAAGGTACACAGTATCAATGAGTTAAGTGGCCGCTTATTAACATAAACCTATTGCCCAGCCGATGTGGGTCCCTTATAATTTCCTTATCACCTGGGGATCTATGAGACGCTTGGCAAAAGCTCGCAGAACTGTGTCGGCGCTAGTCTGCGCCGCCGCGATCATCCTGTTCGCGCCTGGGATGGTCAGGGGACCTCAGCCCCCAGCCCCGCAGAGGGGAACGCAAGCGTGCAAGCTTGTTCTGGGGCGTGGAACTCCTACGAAACCGAAGCCACATGAATGCTGGCAAGCGGTTGCCAGCTGGTACGGAGGCGAATTTCAGGGCCGTCCGACCGCGAATGGGACAACATTCAATATGTATGCAGCCACGGCGGCGCACCGCAGTCTTCCGCTGGGATCGGTCGTCCGCGTATCCAACCCCTCCACCGGCCGGAGCATGGTGGTAACCATCGATGACCGCGGACCCTATGTTCCCGGCCGAGGGCTGGACGTCTCCTACGAAGTTGCCCGGCTGCTGGGGTTCGCCCAGCAAGGTATATGCCCGGTGGAGATCGAGCTGTTGCGGCTTCCCGGCAGCTCTTGAATTCCCGCCCCACGCGCCCCAATCGATTGATTGCTCGTGACGTTCCCGGCCAGATCGAATAGGATCGGCTTCAGGAGCCGTTCAGCCACCTTTCGATGAAAAACGTCCTCGTTGGCACCGCAGGGCATATCGACCACGGCAAATCCTCCCTTGTGGAAGCACTGACCGGCACACATCCCGATCGCCTGGAAGAGGAAAAGCGCAGGGGCATTACCATCGACCTCGGATTCGCCTTTCTCAAGACGGAAGCGATCCATTTGGCCTTCGTCGACGTCCCCGGGCATGAGCGCTTCGTGCGGAATATGCTGGCCGGGGCCGGGGGCATCGACTTGGTGCTGATGGTGGTCGCCGCCGACGAATCGATCAAACCGCAAACGCGCGAACATTTCGACATCTGCCGGCTGCTCGGCATTCAGCGAGGCCTCGTGGCATTGACAAAGGCCGATCTGGTGGACCGGGATACCAGCGATCTGGTGCGCCTGGAAATCGAGGAGTTCGTGCGAGGCTCCTTTCTCGAGGGAGTTCCCATCCAGCCCGTCAGCACGCGGACGGGGGCCGGGATCGACGAATTGAAGAGCCTTCTGCTGCGAGCGGCGGCCGGCGTGCCGGAGCGCCCGAGTTCGGGCTATTCGCGGCTGCCGATCGACCGCGCTTTCGCCATGAAGGGCTTCGGCACAGTAGTCACGGGGACCCTCGTCTCCGGGATGGTGAAAACCGGCGACGAGTTGGAACTGCTGCCTGGAGGCAGGCGCGTGCGGGTCCGGGGCATTCAGTCGGCCGGAGAAATGGTGGAGCAGGCAGTGGCCGGCCAGCGCACCGCTCTCAATCTGGCCGGGATGGAACTGGAGGCGGCCGGACGAGGCATGGCGCTGGCGAGCCCAGGCCGCTTTGCCCCCACCCGGCAACTGGACGCGCGAATCCAGATGCTCGGCTCGGCAAAGCCGTTGAAGAACCGGACACTCGTGCATTTCCATCAGGGTACGGCCCAAACGGTGGGCGAGGTGGTGTTGATCGAGCGGGATGCCATCGAACCCGGCGGCACCGGCTACGCGCGACTTCGGCTACGCGAGCCGCTCCTGCTGCTGCCGGGGGATCGGTTCATACTCCGGCAGTTTTCCCCGGTCACGACCATCGGTGGCGGGATCGTTCTAGACAACTCCGCCCAGCGGCACCGCCGGCGCGACGGGTCCATCCTGCCGCTTCTGCAAACACTCGAATCGGGCAGCCGCGAGGCAATTCTCGAATCCCTGGTGAAGACCGCGCCAGGCGGGCTCTCCCGTGAAGCGGCGGTGGCGCGGACGGCGTGGGTGGAAAATGACGTCGAGTCGCTGGCCGAAAAACTGGAAGGGGCGGGGACGGTGAAGATCGTCAGCCGCGAACCCTGGGTTATGGCGCCGGCGGAGTCGGTCGGTGCTTGCGCCGAGCGCATCGTATCCATGCTCGAAGAATTCCACCGTGCAAATCCCTTGGCCGCGGCAATGCCCAAGCAGGAACTGCGCGAACGCGCCGGCCGCAACCAGCGGCCGGAAATTTTCCGGGCCGCTCTCGACGGGTTGATTCTGGAGGGACGAGTCGCCCTGGCGGCGGACCGCGTCATGCGCGCGGGAAGAAAAATCGTTTTCACCGCCGAAGAGGAACGCGCTCGCGGCGAGATCGAACGGGCATTCGAGCAGGCCGGACTGGCCGCTCCTCGTTTGGCGGAGATCCTCCCGCGGCTCCCGGTCGACCCCAAGCGAGCCGAGAAGCTGCTCCAGATTTTGGTGGGCGAGCGGGTGCTGCTGAAAATCAGCGACGATCTTCTGGTTCACGCGCGCTCGGCAGCCAAGCTGCGCGCTATGCTCGCCGATTACAAGCAGCGGAAGGGAGACCGGCTTTCGGTGGCCGCCTTCAAGGAGATGGCCGGAATCAGCCGGAAGTACGCCATCCCGCTGCTCGAATATCTGGACCGCGAAAGGGTAACTCGACGCGTGGGAGAGGAGAGGGTTATACTGTGAGCATACGGGAGCGGGCAATCGCTTGCCCTCGTCCGGAGGTTTTATGGACCTGAGTCTGCCACATATCCTGCTGCTGGTGGTTATCATTCTGCTTCTTTTCGGTGGCAGGAAGATTCCCGAAGTGATGCGAGGACTGGGACAAGGCATCAGGGAATTCAAGGAAGGGATGCGGCCCGAAGACACGGCGCATGCGAACCCTCCCCCTAGCCCGGCGGCCAGCCAGCCCGGACCGGAAAAGAAGTAGGCCGCTTCACTTTTCCATCGCCGCGAACCAGCCCGCCGGGAATCCGCTTCCCCGTTCCAACTGTGAATCGCCGCGCGGAGCGGCTCGCGCGGCAGTGCCCACGCCGTTGCCTTTGCCGTTCCCCGATCGCGATGCGCCCTCCCCTTCCGGCCGCGAATGCGGTACACTTTTTGCCCCTCGATGAATCGGATCGCAGCCATTGTCGCCGCCGCTGGAATGGGCACACGAATGGGCCCGGGAACGCCGAAACAGTTCCAGGAACTGGACGGCGTGCCGATCCTGATTTTCACCCTGCGCCGGCTCGCGGCCAGCCCGCTGCTCACCGAGTTCTGGGTCGCGTCCCCGGAAGAAAATGTCGAGGCCCTCAACGCGCGAATCCGGCAGGAACGGATGGATCGGCCCGTGCGCGTTGTGGCCGGCGGAGAGACCCGGCAGGAATCGGTCGGAAGGGCGCTGGCGGAGATTTCCGGTGAAGTGGAGCTCGTGCTGGTCCACGACGCCGTGCGGCCCTTCGTGAAGCCGGAGATGGTGGAACGCGTGGTGGCCGAGGCGCGCTCGTGCGGCGCCGCCATCGTCGGCATGCCCGCCATCGACACGGTCAAGGAAGTCAAACGCGCCAGCCTGCCCGAGGATGCCGCCCTGATTACGGCGACGATCCCCCGCGAGCGCATCGTACTGGCGCAAACCCCGCAGGTATTTTCCACCCAACTGCTTCGAGAGGCGTTCGCCCAAGCCGAACGCGACGGCATCACCGCCTCGGACGAGGCGGCCCTGGTCGAGCGCATGGGACATGACGTCCACGTGGTGCTGGGATCGGAGCGGAATATGAAAATCACCCGTCCCGCCGACATGGAACTGGCCCGCTTTTACCTGGAGCAGGAACGCACCGCCCCATGAGCCCTTCCCATGAAACGCCCCCGGCCATCTCCCGAGTCGGGATCGGCTACGACGTGCACCGGCTCGAGCCGGGCCGGCGCTTGATCCTGGGCGGCGTCGCGATCGAAGCCGATCGCGGGCCCGTGGGTCATTCCGACGGCGATGCGCTGGCGCACGCCATCTGCGACGCCTTGCTGGGCGCCGGCGGTTTGGGCGACATCGGCACTCACTTCCCGGACACCGATCCGCGCTGGAAAGGGGCATCCAGCCTTCTGTTTCTCGAGCGGACCGCCGCCATGCTGGCCGAGCGGGGATTGCGAATCGCCTGGATCGACGCCGTTGTCATCGCCGAGCGGCCCAAGCTGGGACCGCATTTCCCCGCGATGCGGACCGCGCTCGCCGGGGCCTTGGGCGTTGCCGCCGAAACCATCAACTTGAAGGCCAAGACCAACGAAAGGCTGGGAGAGATCGGGCGCGGGGAGGCCGTCGCGGCGCAGGCCATAGCCGGGCTGGCCGCCTGATCGGGCGCGTCCCTGGCGCCACCGCGCGAGCGCACGACACCACCCGAAAGTGACAGCCCCATTCCCTCCGGCTGTTTTGGGACCTGTGTGGTAGTTATCGAGCCCTATTTGCCTATCGAGGCCGAAAGGATTTGCGACGGCGGGATACGCAGCACCCTCGCCACGAACCGCGCAATCGCCGGCCCTAGAATGTCGTAAACCGGGCTGCTTGCGTCGGTGCCGAGCATGGCCCTTTTCCCGATCTCGTTGATGCCCTGATGGGTTCGGCTCGGAACCATCACCAGTTCCACAGGGGCGCCCTTGTGAAGCATCACGTCGTACATTTCCAGGGTATTCTCGCGGACCATGAACAGATCCCAATCGGTAAAGGTGATCAGGAACGGGGGAGCAGACGCTTTGACGTATTCGATGGGCGATGCCGCCCGGAGCGCCGCCGTATCGTTGCCAAACGCCACCTGCTCCAGGCTGGGAAGCACGGCCGGCTGGGGCCATGCCGGCAGATCGTAGAGCCCGCTGATCGATACGACGGCCTTGATCGCGCCGCCCGGCACGCCGACATTCGACAGATATTTCCCGTCCAGAGCGAGCAATGAAACCAGCTGGCCGCCCGCCGAGCCGCCGGCCACGATCAAGCGGTTCCGGTCGATTCCGTAATGCTCCGCATTCTTGTACACCCAGGCGAAGGCGCGCGCCACGTCATCGATCTGCGCCGGCCAGGTGGACTTCGGGGTAAGGCGATAATTGATCGAGGCCAGTCCGATCCCCATCCTGGCAAACATGTCGATCAGCGTGGTGGGATGATCTTTATCTCCGAAACGCCAGCCGCCTCCGTGCACGAAGAACACCAGCGGAGCGTTCCTGGCCCCTTCGGGAAGGTACAGATCGAGCGAGTTGAACTTCGCGCTCGAATCCGGCCCGTCGTAGTAGCGCAGGTTCTGGACCGTTCGCACGGCGGGCTCTTTCGCGCCCGGGGGAGGATAAACGGCATCCACCGGCGCGGCGAAGGTCCCGTTCCTGACCGACTGCATGAACCGAATCATGGCCGGCCCGAGGACGTCGTCGGCCCCGGCGATTTTCCTGCCGATGCCCGAGGTTTTCGTCGGGTGCGTCCGGCCCGGCTGTTCGAGCAATTCGGCGGGCAGATGGTGCTCGACGAACAGGGCGTAAAAACCAATGGCCTGTTGCGGAAGAGTGAAAATATCGTTGTCGCAGAAGGAGATCAGATAGGGCGGCGTATCTTTGCCCTCCTGGCCGACGTAATCGACCGGGCTCGCCGCGTCCAGCACCTTCGGGTCGCTGCCAAACACATTCGTGATCAGCGGCGACAGATGGCCCACGGTCGAATTGGCTTGCTCGGCCGTCTGGTTGCCAATCAGGGTATGGGCGTTGCCCAGGGTAAAAGTACCGCCCAAATCGTACACGCCGCTGGCCAGAATCACCCCTTTGATGTCTTTCGGCGAAAGGCCCACCGACTCCACGTAACTCGGGTCGATCCCGAACAACGCCGCCAAGTGCGCGCCCGCCGAACCGCCCATGACGAAAACCATATTGGGGTTCGCCCCGTAGCGGGGACCGTTCTTGTGCAGCCAGGCAAAGGCCGTCGCGACATCCTGCATCTCCGTCTTGTAGGTCACGCCGTTACCGGGACGCAGGAGCCGGTAATTGATCGACATCACGCCCATGCCCATGTCGTAGCAGATGTTCGCGATCTGCCGGATACCCGGATACACCTTGTCGCCAAACCTCCATCCACCGCCGTGGATGAAGAAAAGCATCGGGAAGTTCTTCTTTCCCACGGGCAGATAAAGATCCGCATCCTGGTAGTGCGGGTCGGCGCCGGGCCCGGTGGTATAGGGCACGTTTTGCAAAAACCGGATTTGCCGCTCGGGCGGCGGTCCCGGCTCGGCCGCCGCGCCCGGGCCCGCGAGCAGGAGCAATAACAGAGCACTGAACGTGGACACCAGTATCTTCGAGGCTCGGGTCATCACGAACGATCCCCTCCCGGCAGATTCGGACGCACGCGGACTTGCAGATTTGGAAGCGGTATTCGGCGAATTATCGATGGGGACATCCTGGGCGGCGGCAGTATACACCCCGCCTCGCCGGACTGTAAATCGGTCTTGTGGAACGCTGTCTTAGCCAGATAATTCTGTCACCCCTTAACGGCCGCGTGAAAATGTCACCCCATGAGACAGGAGACATTCACGTTGAGCCAACGGGAGTTGCAAAAGGTGGCCGTCATCGCACAGTGCGTG
>Ga0307374_10000268_pt1 | contig 98972 bp, 86 predicted proteins | sample OX3MG_FD_202532 | JGI IMG/M metagenome (GOLD analysis project Ga0307374, IMG submission 202532) | Soil microbial communities from Risofladan, Vaasa, Finland - OX-3 | ecosystem: Environmental > Terrestrial > Soil > Coastal area > Acid sulfate soil | place: Finland: Risofladan, Vaasa | collected...
GCCACATGCGGTCCAAAGCCTCCGCCACCTGCGGGGCGCGGCGCAGCCGGCGCGCCAGATCGGCCTGTTCCTCGGCACTCGGCCCACCGTCGTCCAGCGTCTCGGTCCCCCGGGTGAGGCGGGATCGGTAGTCGTCGGCCAGCGCGCGCAGCACGTGTGCCTCCACGAAACGTCGGCGCACGTTGTGGGTCCCGGGCCGTCGGCGGGCCAGGGCGATGATCTCTTCGGTGGTCTGGGCCCGTAGGCGCAACACGCCGGCACCGAAGGGGACCTCGACGTCGTGTCGCAGCGGCCGCTGGCGTGTGCGCACGGCCCGCCCCAGCACCTTGACCATGCGCACGTCGCCCTTGAGCCTGGCGACGGCCGGGTCGTCGGTGCCGCGCACCCGGATCTCGGGTACCAGTCCGGCCACGGTCGAGAGGCTGACGCCCGTCTCGCCCAGCGAGGGCAGGACCTGCTCGATGTAGCGCAGGAACAACGGATTGGGGCCGACGACGAGCACGCCCTGGCGCTCCAACGGGAAGCGGTGCGTATAGAGGAGGTAGGCGGCGCGGTGCAGGGCGACGGCGGTCTTTCCCGTGCCCGGTCCGCCCTGGACGACCAGGACGCCGCTCAGCGGCGAGCGGATGATCTCGTCCTGTTCCCTCTGGATCGTGCCGATGATGTCGCCCATGTGACCGGTTCGCGCCTGGCCCAGCGCGGACAAGAGGGCCCCGGGCCCTCCGAGCACCATGCCTTCGGAGAGCAGGCGCTCCCCCGACGAATCGCCGGCCGCCGGCGCGGTCGGCGAGACCGGGAGCAGCGGGGCCCCGGGCGCCCGCGAGGGGTCGACGAAGTACTCGTCCTCCAAGCCCAGCACGGTGCGGCCGCGTACCGCCAGATGGCGCCGGCGGGCCAGGCCCTGGGGATCGAGACCCGTGGCCCGGTAGAACGGCTCGGCCACCGGCGCCCGCCAGTCGACCACCAGCGGCTCGTGATCCGGACCGGACACGGCGAGACGGCCGATGTGGAAGGACTCCCCGAGCAGGGGTCGGTCGGCGGCGGTGCCGGCGGCGGCAGCGTCGTCGCCGGAGTCGCCGGAGTCCTCGTCTACGTCAGGATCACCTTCGGGATCGGGAAAGCGGTCGATACGCCCGAAGTAGAGGGCCTGGTCCCCGATGTCGAGCTGTTCGAGGCGGGCCAGGCTGGTGCGGACCACGATGTCCCGCTCGGTGCGCGACTGGAAGGTGCCCCCCTTGCCCAGGTCGAGCACGCCCTGCAGCATCTGGCGAGCCTCCCCGCGCATGGCCTCGAGACCATCGTGGGCGCGGTTGAGGAACTCCTGCTCATCCTCCAGATCGGGATGGTCCGGCACGACGCCCCTTTCTCCTCCCGCCCTCAGGGAAACGGTTCAGCTTAGGCGACGGCCAACGACCCGGGGACGCAGCGCCGGGCCGCCTACGATGAACCACATGCTGATTTCGACCATGAACGACGTACCCGGCTACCGGATCACCGCCGTGCTCGGTGAGGTCTTCGGGCTCACGGTCCGTTCCCGGAACGTCGGGTCCCAGTTCGGCGCGGCCTTCAAGGCGCTGGCTGGCGGAGAGCTCAAGGGAATGACCAAGAACCTCCAGATGAGCAGGGAGGAAGTGGCGGGACGCATGGTTGCCGAAGCGGAGGCCAAGGGCGGCAACGCCGTGCTCGCCATGCGTTTCGACACGTCGGAGATGGGCGGGAACTGGACCGAGATCTGCGCCTACGGCACGGCGGTCGTCATAGAGCCGCTCGGGTGAGTCCAGAGGCGGCCGCCGATACCGACCTCGTGCGCGCCTGCTTCCGCCAGCCGGTGTCGCGCACGCCCGTGTGGTTCATGCGCCAGGCTGGGCGTTCCCTGCCCGAGTACCGCGCCGCCCGCGGCACCGGATCGATCCTCGCCGCCATTGCCGACGCGCCGTTGGCGGCAGAGCTGACGCTGCAACCCGTCCGCCGCTACGGGGTGGACGCCGCCATCCTCTTCTCGGACATCGTCGTGCCGGTTCACGCCATCGGGTTCGGGGTCGACATCGAGCCGGGCCGGGGACCCGTGGTGGCCCGGCCGTTTCGCAGCGCGGCCGATCTCTCCCGACTGCGGCCGCTCGAGCCCGCGCTCGATACGCCCTACGTCCTCGACGCGGCGCGCGCCGTCAGGCAAGAGCTCGCGGGGAGCGGTGTGGCGCTCATCGGCTTCGCCGGTGCTCCCTTCACCGTGGCCAGCTACCTGATCGAGGGCGCGCCCTCGCGGACGTTCACCAAGGTGAAAGCCCTCATGCACGGGGACCGCGCGCTCTGGGGTCAACTGATGGACCGCCTGGCCGCCATGTCGGTGGCGTTCCTGCGGGCCCAGATCGAGGCCGGCGCCCAGGCCGTGCAGCTCTTCGACAGTTGGGCGGGGAACCTCTCTCCGGGCGAGTACCGGCGCTTCGTGCTGCCGGCCACGCGTGCGGTGCTCGAGGGGATCGCCGACCTCGGCGTGCCGTCCATCCTCTTCGGCGTGGGCACCGGGGAGCTGTTGAGCCTGATGGCCACCGCCGGTGCGGACGTGATCGGCGTGGACTGGCGCGTGCCCCTCGACGCCGCCCGCGTCCGGGTCGGGACCGACCACGCCGTCCAGGGCAACCTCGACCCCGCCCTGTGCGTGGCTCCCTGGCCGGTCGTCGAGGCCGCCGCCCGCGAGGTGATGGCCGCAGGAGCCGATGGGAGCGGCACGGGTCACATCTTCAATCTCGGGCACGGGGTGCTCCCCGAAGCCGACATCGGGATCCTGGGTGCCGTGGTCGACCTCGTGCATGCCGAAAGCATGCGGGGATGAGCAGGGTCCGCACATGACCGGGTGCGTCGGCGTGCTCGTCATGGCCCACGGCACTCCGCGCACCGCCGCGGAGATCGCTCCCTTCTACACCCGGATCCGCCGGGGCCGCCCGCCGTCGCCCGAACAGCTGGCCGACCTCGAGCGCCGGTACGCCGCCATCGGCGGGCTCTCGCCACTCACCGAGCGGACCTTGGCCCAGGTGGAGGCCCTGCGCGCCGAGCTGTCCCGGCGTGCTCCCGGCCGCTACGTAGTGGCCTACGGGGCCAAGCACACCGAACCACTCATTGAGGATGCGGCGGCCGAGGTAGCCCGAGCCGGAGCAGATCCCGTCATCGGCCTGGTGCTGACCCCGCACGGCTCTTCCATGGGCTCGCAGGAGTACCTCACGCGGGCCGACGCAGCACTCGCGGGGACGTGCCCGTTCGTGGCGGTGCCCCCCTGGTACGCCGAACCGGGCTTCGTCACCCTGCTGGCGGAGCGGGTGACCGAGGCCCTCGTCGCCCTCGGGGCCGGCCCTGACCAGAGCCGCTACCCCGTGCTCTTCACCGCCCATTCGCTGCCCGAGCGCATACGGGCGACGGGGGACACATACGCCGAGCAACTGCAGGAGTCGGCCGCATTGGTGGCTGCCGACGCCGGCATCGCCCGCTGGCAGGTGGCCTGGCAGAGTGCCGGCCGCACGCCCGAGCCCTGGCTGGGTCCCGACGTCCGTGACGTGGTCCGCCAACTGGCGGCCGACGACTCCGAGGCGGTCGACGGGGTCGTGGTCTGCCCCATCGGCTTCGTGGCCGACCACCTCGAAGTCCTCTACGACCTCGATGTGGAGCTGGCCGCGGTGGCCACCGAGATCGGACTCCCCTTTGCCCGCACGGCGTCGCTCAACGACGACCCGCGGTTCATCCGCGTGCTGGCCGACGTGATCTGCGCCACCGGGGCGCGTCGGGGCTGAGGTGGGCGTGCGGCGTGTCGTGGTTGTCGGCGGTGGCATCAGTGGGCTGGCCGCGGCCTGGGAGCTCACCGGCGGTGGCGACGGCCCCAAGCGGGACGCCGACGCCCCCCAGGTCCTCGTCTTGGAGTCATCGTCCCGGTTGGGGGGCGCGCTCCACAGCGTCCCGTTCGGCCATCACAGCGTCGACACCGGTCCCGACGGTTTTCTCGGGCGCCGGCCCGAAGCGGTAGACCTGTGTCGCGAGATCGCCCTCGGCCACGCGCTGGTCCCCATCGGAGGCCGCGGCGCCGGCGTGTGGGCCCGCGGCAAGATCCGGCCGCTCCCTGAGGGGCTGGCCTTGGGCATCCCGATCCGCTTCTGGCCCACGGCGCGGTCCGGCATCCTCGGATGGCGCGGCAATGTCGCGCTGGCGCGTGACGCGCTGGCGCCGCGGCCCGACGTTCGGGGGCCGCTCGGCGACCGTTCCATAGGTCCACTCGTGTCCCGCAAATTGGGCCGCCGGGTGGCCGACCGGTTGGTGGACCCCTTGATCGGGGGCATCCACGCCGGCTCGGTGGACGACATGTCGGCCGCGGCCACCTATCCCCCGCTCCTCGCCGCCTCGCAGAGGCGGGGCAGCCTCATGCGCGCGCTGCGGGCCGAGGTCCCGCCACCGTCGACCGACGGGTCACCGCTGTTCTGGGCCGTCGAAGGAGGCATGTCGGCCATGGTCGAACGTCTGCGCGCGGAGCTCGCGGCACGTGGGGTGAAGATCCACTGCGACGCGCCGGTCGATCGTCTGGCCCGGCAGGGCGAAGGGTGGGCCGTAGGGAGCGGAGCGGCCCATCACGATGCCGATGCGGTCGTTCTCGCGCTTCCCGCGCCGGCGGCGTGCGCCCTCCTCCTTCCGCACGACGACGAGGCAGCGGGGCTCCTGGCGAACATCGCGTATTCCTCGGTCACCCTCATCACCTTTCGTGTCAGCACCGGTGCGCTGTCCGGCCCCCTCGCGGGCACCGGATTCCTCGTGCCGCGGCGGAGCCCCCCGGCGCGGGGCCACGAAGGATGGGCCGTCACCGCCTGCACGTACCTTTCGCAGAAGTGGCCGCACCTGGCGACCGAGGGGGAGGTCCTTCTCCGCGCCTCGGTGGGGCGCTTCGGCGACCACCGTTCCGACTCGTGGAGTGATGCGGACCTGGTCGAGCGGGCATGGGGTGAGCTCGGCCTTCTCATGGGACTCTCGGAGGATCCGCTGGAGTCGATGGTGACCCGGTGGCCCGGTGCCTTCCCCCAGTACAGAGTGCACCATCTGATGCGCACGGCGGGGATAGAGGCCGCGATGGCACGGCTCGGGGGAATTGCGGTGGCGGGCGCGGCCTATCGGGGCGTCGGCATCCCGGCCTGTATCGCCAGCGGGAGAGCGGCGGCCCAGGCCGTCTCGTGAACCTTTCCGCACCGCGCGGCCGTGTCGCACTTCCTTCGCTCGGCGCCGGTGTCCTGCTCGCCCTCTCGCTCCCTCCCTGGGGGTGGTGGCCCGTGGGCCTGGCCGGTGCGGGACTGTTCTATTGGCGGCTGGCCGGACTGGGTCCCCGGGCCCGCCTGTGGTCGGGCTGGCTCGCCGGACTGGGGTGCTACGGGCCGGGGCTGATCTGGGCCCGGGCCTTCAACTGGTACGGCGCCGCCGTGCTCATCGCGCTGGAGGCCCTGTTCTTCGCCGCCGCGGCCGTGCTCACCCCGTCGGGACGGGGCCGGGCGCTGGCGTTCGTCGGGGCCGGCACCCTGGCCGAGGCGCTCCGCATGACGTGGCCGTTCGGGGGCCTGCCCCTCGGCGGTGTCTTCTTGGGGCAGGCGGACGGGCCGCTCCTGCAGTTGGCCCGGATCGGTGGACCGCTGTTGCTCACCGCCGGCGTCTGGACGGGCGGTGTCGGCGTGGCCACGCTGGTCGACGGTGTCCGGAGCTCCCGCATCGCCTCGGCCGGACGGGGTGCCTCCGTCCTCGTCGGGCTCGGTCTCGTCGTGCTGGTGGCGGCCGTGGCCCCCGCCGGCGGTCCGGCACTGCGGTCCATCACGGTCGCGCTCGTCCAAGGCGGGGGACAGCGCGGCCTCAGCAAGGAGGACGTGCCTCCCGCCAGGGTGTTCGCCGCACAGGTACGCGCTACTCGATCCCTGTCACCAGAGCGGCCGCCTCCTGCGCTGGTGCTCTGGCCCGAGGACGTCATCGCGTTGTCCCAGCCACTGCGGGGGTCGGCCCAGAACCGCGCCATGGCCCAGATGGCCCGCCACCTGCACACGACGTTCGTCGCCGGCGTCACCGAGCCGGCAGGGCCCCGCTCGTTTCGCAACGAGATCGTGGTCTGGGCCCCGAGCGGGCGCATCGTCGGCGCCTTCGAGAAAGTACACCGGGTCCCCTTCGGCGAGTTCGTCCCGTATCGCTCGTTCATCTCCCACCTGGCCGACCTGTCCGCCGTCCCCACTGATGCGATCCCGGGTCACGGCTCGGGGTTGCTCTCGACGCCGGCAGGACCCCTGGGCACCCTCGTCTCCTTCGAGGTCTTCTACGCCAACCGCAGCCGCACCTCGGTCCGGGCCGGGGCCGAGCTCCTGATCGTCGCCACCAACACCTCTTCGTATGCGACATCACAGGTGCCGACCCAGGAGGTCGCGGCCGACGCCGTGCAGGCCGTCGAGACGGGCCGAGATCTGGTGCAGGCCGCCCCCACGGGCTACAGCACCGTGGTCGATGGGCGAGGCGAGGTACTGCAGCGCTCCGTGCTCGGCCGGCCCCAAGTGGTGCGGGCGACCGTGGCCCTCCGTCGGGGCTTCACTCCCTACGACCACTGGGGTGACCTTCCGGTCCTTGTCGGAGCAGCCGTCATGCTGGCGGCTGGCTGGGGACGCTCGCGACGCGCCCGCCGCTACTCGTAGTAGCCCGGATGGATCCCCGCTACTCGTCGTAGCCCGGATGGATCCCCGCTACTCGTCGTAGCCCGAATGGATCCCCGCTACTCGTCGTAGCCCGAATGGATCCCCGCTACTCGTAGTAGCCCGAATGGATGTAGACGCAGGGGATCCCGTCCGCCACGTACATGGCGTGATTCGAGGGATCGTCCTCGAAGGCCAGGCGCAGATCGAAACCGTGGGCCCGCAGGTCGCCGACGGTCCGCTGCTTGAAGGTGGTGACCTGGTCGTAGTCACCACGCTCGCGCATGACGAGGAGGTCCCAGCGCAGCCCGTAGCGATGCAACCAGGCCAAGGTCTGCGGCTGTACCCGTAGCGGGCGGCCGGTGAGCAACACCACGGCCAAGGAGGTGTCGAGGAGCTCCAACAACCGTGCGATCTCCTCGATCACAGGGTCGTCGCCACAGGCCTCGAAGAAGGCGGACCAATCGCGATTTCCCTGCTCAATGAAGTGCTGGCGCCCCGCGGCGTCGGACAGTACGCCGTCGATGTCGAAGATGACGGCCGGACCGACCGGGTGCGCCACACCTTCTGCGGCACGCCAGTGCCAGTTGGGGGGCATGTCGTCGGAGGGGTTGCCGGGCACGAAAGCCCAGCTTACCGGGCCGAGGTCGTTCCCTCGGGCGGAGAATCCTCCTCAAGATGGACGTGGAGCGCCCTCCATTGGTGAGACGATAGAACAGGCATGACCGAGGACCTCGCCAATCTGAGGATCGAAGTCGCTCTCGGCCGCAGGGTCATGGTGCTCGGCGACCTCCTCCTCCCATCGCAGCCTTCGCCCAGCTCGCTGGCCACCTGCCGCGACATCGCGCAGAAATTGGGCGAATGGCCGGGGCCTGGCATCGTCGTGATCTGCGGTCAGCTGGTGGCGGCCGGAAGCGGCGGTGCCCCGGGACCGGCGGCGGCGTTCGAAGCACACAAGAGCCTCACCGCCGCGTTCGCCGCGTTCGCCGGGCGCGCCGATTCTCGCGTGGTCGTGGTGACCGGCGCCGCGGGCCTGCCCGACGACCTGGCCGACCTCCTCAGCACACTCGGCGTCACGGTGGAACCAGGCGTGACCCTGCACTGCATGACCGGCTCCGGGGCGCGCGACGTGCTGATCCGCGCCGGCACCCCCTACACGGACACGGCGCGCCCGGTCGAGGCCGTCGCGCCGGGCGACGATCGCCCTTGGCTGGCCGGCCTGGAGCGGCTGGATGATCCGCGCCTGGCCCCGCGCTTCGTCACGTCGCGCTTGCTCTACCGCCGCCTGCGCCATTACCTGTGGGCGCCGCCACTGGTCCTCGCCGGATTGGCGCTCTTGCTGCGGCTCGAGGTGGTCGTCGACGGGCTGGGTCACGTGTTCCACTCGCCGCGCCAACAGCGCGCCCTCCAGCAGGCCTATGCCGCCTCGTGGTTCTCACGGCTGCTCGTCACCATCGCCATCGGTGTCGCGCTCCTCGCCGTCCTGGCGGTGGTGGTTGCCATCACCTCCCGCGGCATCTGGCGCGCCCTCGGCGGCGAAGGGCTCCCTTCCCCGTGGTCGTCCGGAGGGGCGCGGACGCAAGGCGCCCGCGCCACGGCGCACGCACTCCTCACAATCGACGGGGAGGACGTCTTGGACGTGACCCGGCAAGCCATTGCGAAGGGAGCGACCGGCATGATCGCCGGCGGCGCACTCGTGGCCGAGCTCACGCACCTCGACACCGGCTTCTTTGCCAGCCCGGGCGCCACGTCGGAGATCGTGCGCGAACACCGGGGGCGGTTCGGCCTTCCGCCGACGTACCTTCACCATCGTCAGGCGTCGATGATCGAGGTGGAGACGGGCGCGGATCTGCACATCCGCCTCATGCACGCCGAGGTCGACCTCCCGCTGGCCACCATGGGCGAGCGGCTGGTGACGCACGACGCCGTCGTCAAGGGCCGGACGAAAGCGGCCGATCTTCACCCCGAGCTGGTGGCCAGCTGGCCCGGCGGCTCCTCGTGGCCCCCGGCACCCGAAGTTGCCGCCGACCACATCCGGGTCCGCCGCATCCGCCGCATCGCCGCCACGTCGCTGTTCGCGGCCGGGTTGATCGACCTGCTCTCGGCGGTGACGACGCCGGTGCGGGATCGCCTGCATCTCATTTCGCAGTTCCTCCCGATCGAGGTGGCCCGTGCCGCGGGTGCGCTGGTCGCAATCTCGGGCATCGCCATGATCATGCTCTCGCGCGGGGTGCTGAAAGGGCAGCGCCGTTCGTGGCTGGTGGCCGTCGCATTGTTGGCCGCCTCACTCGTCCTCCATATCGTGCACGCCGCCGACGTGATCACCCTGTTGGTCTGCGCCGCCGTTCTGGCCTTGTTGGTCGTCCAGCGGGAGCGCTTCCGGGCCCAGGCCGAACAGGGCACGGTGCGCTCGGCGTTCTTCATTCTGGCCGTGGGTGGAGTGACAGCGACCCTGGGCGCGTTCACCGGCGTGGAGGTGGCCAGCAGCGTCCACCACCCCCATCTTCCCCCGTGGCCCCAGGTGCTCCTCGGCTCGGCCGAACGGCTCGTGGGTGTGCAGTACGTGCGCTTTCCATCGCACATCGACCACTTCGCATCACCGAGCCTGCTGGCGGTGGGCATCACCCTGATCGTCGTCTCCCTCTACCTCCTGACGCGCCCGGTGGTCGATCGGCGGCTCTCGAGCGGTCGGGCCTCGGTCGGCCGGCGTGCGGCCGAGATCAGGGCGCGGGACATCGTCCGCCGTCACGGAACTGGGTCGCTGGACTACTTCGCACTGCGCGACGACAAGCAGTGGTTCTTCCACCGTGACTCCATGGTGGCCTACGCCGTGTTCGGCGGGGTATGTCTCGTGTCCCCGGATCCGATCGGTCCCTTCACGGAACGGGCGCACGTCTGGGATGCCTTCCGTCGTTATGTGGACCGCAACGGATGGGGACTCGGCGTCATGGCCGCCGGTGAGGCGTGGCTGCCCACGTACCAGGCCTCGGGGATGCGCTTCCTCTACATCGGCGACGAGGCCGTCGTCGATCCCCGCCAGTTCTCGCTCGAAGGCGGAAAGATGAAGGGGCTACGCCAAGCGGTCAACCGCGTCGCCCGGTACGGCTACACGGTTCGGTTCTTGGATCCGGCCCATTTGAGTCCCGACGATGCGGCCCGTCTCGTCGAGCTCATGCACAAGAGCCGTCGGGGCGAGCACGAGCGCGGCTTCTCCATGATGTTGGGCCGGCTGACCGATGCGCGGGACACCGGCCTGTTGCTCACGCTGGTCGAGGGGCCCGACGGTGCCCCCGTCGCCATGTGCCAGTTCGTGCCCTCGACGGCGATCGGCGGTTACTCGCTCGATCTCATGCGGCGCGACCCCGCCGAGCACCCTAATGGTCTGCTCGATTTCGCATTGTGCTCGACCATCGCCCACATGCGGGAGATGGGCATGAAGGGTCTCAGTCTCAACTTCGCCGCCTTGCGTTCCATCCTCGACGGCGAGTCGGGGGACGGGGTGACCCAACGGGTGGAGCGATGGGCCCTGCGCCGGTTGTCGGGGGTGCTGCAGATCGAGACGCTATGGCGCTTCAACGCCAAGTACGAGCCCACATGGCTCCCCCGCTACATCGTGTTCGATTCGGCCGAGCAGTTCCTCCCTGTCGTCGTCCAGATCATGCGGGCCGAATCCCTGACCGAGGTCCCCGTCATCGGCCGTCTCCTCATGACCGGCGCAGCAAAGCGCTCGGGTCCGGCCGTGCCTGAAACCGTCCTGGCCGCACTCGGTGACAGCGACAGTGACCGCACGGTCGAGGAACGGCAGCCCGAGCCGACGGGGAGTTAGGACCCTCCCCGTGACCGACGATGCGGCGGAGAAGTGCCCGCGCTGTGGCCACGCCGGATGCCGCGGTGCGTGCGACCGTTGCGATCGGTGCTGGAGCGAGCGGCAACGGCGGGAACGTCCACCGCACCACGTAGAGGCTTAAGGGGCCGGGTCGAACCAGTCCCACTGCCACGGGGTGATCGTCAGCAGCGGACCGGCGAAGCGAGGCCGCACGGGCGCGCCGGCCCAATGCTCCTCAACCAACGGCCCCACTGTCGCCGCCACCTCGAGCGGGTCCTCGTCGAGAAAGGCGACCGTGATCCGGGTGGCGTCCTGGGCATCCGGGTCGGCCGGGGGGTCCTCGCTCTTGGCGAAGGCCCAGCGCCTGGTGGCAAAGGACCAGATGCCGGCGACGCCCGGGACCTCCAGCAGCTGCGGGAAGTGGTCGGTATGGCGCAGGCGGAGGTACTCGTCGAGCGACGACGTGTCGGGGAGTGGCTCGTCCACCACGACGTAGATCCCCCGGTTGGGCCGGTAGGGGATGACCTCGGGAGCCACCAGGGAGCGGGGGGCAGCCAGTGCCTCGAGGAAGACCCAGGCGCCGGACAGCCGGGCCCGACGGTGCTCGTAGAACCGGCCCAGCTTGGCCAGGCGCTCGCGCACCTCGGCGAACTCGTCGAGCGTCTCCTGCACGGGTTCGGTCATCAGGTACATGGTCAGGTAGTGGAAGGTGCCGAGTGGGTCCTGCACCGGGACCGCGCGCTCGGCGCAAGCCGGTGCCAGCACCCAACGCTGCCCGCAGACGACCCCGGGGATGCTGAACTGCTCGGGCATGTGGTCGAGTTGATGCCAGGCGTTGTAGTCCCGATGATCGCCGTCGCCCGTGACTTCCGTCAGCGTGACGAATCCAACCTTGACCGCTTTCATGGTGCCGGCGTCAGTGGCCCAGGAAGAGGAGCGTGGCGTGGTTGGCGAGGTCCAAGAGTGGCCCGGGCACGATCCCGAAGACGACGGTGACGGCCAGGCACACGCCGATGGCCACCCAGGTGAGAACCGGGATCCGGACCACCGTCGGCACCTCCTCCCCGGTCGGGGCCGGCGCGTCGCCCGCCAGGAGCAGCTCCGCATTGAGTGTCGTCACGGTGCCCGATACGCCATCGGGGCTGGCCCAGGGGATCTGCGCGCCCGCATCCGTCCGGGCGGGCAGCGAATCGGCGATGGCGTTCCCACCCTCGCCCGTCGCCTCCGACACGTACATCAGCACGGCGACCCGGAGATAGAAGAACGCGGCGATGGCTGCGGTGACCATGGCGATGACGGCGAGGGGGACCGCGCCGGCCGACACCGTGGCCAGGACGACCTGCAGCTTGGCCCACAGACCAGTCGTGAACGGCACGCCGGCCTGGGCCAGCAGGAGGATGGTGAACGACAGGGCCAGCACGGGTTGGCGCTGCGCCAAGCCGCGGTAGCGGGTGAGGTCGTGGTCACCGTCTCCCGTGCGGCCGAGCACGGTGACGATGGCGAAGCTGCCGATCGTCATGAACGTGTAGGCGGCCAGGTAGTAGAGCGATGAGCTCACTCCCCGGGACGTGGCCGACTCCACCCCGAGCAGAATGAACCCGGCGTGGTTGATCGACGAGTACGCCAGCATGCGTTTGACGTCGCGCTGACGCAGGGCGACCACCGATCCGACGACGAGCGAGAGCACGGCCAGCCCGTAGATGATCGGCTTCCAGTCGGCCGAGATGGCGCCGAGCGAGGAGTAGAGCACCCGCAGGAGGGCGGCGAATGCACCGACCTTGGCCACCGCGGCCATGAACCCGGTGACCGGAGTGGGCGCACCCTCGTACACGTCGGGGGTCCACATGTGGAAGGGCACCGCTGCCACCTTGAAGGCGAAGCCCGCGAGCATGAGGGCCAGACCGGCCAGCAGGAGCCCGTTGGTCAGCACCACGTTCTTGGACAGGAAGTCGGCGATCTGGGTCAGGTTGGTGGAGCCCGTGGCGCCGTAGGTGAGCGCAATGCCGTAGATGAAGATGGCGGAGGAGAACCCGCCGAGGATGAAGTACTTGAGTGCGGCCTCACCCGATGTGGCGAGATGATGGTTGAACGCGGTGAGGACGTAGAGGGCGATGGAGAGGATCTCCAAGCCGAGGAAGACGATGATCAGGTCGTTGGCCGAGCCCATCAGGATGGCACCCGAGGCCGACACGAGCGCCAGGACGTGGAACTCCGCCCCGGCGATGCCCTCGCGCGCGAGGTAGCCGTCGGCCACCAGCGCGGTCAGCAGTATGGCGGCCGAGACGAGCATGGTGATGAGCACGCTGAAGCCGTCCATGACGACGGCATGGGCGATGTAGGTGTGCGCGCCGTGGGACTGGACGTCGGACCACTGCCAGATGGAGATGCCGAACGCACCCCCCGAGATGATCACGCTCCCGATGGTGCTGACCCGCACCCGGAGCTCCTGGCTGACCAACGAGGCCACGGCCAACAGGACCACCGCCCCTCCGATCATGATGATCGGCGGAAGAATGCTCAGGTAGCGAATGGAAGGGATGGCCACCTTGTCGGCCGCGGCGGAGGCGGCGGTCGTGGCGGCGAGCAGCGCAGTGATCATGGTCGGCCCCCCAGCGCGGCTGTCCCCTTGGTGGCCACCGGTGGCTGGAAGTGCCCAGTGGCGTTCTCGACATGGGCCACGAGTTGGGTCACCGACGGATTGATGCGATCCAACACGGGCTTGGGATAGACACCCAGGACGACGATGAGGATGATGAGGGGCGCCACGACCAGGCGCTCGAGCCAGGTGAGGTCACGCGTCTTCTCGTCCTCGGGCTTGGGCACACCGTGGAACACCTGTTGGTAGGCCCATAGGAGGTAGATGGCGGCCACGATCACGCCGAGCACGGCCACCACCGCCCACCAGCGGTGCGTGATGAACGTGCCGGCGAGGATCAGGAATTCGCTGACGAACCCGTTCAACCCCGGCACACCGATGGACGCCATCATGAAGACGGTGAACACCGCCGCCATGACCGGTGCCACCTTCTGCAGGCCGCGCAGCTCGGTCGTCTGCCAGGTTCCCCGTCGTTCGAAGACGAAGCCGATCACGAGGAAGAGACCGGCGGTGATCAGCCCGTGGTTGAGCATGAGCAGCACGGCTCCCGACAGGCCTTGCGTGCTCAAGGCGAACGTTCCCAGCGCGATGAAGCCGATCTGTGCCAGGGAGGAGTAGGCCACCAGGCGCTTGAGATCGCGTTGGGCACACGCCACGATGGCGCCGTAGAGGATGCCGATGACGGCCAGGGTGAGGAGGAGCGGGGCCAGCGTCCGCGTGGCGTGCGGGAAGAGCGTGAGATCGAAGCGGATGATCCCGTAGGTGCCCAACTTGGCCAGGACGCCCGAGAGGATGACCGAACCGCCGGCCGGGGCCTCGGTGTAGGCGTCGGGCGACCATGTGTGAAAAGGGAAGAGCGGCGCCTTGACCGCGAAGGCCGACGTGAAGGCCAAGAAGAGAAGGATCTCCGTCGACGACGAGAGATGGGTGTGGACGAGAGCCGGCAGGGAGAAGGTGAGCACGCCGGTCTGGGACTGGTGGATGAAGGCCAGCGCCAGGATCCCGACCAGCAAGAAGGCAGAGCCCAGGAACGTGTAGAGGAAGAATTTGACCGCGGCGTAGGCCCGCCGGTCGTGCCCCCAGCCGGCGATGATGAAGTACGAGGGGACGAGTGTCAGCTCGAAGAAGAGGAAAAAGGCGATGAGGTCGAGGGAGAGGAAGCTCCCCATGATGGAGGCTTCCAGCAGCAGCATCCAGATGGCGTACGTCCGGGCCTTCGCCTTGTCCCGACCCATGACGAGCACGAGCGGGAACAGCACTGCGGTCAGCATGACCAGGAAGATCGAGATGCCGTCGACACCCAGGAACCAGCGCACACCGAGTGCGTTCCCGGTGTAGGTATGGTTCGAGGTCAGCTGGAAGGCACCATCGTTGACCTTCATGGCCACCAGCGCCGCGATGGCCACGCCCAGGGTGCCCAGCGACACGCCTATGGCCACCACGTCGCAGAACTCCTTGGAGAAGCGGCGGTCCAGGCCGCACAGCACCAGGGCGATCGCGCCCGCAGTCGGCAGCAGGATCAGGACGGTCAGGAAGGGGAAGCCTCCGTTCATGACCACCACGTCCGGCTGATCAAAAAGACGATGAGCGCAGCTAGCCCGATGGCAATGCCCAGCGCGTAGTTACGCACGTAGCCGCTCTGCAGCTTGCGCGTGACCGACCCGGTCGACCGCACCAGGTTCGCCGTGCCGTTCACCGCGCCGTCGATGATGCGCGCGTCGACCACCCAGGCGAAGAACGTTGCCAGCTTCTGGCTGGGACGGCCGATGACGGTGTCGTAGAAGTCGTCCCAGTACCAGACCCGCTGAAGGAACTGCGGCTCGAGTTGGGGCTTGTCCACCTGGGTGCCCCGCCACAGGACCACGGCGACGATGAGGCCGATGACCGCGGCAGCCACATCGGTGAGCGCCAGCGCCCATTCGGCACCCGAGTGCAGATGGTCGTTGAAGAGGCTGCCCGAGAAGACGGGCGCCAGCCACCCCTCGAACGAGTCGTGGTGGATCCAGGGGAGATCGAGCAGGCCACCGAAGAAGGCGGCCACGGCCAGCACCACCAACGGCAGCCGCATGACCCACGGGGACTCGTGCGGCGTGTGCAGGGCCGGCTCCCCGTTGGGGCCCACCTTGTCCCAGCGGGGATCCCCCCCGAAGGCCAGAACCTGCAGGCGCGTCATGTAGTACGCCGTGAGGATGGCGGTGAGCAGCCCGAGGAACCACAGCGGCTTGTAGCGGGCGAAGACGTTGTCGAGCACGTCGCCCTTGGACCAGAACCCGGCCAGGGGGGGGATGCCGGCGATGGCCAGCCACCCCACGGTGAAGGTGACCGTCGTCCACTTCATCGTCCTGCGCAGGGCGCCCATGCGCTTGAGGTCCTGCTCGCCGTCGAGCCCGTGGATGGCCGAGCCCGCGGACAGGAAGAGGAGGCCCTTGAAGAAGGCGTGGGCCACCATGAGGAAGATGGCGGCGATGTAGGCGCCCGAACCGACGGCCAGGACCATGTAGCCGATCTGCGAGACGGTGGAGAACGCCAGGACCTTCTTGATGTCCTGCTGCGCGCAGGCGATGGTGGCCGCCACGAAGGCCGTCACCCCGCCGATGATGGCGATCACCTCCGTCCCCGCGTGCGACAGCGCCAGGAGGTGGTTCATGCGGCAGAGCAGGTACACCCCGGCCGTCACCATGGTGGCGGCGTGGATCAGGGCGGACACGGGCGTGGGGCCCTCCATGGCATCGGGGAGCCAGTTGAACAACGGGATCTGGGCCGACTTGCCGGTCGCCGCCAGAAAGAGCAGAAGTACCGCCGCGGTGGCCGTGCCGCCGCCCAAGTGGTGCAACTGCCCGAAGATCCCGCCGCCCGGGCCGCCGGTGTACGCAACGGTCCCGGTCTTCTCGAAGATCAAGAAGATGGCCAGAAGGAAACCCGTGTCGCCGATGCGGTTGTAGATGAACGCCTTCTTGCCGGCCGAGGCGGCCGAGTCGCGGTGGAACCAGAACGAGACGAGCCAGTACGAGCAGACGCCCACCCCCTCCCATCCGACGAAGGTCAGGAGGAGGTTGTTGGACAGCACCAACACGAGCATGGAGAAGACGAAGAGGTTCAGGTAGATGAAGAACTTCGGGTAGTCCGGGTCACCCTTCATGTACCCGATCGAGTAGAGGTGGATCAGCGCGCTCACGCCGGTGATGAACATGCACATGGTCACCGACAGCGGGTCCACCAAAATGCCGATCGGCACGGTCAGGCCGCCGACGTGGAACCAGGTGAAGTAGTTCTGCACGAATTCCCGGTGCGCATCGGGCAGGTTGAGCGTGCCGGCCAGCACCAGGCAGGCCACCACGAAGGACGCGGCCACGGCGACGGTGGCGATCCACCCCGCCAGCGGGTCGCCGATGCGCTTACCGGCGGCAACCAGCACCACGAAGCCGGCGAGCGGCAGGAGTGGCATGAGGTAGGCAACGTGGAGCACGGTTCAGGTCAGCCCTTCAACGAATGGAGGTCGTCGGCCACCGTGGTCGACCGGCGGCGGAAGTTGGTGACCACGATCCCGAGCCCGACGACAACCTCGGCTGCCGCCACCACGAGAACGAAGAAGACGAGGGCCTGCCCGCCGATGTCATTGAGGACACGGGCGAATGTCACGAAGGTCAGGTTGGCGGCGTTGAGCATGAGCTCGATGCACATGAACATGATCAGGACGTTGCGGCGCACCAGGAGCCCGATGGCGCCGATGGAGAACAACAGGGCGGCCAAGCCCAGGTACCACCCGGCCGACAAGCTCATGACGACACCCCCCCCTCAACGGGCTCGGACGTACCTGCGACCTTGGCGGCGAGCTCCGACTCCGAGACGGCGGGGCGACGCGCCAGCACCACTGCGCCGACCACGGCGATGACCAGGAGAGCGGCCGTGGCTTCGAAGGCGAAGAGATAGGTGGTGAAGAGCTGCTTGCCCAGCTGCGCCACCTCACCCGACGGTGCTCCTGCGCCCTTGGTGATCGGGCCCTGAATGGGGCCGACCACTTGGTGCGCGCCGGTCACCCAGTGCGCGGTGGCGAGCATGGCGATGATCCCGGCCAGGGTGATCCCCAGCATGATGAAGGCCAGCGGTCGTTGACCGGCCAGGGGTTCCGCTTCGATGTCCTCGCGCCGGTCAACCCCGAGGAACATGATCACGAAGAGGAACAGCACCACGATGGCTCCGGCGTAGACGATGATCTGCACCGCGGCCAGGAAATCGGCTTCCTGCTCGATGAAGAGCACCGCCACCCCGAACAGCGTCATCACGAGGCTCAGTGCGGCATGCACGGGGTTGCGGGAGGTGACCACGCCGACCGCACCGACGAGGACAACGGCGGCACTCGCCGCGAACACCAAGATGTCGGGCCAGGTGGGGCGCGTCGAAGCCAGGACGAGGGAGAGGTGCAGCATCAGGACTTGCCTTCGGCCTTCGCCGCCTTACGCGAGGCGCGCAGCTCCTTCATCCTGACGCGCATCGCTTCCATCTTCTTCTTGTTCTTCTCCGCCCCGATCTTGGCCCGCCACACCCGTCCCTGCATGCCCCGGTGGGCCAGGGGAATGTCCTCAGGCAGCAGGTGTGGCTCCAGGGTCTCGCGCAGGGCCTTGTTCCCGGTGAGCTCGTCGTTGCGGTGCCCCGACTGCCCGCCCTCGGGGGCGCGGGTGCCGTACCCCAGCTCGCCCGACCACTGCACCTCGCCTTCGTAGGCCGCGCTGCCCGAGGGCGACGTGGCCCGCATCCAGCCCGAGGTCATCATGTCGTCGCCCTCGCGCCAGTCCTCCCACGGGAGCTTCTGCGGCATCCCGTTGTCGTCGACCAGCAACTCCTTCTTGGTGTAGATGGCGTCGGAGCGGTTGGAGAAGGAGAACTCGAACAGTTTCGACTCGGTGATGGCTTCGGTCGGGCAGGCCTCCACGCACATGTCGCAATGGATGCAGCGCAGGTAATTGATCTCGTAGACGTAGCCGTAGCGCTCACCGGGCGAGACCGGGTGGTCGGGCGGGTTGTCGAGGCCGCGCACATAGATGCAATCAGCCGGGCACACGCCAGCACACAGCTCGCACCCGATGCACTTCTCCATACCGTCCTCGTAGCGGTTGAGGACATGGCGGCCGTGCTGGCGCGGGAACTTGGCCTTTTTCTCGTCCGGGTACGACGTGGTTACCCGGGGTCGGGTCAAGTGCTGAAAGGTCAGCTTGAACCCACCGAGGAAGCTGAGCTGGTCCTTCACTTCATCTCCGAAGCCCACTACGCATCAGCTCCCTGCGTCGGTCCACCGCGGGGACGCAGAGCCGGGGTGACCCGCCGCCCGACAGAGGGAAGGACGGACTCTTTCTCGGTGCGACCCGAGCCGAGGTGCGTGGCCCGCACCAGGAGGAATCCTGCGGCCACCACGACCGGCACCATGATCAAGCCGGCCCAATGCCACGTCACGATGGCGGCGACCAAGAGCAGCCAGGCCAACGTCAGCGGGATGAGGCGCTTCCACCCGAGGTCCATCAATTGGTCGTAGCGCAGCCGGGGCAGGGCGGCACGGAACCAGACGTAGATGAAGCAGAACGCGACCGTCTTGAGGACGAACCAGATGATCGGCATGTAGATCGTGGCCCCGGGAATCGGCGGGATGAGGCCGTTGGGTCCCCCGAAGAACAGCGTGACCACCACGGCCGACATGGTGATCGTGTTCATGAATTCGGCGAGGTAGAACATGCCGAACCGCATGGAGGAGTACTCGGTGTGGAACCCGCCCACCAACTCGGAGTCTGCTTCGGTGAGATCGAAGGGCGGGCGGGTCAGCTCGGCCGTGATGGCGATCATGAAGAAGATGAACGGTAAGAAGCCGAGGCGTATCAGGTTCCAGTTCCAGAAGCCGTTGGACTGCGCCGCCACGATGGCCCGGGTGGAGATGGAGTGGCTGACGAGTACCACGGTGACCACCGTCATGCCCAATACGGCTTCGTAGGAGATGACCTGCGCCGAGGCCCGCACCGAACCGAGCAGGGGGTACTTGGAGCCCGACGACCAGCCGGCGAGCATGACGCCGTAGACCGCGATGCCCGACATGGCCAGGACGAGCAGGATACCGATGGGTGGATCGGCCACCTGGAGCTCGAAGGTGTGGGACCCCAACCGGATGATCCCGCCCACCGGAACGACGGCGAAGGTCACGAAGGCCGGGATCGTTGAGAGATAGGGGGCCAGCTTGAACGTGAACGAGTCGGACTGTTCGGGGATGAGGTCCTCTTTGAAGATCAGCTTGGTGCCGTCGGCCAAGGTCTGGAGCAGGCCCCACGGGCCGGCGCGGTTCGGCCCGATGCGGCTCTGCATGTCCGAGATCACCTTGCGCTCGAACCAGATCATCATGGCCGTCGCCACGAGCAGCACCATGAAGGCCACCAGCACCCTGACGACGAGGATGAGCAAATCGCCCCAGTGCAGCCCGTTGACGAAGAGCGGGTCACCCAGACCCTGGTTGGGCGTCGTGTTGAGGTTGGGGGTGGTCAGGAGGTGGGCGACGACGGCGATCACACCGACTCCAGTCGCACATCGGTCACCGGCTCGCGGCTGTCGATGAGGGTGGCCACCGCATTGCCCGGGGAGTCCGGGCCGAGGGGCACGTTGAAGTCGATGGCAACGGCACCGCGGGGGATGCCGCTCTCGGCTTCGGCCGGGAGGACCAACTCGCCGCGGGCCGACCGCACCCGGACCCGATCACCCGTGGTGGCACCCAGCCGATCCAGGTCGTAGGGGTTGGCGCGCGCGACCAGCTGCGGCACCAGCGGGGTGAGGGAAGGTGAGCCGGTGACCGAGCTCCCGGCGTCATAGAGGCGCCGGGTGGCCACCAGGCGGAGGGCGTAGCTGTCGGCCGGGGGGACATGTGCCCCCGTGCCGTCCGAAGCCGGAAGGCCCGAAAGGAGCGCCGGCGGAGCTCCCAGCGCGGCGATGCGGGCGCGGACGGCGCCGTCCCCGCCGGCGGAGCCGCTCCGGGGTGGTGCGCCCTGTCGCTCCACCGATTCGACACCGGGGAGGGCGATGGGGTCGATCGGGTCCACGTCGTGCGGCGCCGCCCCTCCTGCCACGATGGGCAGGAGGACGCCGTCATGCGCCGCGTCGGAATGGAGCACGTCCTGCGTGAGGCCGAAGTAGGCGGGGGCGGTCAGATGCAGTTCGTCGGCCAGGTCGTTGGCGCTGGCGACGCCGAGATCCTTGCCGAGGGCCGCGGCCAGCTCGGCTGCGATCATCCAATCGGGCCAGGCGAACCCGGGCGCGGTCAGCTTCTGGCCCAACCGGCTGACCCGGCCTTCGATGTTGGTCGTCGTACCGGGGCGCTCGTGGGCCACGGCACACGGCAGGACCACGTCGGCGTAGGCATCGACCGACTCGGACGGATGTCCGGTGACCGCAATGATGAAGTGTCCGGCCGACAGCGCCTTCTCGGCCAGGGCCCGATCGGGGAAGTCGCTCATCGGGTCGGCGCCCAACAAGACGAGCGAGGTCACGGCGGGCGGGCCGGCGGCGGCGCTCGTGGGTTCGGCGGCGGGTTCCCCGGCCATGGAGGCGAGGATGCCTGCGGTATCGAGACCGACCGCCTCCGGCACGGCGCCCCAGGCGGCAGTGAACCACTCGCGACCGGTCTCGAGGCCGACCCGGCCCGGGAGGAGCCCGGGGGACAGACCCATGTCCAGCGCGCCGAAGACGTTGCCCCGGCGCAGCGCGGGCAGGAAGGTGGCCTTGGGCAGAGCCTGCGCCAGCACGCGGGCCGCCTCGGCCGCCACCTCGCCCGACTCGGCGTACGACGGGCGGCCCAGCACCACGACGACGCCCTCGCCGCCGGCGCCGCCACCCTCGACCAGCGCCTGGCGTGCCGCGGCGAGCACCTCTGCCGTCACCGACGATCCCTCGGGGTGCGTGCCCAGTGCCGTCACCGCGGCGTCGTCGCCGCACAGGGCGCGTGCCACTACGGGCGCCTCACCCGGACGGACACCCAACGAGGCGGCCGCCAGCGCGGTCAGCGCGGACGGCGCCGGCGTCATCTCGATCAAAGTGGTGGCACCGGCCACGGCCTCGCGCAGGCGTAAGAAGAGGACCGGCAGCTCCTCGCGCAGGTCCCCGGCCAACGTGATGAGGACCCGCGCGGCACAGGCCGTGTCGATCGTGGCCCGGGGCAGGCCGAGAACCAATTCGGCCGGGAGGCCGTCGTCCAGCTGGGCGTCGACCGAGTCGGTGCCGAGGATGCCCTTGGTCAACTTCGCCCAGGCGTAGGCGGACTCGTTGGTGAGGCGGGCTCCGCCGATCACGGCCACGCTCCCGGGACCCCGTGCCTGCTGTGCCGCCTGCAGCCCGCCGGCCGCCGCCGCCAGGGCTTCGCCCCAACTGACGGCGACGAGCTCACCGCTCTTGCGGATCCGTGGCTCGACGAGGCGCCCGTGCTCGAAGCGTCCGGTCTCGTGTGCCTCGCCGAGGAACTGGCCCCGGGTCACACCGAGGCTGACCACCTGGGCCGCCGTGGCGGGCGCCACGTCGACCGCCTCGTCCGCCAGGGCCTCTTCGACCGGTGCGGCATCGATTTCGTCGCCGTTGACGGATTCGAAGACGAACCGCCCCTTGTCGCACAACCATCCGTGGTTGACCGGCTCCGAGTCGATCCCGAGCAGGCGGGTCAACCTGTTGGAGGAGGACTGCACCGCCACCCGGCACCCGACGGAGCAGGTCGTGCAGGTCGACTCCACCTGGTCCAGGTCCCAAGGTCGGGCCGTGAACCGGTAGGGCGTGGCGGTGAGTGCGCCCACCGGACAGATCTGCACCGTGTTACCGCTGAAGTAGGAGGAGAACGGCTCGGTGGGGAAGGTGGCGACTTCGACATTCTCGCCGCGTCCGGAGAAGTCGATCTGCGCCTCCCCGGCCACGTCGGACGCGAACCGGGTGCACCGTGCGCACTGGATACAGCGCTCCCGATCGAGGAGCACGAGGTCCGAGATGGCGATCGGCTTCTCGAAGTGACGCTTTTCCTCAATGAATCGGCTCTCGCCCGGGCCGTGGGCCAGGGTCTGGTCCTGCAGCGGGCACTCGCCGCCCTTGTCGCACACCGGGCAATCGAGCGGGTGGTTGGCCAGCAGGAATTCCAGGACGCCGTCCTGGGCCTTCTTGACCTTCTCCGAGGTGGTGGTGACGGCCATCCCTTCGGCCACCGGGATGAAGCACGCCGGCTGCAGGGTGGCCCCGCGCGGACCGTCGACTTCGACCAGGCACATACGGCACATGCCGACGGGCTCCATGCGCGGGTGGTAACAGAAGCGGGGAATGTAGGTCCCGGCGCGCTCCGCGGCGGCGATCAGCAGCTCGCCCGGCTTGGCCGACACCGCGCGCCCGTCGAGGGTGATGGAGACCCCCTGGTCCTTGCCTTTCGCGTCGTCAGTCAAAGGGGCACCCCCCCTCTTTCACGTGGACGAGGAACTCGTCGCGGAACATCCGGATGGCCGAGGCGATCGAGGAGGGTATGGAAGGGCCGAGCACGCAGATGGTCGTCTGCTGCGGCGGCCAGGCCACCCCGGGCGAGATGTTGTCACAGAGATCCATGAGAAGGTCGAGATCTTCCTCGCGCCCGGCGCCATTCTCAATTCGATACATGATGCGCTCGAGCCACCCTGATCCCTCGCGACAGGGCGTGCACTGCCCACACGACTCGCGGGAGAAGAACTTGGTGATACGCCACGCGGCCCGCACCACACAGGTGGAGGAGTCCATGATCACCACCGAGCCCGAGCCGAGCATGGAGCCGGCTTGGCCGACCTCATCCTGCCCGAGGGGGAGATCGATCTGGTCCGGCCCGAACCATGGTGCCGAGACGCCACCGGGTATGAACGCCTTGAGCGTGTTGTCGCCGCGGATTCCGCCGCCCAGCACCGGGGCATAGATGAGGTCCCGGAATGTGGTCTTCACCATCTCGAGCTCGTACACCCCGGGATTGCGCACGTGCCCGGCCAGGGCGAAGAGGCGGGTCCCCGTCGAGCGGCCTTCACCCAGGGCGGCGAAGGCCGCCCCGCCGTTGGTGATGATCCACGGGATGTTGGCCATCGTCTCCACGTTGTTGACCACCGTGGGCTGGCCGTAGAGGCCGATCGAGGCCGGGAAGAACGGCGGCTTTATGCGGGGGAAGCCGCGCTTGCCCTCCAACGATTCGAGCAGCGCCGTCTCCTCTCCGCAGATGTAGGCGCCCGCACCCGGATGCAGGACGACATCGATGGAAAAGCCCGAGCCGAAGATGTCGGCTCCGATGGCGCCGTGCGCATAGGCCTCGTTCAGCGCCGTTTGCAAGCGCTCGAGCCCGAACGCGAACTCACCGCGCAGGTAGATGAAGGCCTGGCTGACCTGCAGGGCGTAGGCCGATATCACGACCCCCTCAATGATCTGATGGGGGTCGCGCTCGATGAGGAGATGGTCCTTGAACGTGGCCGGCTCGCTCTCATCGCCGTTGATGGTCAGATAGGTGACCGGCTTCTTGGCCAGCAGCGCCCACTTGCGACCGGCCGGGAAGCCGGCGCCACCCCGACCGAGCAGGCTGGCCGCGTCCACCTCGTGGGCCACTGCCTCGGGGGTCATCGTGAGCGCCTGGCGCAGCCCTTCGTAGCCGCCGGTGGCGAGGTAGCGCTCCAACGTGTGCGAATCCTCGTAACCGAGGCGCGCGGTGACGATCTTGGGAGCTTCGGTGATGGCCATCAGGCTGCCCCGCCGCCCTTCGGCCCTTCGGCCGGGGCCGAGACCGTCGACGGGGGCGGTCCGGAGACCGTGGCGGCGTCAGCCGGCGCTTTGGTGTCTGCTTCGGTCTTCGCAGCTGCGTCGGCCGCCCGCGTGGCCTGGGCGTCGGCCATGGCAGCCCGCTCGGCCGCGATGGCCCCGCGGTCCGCCCCGAGCCCTACACTGCGGCGCACCCGCACCAAGGTGCCGTGCGGCGGCACCATGTCGGCCAGGGCGCCGCTCCGCAGGTCGGCGACCAACTGGTCGAAGCTCTCCGCCGTCTGCCCCCCGACGTAGCGGTGGTTGACCTGGACACAGGGAGTGCGGTCGCAGTCGGCCAGGCACTCGGATTCCTCGAGGGTGAACACCCCATCGGTCGTCGTGCCGCCGGCCCGCACCCCGAGCGCCGACTCCGCGTGCTCGAGGAGCTCCTGGGCCCCGCCCAGGAGGCAGGCGATGTTGGTGCACACCGACACCACGTACGTCCCCACCGGCTCGGTGTGCAGCATGTCGTAGAACGTCGCCGTGCCCTGCACCTCGGCTGCGGTGACGCCGAGCAGATCGGCGATCTCGCTCATGGCTTCGGGGCGCAACCAGCCATCCTGCTGCTGCGCCAAGTGGCAGAGTGGGATGAGGGCCGAGCGCGGCTCGGGGTAGAGGGCCACCAGTCCCTTGGCCTGTTCGAGGACGTCGGCCGACAGATGGCTCATCGGTCCACCTCACCCATGACGGGGTCCACAGACGAGATCACGGCCACAGCATCGGCCATCAAGCCGCCGCGCAACAAGACCGGCAACGCCTGCAGGTTCACGAAGCTCGGCCCGCGGATATGCATCCGGTACGGCTTCGACGTCCCGTCCGAGACCATGTAGCACCCCAGTTCCCCGCGGGGCGACTCGATGGCGACGTAGACCTCGCCCTCGGGCACGCGGAAGCCCTCGGTGAAGATCTTGAAATGATGGATCAAGGCCTCCATGCTCTCGTCGATGCGCGCCCGGGGCGGTGGCGTGACCTTGCGGTCCTGCACCCGGTAGTCACCGGCGGGCATGCGCTCGGCGATCTGGCGGATCATCTTGATCGATTCGCGGATTTCGTTCAGGCGCACCGAGTAGCGATCGAAATTGTCGCCGTACGATCCGACGATCACGTCGAAGTCGAGCTTGTCGTAGTCGAGGTACGGCATGGTGCGCCGAAGGTCCCACGGCACGCCGGTAGAGCGCAAGATGGGCCCGGTAACCGAAAGCGCCAAAGCCTCTTCAGCGGTGATGTTGCCCACGGCCTCGGTGCGCTCCCGGAAGATGGGCTGCCCGGTGAGGAGCTCGTCGTACTCGAAGGTACGGCTCAGCACGGTGTCGCAGATGATGTCGACGTCGTCCTCCCACCCGTCGGGCAGGTCGGCGGCCACACCGCCGGGGCGGATGAAATTGTGGTTCATCCGCAGACCGGTCGTCTTCTCGAAGAAGCTGAGCACCATTTCGCGCTCGCGGAAGCCGTAGATCATCATGGACGTCGACCCCAGGTCCATGCCGTTGGTGGCCATCCACATGAGGTGCGACGACACCCGCTGCAGCTCGGCCATCAGCATGCGGATCCACACGGCCCGCGGCGGCAGCTCCACGCCCAGCAACGCCTCCGTGGCCAAGGAGAACACCAGCTCATTGGTGAGGGGCGAGAGGTAGTCCATCCGGGTGACGTTGGTGGCGCCCTGGACGTAGGTCAGCTCCTCCCCCGTCTTCTCCATGCCGGTGTGCAGGTACCCGATGATGGGCTTGGTGCGCAGCACCGTTTCACCATCGAGCTCGAGCATGAGGCGCAGCACCCCGTGCGTCGAGGGGTGTTGAGGACCCATGTTGATGATCATCGTCTCGTCGTCACGACGCTCGATGTCGATGTCGGCCGGATTGACGAAATTGCCCTCGGGCAGGCGCAGGACGGCCCCCACCTCGCGGCGCAGCTCGCTGCTGCCCGTGGAGCCACGCGGCAGGAGCTCCTGGGCCCCTTCGGCGGTCTCGGCCACCAACGAGGCCTGGTCGATGCCGTGACGTTCCAGACCCACCCGGCGCAGGCCCTCGGTGAAGAAGCCCTCGTCAGCATCGAATTCGGCTTCGACGATGACGGGCTCGAGCTCGTCGCCCAGGTCGGCGTCGTCGGTCAGATCGCCCTGGTCCTCACTTTGGATCTCGTCCTTGAACTCGTCACCGCTCATCGGGGTCCCGGCGCTTCCTTGAATTGGACCGGGACCCGGCCGACGCCGTAGTCCTTGCGCAGCGGATGGCCCTCCCAGTCCTCGGGCATCAAGATCCGGGTCAGGTCCGGATGCCCCTCGAAGAGGATGCCCACCATGTCGTAGGCCTCACGCTCCATGGCATCGGTGCCCGAGTAGATATCGGTCAGGCTGGCCACGCGGGGACCGTTCTCGGGGACCTGCACCCGGACCCGCACGCGCTGGCGCATGGAGAGGGACAGCAGATTGACCACGACCTCGAAGCGCTCCGGCTTGACCCCGTCGGGTAGCGAGCGCCCGGGATGCGTGAGGTAGTCGACCGCACAGAGATCGGCACACGTCTCGAAGCCGGCATCCTTGAACGCCTGCACCATCTGGTGGTACGTCTCCCGGTGCGGGAAGGCGAGCTGGCTGACCGAGCGATCGGGCAGGCGCGGCACGTCGGGGAGGACGGCCGGCAGTGCGCCGGTCGAACCCGCAGTCGTATCGAGATCCACGTTGGTCACCTCGGCGTGGCCACCCGGACGGCATTGGGCACGGTGGGCACCCATCCACCGGTTGCCTGTTCGCCGGCCGGGACGCCGCTGCCGGGGCGGCGGGTGATCTCGCCGGTCCGGATCTTCTCGTGCAAGGTCAGGATGGCGTGCAGGAGGGTCTCGGGCGACGGGGGGCACCCGGGGGCGTAGACGTCGACCGGCACTATCTGGTCCACGCCCTGGACGATGGCGTAGTTGTTGAACATGCCACCGGTCGAGGCGCACACGCCCATGGAGATGACCCACTTGGGTTCCATCATCTGGTCGTAGACCTGGCGCAGGACCGGGGCCATCTTCTGCGAGACACGCCCCGCCACGATCATGAGGTCGGCCTGGCGGGGCGAGGCCCGGAAGACCTCCATGCCCAGCCGGCTGATGTCATAGTCAGCCGCGCCGACCGACATCATCTCGATGGCGCAGCAGGCCAACCCGAACGTGGCGGGCCAGACGCTGTTGCGGCGAGCCCACTTGACCAGATCCTCCACCTTCCCGGTCAAGAAGTTGTGCTGCAGGTCTTCGAGTCCCACGATTCAGGCCGCCTGACCGGGTTGCGAGCGTTGGGCGCTGATGCGGGAGATGGTCGACTCCGAGGTCCGGGACGGCATGCCCGACTGCAGCGTCTTGGGCGGACCCCAGGTGAGGGCGCCGTTGGAGATGAGATAGAGGAAGGAGACGAAGACCACGGCGGCGAAGACGATGACCTCGATCAGCCCGAAGGCCTCGATCTGCTTGAACACGACCGCCCACGGATAGAGGAACACGATCTCGATGTCGAAGATGATGAAGATCATCGATACGAGATAGAAACGCACCGGAAAACGTTGTGGGGGCTCCCGGCTAGGCACGATGCCGCACTCGTACGGCGACAGCTTGGCCACCGAGGGCTTCTTCTTCGGCGCCAGGATCTGGGAGCTCAGGAGGGAGAAACCGGTGAAGAGGAAGCCGAGCAACGCCAAGATGAGGATCGGAAGGTACTGGTCCACGAGAGCGTTTCTACCATGCGACCCTTTCCCTGGGCACATCCTGGGTGGACCGAAACATCCTGGCTCCGGCCTACGATGCAGGGGTGACGCCGCGCGCCGCTTCTGAACCGCCTGGGGACCTCCCCGCTCCTAACCCGACGGTCGCCCCGCGGCGATCGTCCCGATCGAACAAGGCGCCCGCGCCCGCCAAAATGCACGACGTGGTCGTCATCGGGGGCGGCCCGTCGGGATCCTCCTGTGCGTACTGGCTGGCGGACGCGGGCTGGGACGTCGCCGTGGTCGAGAAGAAGCACTTCCCCCGGGTCAAGACCTGCGGCGACGGCCTCACCCCCCGAGCGGTGCGTCAACTGGCGGACATGGGACTCGAAGAGGCCTTGGCGGGCAGCCACAAGTACGGCGGGCTCCGGGCCTACGGCTTCGGGCAGTCCCTCGAGATGCAGTGGCCCGAGCATCCCAACTTTCCCAACTACGGCTACACCATCACCCGCCACGACCTCGATGGCCTGGTGGCCGACAGGGCGGTCAAGTCCGGAGCCACCCTCTTTGCCGGGACCGAGGTTGTCGCACCTCTCATCGACGAGGCGGCTCCACCCTCCCCGTCCACCGGCTCCTCCACGTCCGCCGCCCTCCCCAGACTGAAAGGCGTGACCGTCAAGGACAAGGAGTCCGGGGCCACCCGCGACATCCATGCCCGCTACGTCGTGGTGGCCGACGGGGCCAATTCCCGGGTGGGCCGGATGCTGGGCACCCACCGCCGCCGCGACCTCCCCTTAGGGATGGCGCTGCGGGGCTACTACACCTCGGACCGGCACGACGATCTCTTCATCGAGTCCCACCTGGACATCCGCGACGCCGAGGGCAACGTCGTCCCCGGCTACGGCTGGATCTTCCCCATGGGCGACGGCCGGGTCAATGTCGGGGTCGGGCTCCTTTCCACCGACCGGCGCTGGAAGGGGGTCAACACCTCGCACCTGATGGAGACCTTCGTCGAGTTCGCACCGAAGTCGTGGGGCCTCACCCCCGAGACCTGCCTCGGTCCCCCGACCGGGGGCAAGCTCCCGATGGGCCTCTCGATCGGGCCGCGCTCGGGGGCCAATGTCATCCTGGCCGGGGACGCGGCGGGATCGATCAACCCGTTCAACGGCGAGGGCATCGCCTACGGCTATGAGACCGGGCGGCTCGCCGCCTCGGCCCTGGGCCATGCGCTCAGCGGTGAGGGCGCGCAGGCCCTCTCCGACTACGACCGGCAACTCCAGGCCGCATACGGCCCGTACTACAAGGTGGCCCGGGCCTTCGTGCGCATGATCTCGAATCCCGAGACCATGCGCCTCTGCGTCGGCATCGGGATGCACTCGGAACTCCTCATGAGCCAGTTGCTCAGGATCATGGCCAACCTCATGCGGCCCGACGCCGTCGGGCCGGCGGAGATCGGCTTCCGGGCGATGGAGCTCGTCTCGCGCCTGCGCTCGGGGGGAATCACCGCCGACGAATTCTCCGCCGCCTAGGCCGGCCCTCGGCCGTCGAGGCCGCTCCGCCCGGTACGCGGGCCAGGCGAACTGGGCCATCATCAGGAGATGAAACTGATGTGGAGATCGAACTGATGCGTCGCTATGTGCTGACGATCACATGCCCGGATCGCATCGGGATTGTGGCGGCAGTCACCGGGCTCATCGCCCGCCATGGAGGCTCGGTCCTCGAGGCGACACAGCACGGTGACCTCAGCTCCGGCCTGTTCTTTCTCCGCATCGAGGTGACCGCAGAGAGCCTGCCGTTCGGTCCTGCCGAATTCCGTGACGCGTTCCGGCCGGTGGCGGAAGAGTTCGCCATGGAATGGCAGATCACGGACACCGAAGTCCGCAAGAGAGTGATGCTGCTCGTCAGCCGGGAGGACCACTGCCTGGCCGATTTGCTCTACCGCTGGCGCAGCGGAGACATGGAGTGCGACATCACGTCGGTTGTCTCGAACCACGAAGACCTGCGTCCCTTCGTGGAATGGCACGGCATCCCGTTCCGATGGGTACCGGTGCCACCCGAACCCGCGCCAAAGGCCGGGGCATTTGCAGAGATCCAGCGTGTCTTCGAAGAGGAGCGCGCCGACCTCATGGTGCTGGCGCGCTACATGCAGATCCTTCCCGCGTCCTTTTGCGATCGTCACAGCGGACGCATCATCAACATCCATCACAGCTTCCTCCCCTCGTTCGCCGGCTCCCGCCCGTACCATCAGGCCTTCGCTCGCGGCGTCAAGCTGATCGGCGCCACGTGTCACTACGTGACCGCCGATCTGGATGAAGGGCCCATCATTGAGCAAGACACTCGCCGGATCGACCACGCCGACAGCCCCGAGGAGTTGCGGCGCGTCGGACGGGACATCGAGCGCACGGTGCTGGCCCGTGGCCTGCGCTGGCATTTGGAGGACCGGGTGCTGCTCAACGGTTCGAAGACGATCGTCTTCGCGTAGTCCGGATCAACCGACGGATGAAGGCAGATCCTTCGCCACTTCTCGTGCCGCGTCTCCAGCCGCACTGACAACGCTGTCGAGCACCTCGTCGGAATGCGCCAGGCCGGGAAACATCACTTCGTAGGCACCGGGAGCGAGGGCGACACCGCGCCGCAGCATGGCGTGGAAGAACCGTGGGTAGACGCCGTTGGACGCAAACTGGTGTGCGGTCACATAGTCAACGGGCGCGGCGAGCGGCACCGGGGGTCCGCTCGAGCGAGGTGCGAGGAAGAGTCCGACGAGAGGCCCGATGACCGGCACCGTCACGGCGAGACCGCCATCGGAAATCGCCTCTGTGAGGTGTGCCGCGAACCGGGCGGCGCGAGCCGCCAGTCCGGCGTAATCCTTCTCCGTCACCTCCGAGAGCACGGCGAGCCCGGCCGCTGTCGCGAGCGGGTTGCCCGAAAGCGTGCCTGCCTGGTACACCGGTCCTTCGGGTGCCAGGGAGGCGAGCAGCGTGCGGCTCCCACCGACGGCACCGACGGGGAGGCCCCCACCGATGACCTTCCCGAAGCACCACAGGTCGGGCGTGACACCCGACCAGGCCGTCGCTCCTCCGGGTCCGATGCGGAAGCCCGTGATGACCTCGTCGAAGATCAGGAGCGCGCCGGCCGCATCACAGGCGGCCCGCAGGCCCGCCAGAAATCCCGGGCCCGGTGCAACGAGGTTCATGTTGGCGGCCACCGGTTCGACGATGACGCATGCCACCTCGTCGCTCAGTTCAGGCACGACGTTGTAGGGCACCACGACGGTGTCCGCCACAGCTCCCTTTGGGACCCCGACCGAGCCCGGCAGCCCGAGCATGGCCACGCCGCTCCCACCCCCGGCCAAGAGCGCGTCCGAGTGGCCGTGGTAACAGCCGTCGAACTTCACGATCCGATCGCGCCCGGTGATGCCCCGGGCGAGGCGCACCGCGGTCATGGCCGCCTCGGTTCCCGACGAGACCAGCCGGACTTGTTGGCAACCGGGAACGCGGTCGCAGATCGCCTCGGCCAGGAGCACCTCGCCCGGTGTCGGCGCTCCGAACGTCGTCCCCAGGGCGGTGGCGGTCGAGATGGCCGCGCTGACAACGGGATGGGCATGCCCGAGGAGCACGGCGCCATAGGACTGGACCAGATCGATGTAGGGGGTGCCCTCGGCATCGACGACGAAGGGGCCGTACCCCCGCATCACCGTGTACGGAGTGCCACCAACCGACGCAAAGGAACGTACCGGCGAGTCCACGCCGCCGGGGATGACACGTCGGGCCCGGGCGAACCACGCCGCATTCGAGTCGGATGGGTCAGCCACTGAGCTGCTCGGCCACCGCGGCGGCGAAGTAGGTCAGGATGAAATCGGCGCCGGCACGCTTGAGCGCTACGAGCTGTTCGAGCGCCACCGCCGGCCCGTCGATCCAGCCGGCGGCCGCGGCCGCGTGCACCATGGCGTACTCGCCACTGACGTGATAGGCGGCCAGGGGGACGCGCACGGAGCGGCGGGCCGCGCTCAGCACGTCGAGCGAGGTCATGGCCGGCTTCACCATGATCATGTCGGCACCCTCGGAGAGATCCTGGGCAATCTCCGACAACGCTTCCCTGCGGTTATGGGGATCTTGCTGATACGCACGGCGGTCACCGCCGCCGACGATCGAGACGTCGACCGCGTCGCGAAAGGGGCCGTAGAGGGCGGAGGCGTACTTGGCCGCATAGGCGAGTATCGCCACCTGGTCGTAACCGGCACCGTCAAGGGCGGCGCGGATGGCCGCCACCTGTCCGTCCATCATGCCGCTGGGCGCGACCACGTCGGATCCCGCTTCAGCCTGCGCGACCGCGATGCGCCCGTAGAGCTCGACCGTCGGGTCGTTGAGGACGGCGCCATCGACCCCGAGCACGCCGCAGTGGCCATGATCCGTGTACTCGTCCAGACAGAGGTCGGTGATCAACACGAGCTGATCGCCCACGGCGTCGCGCAGGGCCCGCAGGGCACGCTGGACAATCCCTCCGGGGTTGTACGCCTCGGTCCCCGTGGCGTCCCTGAGGCTCGGAACCCCGAAGAGGATCAGCCCGGGAATGCCGAGCGACACCAGTCGCTTGGCCTCGACGACGAGCGACTCGATGGTGTGCTGGCTCTGTTCGGGCATGGAGGCAATGGGCACGGGAGTGTCGATCCCCTCCCGCACGAACAGGGGGGCAATGAGATCGTCGATGCCGAGACGCGCCTCGGCCACCAGCCGGCGGAGCGCCGGCGTGCGGCGCAGTCGGCGCAGGCGCTGAACGGGAAAAGGAGGCGGATCCATCTGCCCCCAGCCTACGATCCGCCGGTGCGGGATCCCGCCACACGGTCGATGAGCGCGTCGACGATGCCCTCCGTGGATGCGCCATGTGCTTCGGTCACACCCCCCATACCGAGCGCTCGCGCGCGTTGGGCCGTGGTCGTTCCGATGCAGATGACCACGGGGGGAACCCGCAGGCGGGACCCGTCGGGGGACGTCAGCGCGGCGTAGGCCGTGGCCGAAGACGGGGCCACAAAGATCACGGCATCGGCCAGCGCCATGTGCTCCAACGTCACCGGATCGGGCGGCGCCAGCACCACGGTCCGGTACGCCTCGACGCGCCGCACCTGCCAACCCTTGTCGGCGAGCGCGTCGGGGATGGTCGACGGAGCCTGGTCCGCGCACGGGAACAAGACCTGATTGTTGGGAGAACCGGCATCGCTGCCGGGGAATTCGGCCAGCAACCCGAGTGCATGGTGCTCGGCCGGCACCAGATCGGGCTCGACACCCGCCTGTCGCAACGCCTCAGCCGTGGCCGGGCCCACCGCCGCCACCAAGGTGGTGGCCAAGGCCCGGGCATCGCGCAGTTCCTGCATGAACCGTGTCACGGCGTTGACCGAGGTGAAGACGACCCAGCGGAAACGTCCCACGTCGTGCGCCGCGGTGCGCAGGGAGGCGCCGGCGTCGCGCGCATCGGCCTGTTCGGTGAGCGGTGCGCTGATCGCCGCGGCCCCGGCCCGGCTCAGCGCCTCGAGCAGGCCCTGAGCGCGTGGTCCTGAACGGGTGACCACCACAGTGCGGCCGGCCAGAGGCCCAGGATCTGCCGGTGCGCCGGCCCCCAGGGCAGCCACCGCTCCCACCACGATCACCGCTGGTGACCCCAATGACACTTCGGCCAGTCGATCAAGCGTCGTCCGCACCACCACCTCGTCCGGTGTGGTGCCGCGCTCGATCACGGCGACCGGGGTCGAGCCCGGCTTCCCACCTCGTTGGAGCGCCTCCGCGATCCCGGCCCGGTTCTTCATCCCCATCAGAATCACCAACGTCCCGTCGACCTTTGCCAACGCCTCCCAGTTCACGCCGTCGATCGGGTCGTCCACGTGACCCGTCGTGACCGTCACGGTCGACGACAGGCCACGGTGGGTCACCGGTATTCCGACCACGGCCGGAACGCCGAAGGCGGAGGACACGCCGGGGACCACCTCCCACCGCACCCCGGCCCGCGTCAGGACCTCGGCCTCCTCGGCGCCCCGGCCGAAGAGGAACGGATCCCCCCCCTTCAACCGCACCACCGTGGGGCGGCGGCGCCCGTGCTCGACCAAGAGCTGATCGATCTCGTCCTGGCGGGCCCTGCCCCCACGGGTGCCGCCCGGGGTCTTTCCCACATCGATCAGCTCCGCCGACGCCGGTGCGAGTGCCAGTACCGAGGCGTGGACCAAGCGGTCATAGAGCACCACGTCAGCCTCGGACAACAGCGCTGCCGCCCTCTGGGTCAAGAGGCCCGGGTCACCCGGGCCGGCGCCCACGAGGTAGACCGTCATTGGCGCCGGACGGATACGGCCGCCGGCTCAAAGCCATCGATCTGTGCGCCGCCCCCTTCGACGAGAAGCGCACGAGCGACGGCGGCGCCGACCTCCTCGGGATCGCTCCCGTAGCGGGTCATCCTGACGACCACCCTCCCGTCGCCACTGGCCACGAGCCCTTGCACGCGCAATTCGGGCTCCCCGGACACCTCGGTCTCCTGCTGCGCATCCGACGGTTCGCGACGAGCACGAACGAGCTCGGCCCACGCTGCCACCGGCACCGTGCAGCTGCCGCCCAAACCCGCCAGCACGGATCGCTCGGCCCGCACCGCGCGGTGCGAGGCCGGGTCGTCAATGGTGGAGAGAAGTGCCCTCGTCGCCGGGTCATCGGCGCGGCATTGCACCGCGATGGCGCCCTGCCCGGCCTGGGGCAGAACGTCGAGCGGATCCAAGATGTCGGTCAGCCGCTCCAGCCAGCCCAATCGCTCCATGGCCGCCACCGCCACCACCACCGCGGCAACCGATCCGTCTTCGCCACGGGAAACCCGGCGCGCCATGTTGCCCCGGATCTCGGTGAAACTCAGGTCCGGACGGGCATACGCCAGCTGCGCCCTGCGCCGGGCCGAGCCCGTGGCGACGAGGCCCCCGGGAGGAAGTCCGGCCAGGGAACAGCCCACCAGGCCGTCGCGCGGATCGGCGCGTGGCGGAACAGCGGCCAGGACGAGCCCGGGCGCCATGGTCGACGTCATGTCCTTCGCCGAATGCACCGCGACGTCGGCGCGGCCGTCAGCCACCGCCGCCTCGATTGCCGTCACGAAGACGCCTTGCCCACCGATTTGGTCCAACGGGGCCGAAAGGTCGTCACCCTGCGTCCGGATGATCTGGAGCTGGACCTCCAATCCCGGGTGCTGGGCCCGGAGGGCCTGCGCCACGAGTTCGGACTGGTGCCGTGCCAACGGTGACCCGCGGGTGGCCAGGCGGAGTGGTCCCATGGGCGCCCTAGAGATCGAAGAGGATGCGCAGTGCCTCAACCAGGCGCTCGCCGCGGGGCGTCCCCGCGGTCTCCTTCAAGAGCATGGTGGGCTCGTGCAGCAACTTCGCCATGACGGCCCGCGTGGCCGCGTCGACCTGCTCCCATTCGGCCTCGCTGAGGTCGGCGAGCTGGGCTCGATGACGCTCCAGCTCCGCCTCGCGCAAGGACTCGAGTCGGGCTCGCAACGCGGCGATGACCGGGGCGGCGCCACGTTGCCGGCTGGCGGTGCGAAAACGATCGACCTCGTCGGAAATGATGGACCGGGCCGCGACGGACTCTTCCTCACGTTCACCGAGAGCTCGAGAGACCGACGCGCTCAGGGCATCCATATCGAGCAAGGTGACCGGGGCCAGCGTCCCGACGATCGGGTCGACATTGCGCGGCACGCCCAGGTCGATCACCAGTGTCGGATGGGCCACACCGGAGAAATGCGCCGCCGTGAGCACGTGCGATTCGGCGGCCACGGCGGTGAGGACGACATCGGCCTCGGCCAGTTCGGAATGGACACCCTCGAGACTGCCCGCCCGAAGCTTCGCGCTCTCTCCGGCCTCGCGGACGAGGTCCTGGGCCCGGGCCAGGGAGCGATTGACCACCACGATGCTGCGGGGCGCCGCTCCGGAGGGAATGTCGCACAGCGCCCGTGAGACACCCACGCCCATGCCGCCGGCACCGACCACCACCACCCGCTTGTCCCGCAAACCATCGCCGCCCTCCCCCCGGGCCACCGTGACGGCGGCATGGGCGAACGACGTGGTCCCGCGCGTGATGCCCGTCTCGGTGCGCACCCGCTTACCGGTCTGCAGGGCGTGCTGGAAGAGGGCGGACAGCACGGGGCCGCAGACCCCTTGCTCTTTTGCTTGCTCGAAGGCCCGACGCACCTGCCCGATCACTTCGCTCTCGCCCAGGACGGTCGACTCGAGCCCGGCCGCGACGGAGAAGAGATGGGACGTCACGTCGTCGTCGAAGCGGACCGTGGCATGCGCCGCCAGCTCCTCGACGGAGACGCCGGACTGGTCGGACAGGACCTCGTACACCTCGGCCACCGCATCGTGGAAACGATCCACGACGGCGTAGACCTCGGTCCGCAAGCACGTCGAGAGCACCACCATCTCTTGCAGATTGCGACGGTGACTGAGGTCCGTCAGCACCTTGTGCAGGTCCGCGTCGCCGAGCGCCACCGCCTCGAGGAGCGAGAGGGGGGCCTGCTTGTGCTGGAGCCCTATGACGACGACGGACACGCGGATGCCTCCTGGGGTCGGCCCTCAAGCATGCCGGTCACGGGTGTCCGCTGCCAGTCACCCTGGTCAGGGCTGGTCAGGCCAGGTCAGTAGGGGCGGACAGGCCCACCGAGCGCATGATGGGCACCCGGTCGCCCTCAGCCTCCTCGTCGAGTGCCGTCTCGTCCTGGCGGGACCGGTAGAAGCCCAGAACCTGCAGCTCGATGGAGAGATCGACGTAGCGCAGGTGCACATAGGCCGGCACGTTGAGGACGCGGGGAGCGAAATTCAAGAGGGACGTCACCCCCACCTGGACCAGGAGGTCGGCCACTTCCTGGGCCGCCCACCCGGGAGTCGTGATCACCCCGATGGCCGGACGTTCCATCGAGCGGAGAGAGGCGATCTCGCGCATGTGACGAACCCGCAAGCCCCTGATCTCTTCGCCGATGACGTTGGGGTCGACATCGAACAGCCCCGTGACATTGAAGCCACGGGAGGCGAATCCCTGCGAGTTCGTCAGGGCCCGACCGAGATTTCCTATGCCGACGACAGCGATAGGCCAGTTCCTGTCGACGCCGAGCGCCCGCTCGATCTGGGTGATGAGGAAGGTGGGGTCGTACCCCGATCCGCGGGTGCCGAACGATCCGAGAAAGGACAGGTCTTTGCGGACCTTCGCCGCGTTGACCTTCGCCAGCGCCGCCAGCTGTTCGGAGGAGACGGTCGTGACATTGGTCCGCACCAACTCGGCCAAGATCCGTTGATAGACCGGCAGGCGAAGGACCGTGGCCTCAGGGATCCGGCGCGCCGATGGTTGTATCGGGCCGCCCACGGAATTGGATGGTACCGATGACTCGTGGCCTCACACCAAACGTGAACCACTCACCAGGTCAGCGTCACTCTCTCGCCCGCCATGACCGCGAGCATCTCTGCGGCCGACGCCTGGCCGGCCACCACCGCCAGGTGCCCGCTCGCGTCAACCAGCAGGCCGAGTTCGCCACGGTCCAGATCGGCGAAAGTCTCGACCCGGCGCACCGCGCCGGCATGGCCGTTCCCGACGCTGAGTTCGATCACGCCCGGGCCCGGCACGTGCGCCCCATGGACCAGGGCGGCCGTCGCCGCCAGCTCGAGGTTGCCGAAGCGGTCGACCCACACGACATCGGCCTGCAGGGTCCGGCGTCCGTTCCCCAGTTGGGCGTGCTCGACCATGGGAGGTGGAAGGCGTTGCAAGGAGGCCGCGTCGATCGCATGGCCCAACTCCTCCAGAGGGACTCCTCGGGCAAGTGCAGCGGCCGCGGGGGCGAACAGGTCGCGCCCGTCGAAGGTGACCGATGGTGTGCCGGCCGTGGCCGGCGCGCGTGCCAGCTCGACGGCGCGTGCGATCGGCGCGGCGCCCGCCCGCTCCGCCGCGTCGACGAGGAGTCCGTTGTCCGGCCCGACGAAGAAGCGGGGCCCCGGGCCGCCGGGACCCACCTCGAGACAGACCCCGCGCCGACCGGACCCGACACCCGGGTCCACCACCGCCAGCACGACCCCCGGGCCGAGGTAGGGGACAGCGCGCACCAAGGTGAATGCTCCGGCGCGGATGTCGAACACCGCGATCTGATGGGCCAGATCGATGACCGTCACCCCGGGGGCGCCAGCCGTCAGAACGGCGTGGACGACGCCGACGAATTCGTCCTGCGTCCCGTAGTCGGAGAGGAAGAAGACGGTGAGCGGTGGCGGCGACGCACCGGGCGCGGCGAGGCCCTCGCTCAACGATGCAGGGAGCGGGAGCGCTCCGTCGCTGCCGCAACCGCCTCCATGAACGCCGAGCGCACGGCACGTGCCTCGAGGACACGTACCCCGGCCGCCGTCGTGCCGGCGGGCGACGTCACCATGGCCCGCAACACCGCAGGCTCCTCTCCGGTCTCCGCCAGCAACTTGGCCGATCCGAGCATGGTCTCGACGACCAACGTCCGGCTCACCTCGCTGGTAAGGCCCATCTGGACCCCGGCCTCGATCAGCGCCTCCGCCACCAGGAAGAAATAGGCGGGCCCGGAGCCCGAAAGGCCGGTCACCGGATCCAGCAGGCGCTCGGGTAGCCGGACGACCGTGCCCACCGCCGCCATCACGTCCTCAGCCCACGCCAGATCGGCCGATGTCGCGTGCGACCCACCGGAAAGAGCAGTGACACCGGCTCCCACCACGGCCGGGGTGTTGGGCATGGCCCGCACCACCGAAGGCTGGCCACCGAGTGCCGTCTCCAACCGCGCCGACGGCATGCCGGCGACGATGGACAGCACCCGCGTGACCCCGACGGTCCCGAGCACCCGGCACGCGCCTTCGGCCACATCGGGCTTGACCGCCAGCACTGCTCCCGAGAGTCGATCGGTCGAGTCCTCGAGGAGGTCCGGGGTGGGCGCGTCGAGGATCTCGACCCCGGGGAACTCGAGCGCGAGCTCCACCCGGCGGGCCGCCGCCGTCTCGGCCACCGCAACGTTGTCGGCGGTGACCCAGCCGGAAGAGAGGAGGCCCGCCAAGAGGGCACTGCCCATTTTTCCGCCTCCGACGATGAGCAGGGTGCGTGGCATGGAGGGACGATACCGAGTCGCGAGGGTTACGGCCGCCGGGGACGGCGGCGGTACATGGTGGGATGGGCCAATGTCATGGCCGTCGGGAAGTGATCATCCACGTAGATCACCGACGAGCCGGCAATGCGGTCGAGCTCGTCGTCGTCGATGAGGGCCGCCGGGACCTTGCCCACCAGGTACACGGCGTCTTCGGGGCCGAGGCTGAACCACATGCCGTAGAGGTTGGCGTTGCAGCGCATGAGATAGGCGAGGGTCTCGGCCACGTTCTCTTCGGGTGCCGGCATGAACTGGACCTCGTGGTGCAGCGTGCGTTGGCGCAGGGTGAACCAGACCGTGATGAAGTCCTTCTCCTCGCCCTTGAAGCGGAGATACCAGCGCTGCGACGCCGTACGGTCGGTGACCTCCTGGCGCTCGGCTGCGATCAGCAGACCGCCGCTCGCCAGCTCACGGGCAACCCAGGCATCGATACAGCTGACCGCCGCCGCCACCTCCTCTTCTGCCGGTAGATCGACGACGGGCACGGAACGAGCTGCGCTCGCTCAGCGGCACGTGACGAGACGGCCCGAGCCCAACTCGTCGTGCAGGTCGAGCAATGCGCCGGCGGCGGCACGCCAGGTGTACCGACGCGCCCGCAGCACCGAGGCGGTGGAGAGGCGCTCGGACACGAGTGGTTCGTCGAAGACGCGACGCACGGCCGCGGCGTAGCGCGCCGGCGTGGGGTCTTCGACCAGGAAGCCCGTCCGCCCGTGATCGACGAGCGTGGTCAGCCCGCCGACGGCCGAGGCGACGACCGGCGTGCCGCAGGCCGCGGACTCGAGGGCAACCAGGCCGAACGATTCGGAGCGGCTCGGCACGATGCAGACATCGGCGGCCCGGTAATACGAGGACAGGAGCTCGTGCGGTTGGGGGGCGATGAAGTGCACCCTGTCGGCGACCCTGCGGGCGTCGGCCAGATCGAACAGGCCCTGGAGGGATTTCTCGCCATGGGGGCCACTCGGCCCACCCACGATGACGAGCCGGTAGGGCTCGTCGCCGGGCCGGCGTAGCTCGGCCAGGGTCTCGATGGCACAATCGGCGCACTTGAGGGGCTGGATGCGCCCGACGAACAAGAGCAGCCTGCCCTCGAGCGGGAGACCGAGAGCCCGCCGGGCTTGCGGGCGGTGGCCGGGACCGAAAAAGGCGTGGTCGACGCCGAGGGGCACGATGCGGATACGCCCGGGGTCGGCGCCGTAGAGGGAGGCGATCTGTTCCGCTTCGACGCTGCACGATGCCAGCACCGCATCGGAGCACTCGATGATGGAGGCCTCGGCCTCCGCCCGGCGGTGCGGCATGTCGGCTTCCACCTCCTCGGGCATCGATTCGGCCTTCACCCGGTCCAACGTGTGGAACGTGCAGACGAGCGGGAGATCGAGCTCGTGCTTGATGGCGTGGCCCGAGAGCCCCGACAGCCAGTAGTTGGCATGCACCGAGGTGTAAGGACCGTCCTCGTCGCCGCCGGCGAGACCAGCCGGCGAGGTCATCCGCTCGAGCACGCCCTGGGTGAACTCGTCGACCACCGCGGGGAGCGCTTCCTTCGCCAGGGTGGTCAGGGGCCCGGCGGGGACATGGTGCACCCGCAGGCCGGGCTCCACGTGCACCACAGACGGCAGATCCGGGGACCAGGCCCTGGTGAAGACGTCGCACGCCGCACCCGATCGGGCCAGGGCGGCGGTGAGTTCCCGCACGTAGACGTTCATGCCCCCGCCGTCCCCGGTTCCCGGCTGGGCGAGGGGAGAGGTGTGGAGGGAGAGGACAGCGAGCCGACGCATGGCTGTCAGAGCTTACCGGTGACCGGCGTTTTCGTGGCCGGAGTGGCCAAACCGGCCTGGCGGGTCAGGGGAGGGAGCGGAGAGGGGTGGGTGGCGAGGCGGGGGCATCGTCTGCGTCGGCATCGGCACTCCCGGCATTCACGTGCCCATGCCCGTGCCCGTGTTCTTCCTCGTAGTCACGGCGGAAGGAGAGGTAGATCCGGACCAGAGCCTGTTTCTGGTCCTCGCTCAGTGTCTGATCGGCCAGGATCAGCCGGCTCAGGTCGGGCGTCCCGTCCGGCGGTTCGAGGATGCCCGCCTGCACGTAGAGGGTCTCAGCCGAGATGCGCAGCGCCTTGGCGATCTGCTGCAGGATCTCGGCGGAAGGTCTCCGCAGCCCCCGTTCGATCTGGCTGAGATACGGATTCGATATGCCGGCCAGCTCGGACAGCCGCCGCAGCGACAGGCGGGCCGTGCTCCGTTGCTCACGGATGAACGAGCCCAGATCTCGCCAACGATCCTTGGGATCAGCGCTCACTATTGGAAGCGTAGTGCGAACCGCCGTCGACCTCAGTAGCGCTTTCACCCGGTTCGGTCCACCCCGGTTGGCGGCCACGCCGTTCGGGTAACGTCACAACGGACGACCCCATACGACGACCGACGAGACAGAGGAGACAAACCCGCATGGCTGACTACACCCTTCCCGACCTGCCCTACGACTACGCCGCGCTCGAGCCGCACGTCTCGGCCGAGATCATGCAGCTGCACCACGACAAGCATCACGCGGCCTACGTCACCGGGGCCAACCAAACGCTGGAGAAGCTGGAGGCGGCACGCGACAAGGACGACTTCGGCGCCGTCGTCGGGTTGGAGAAGACCCTCGCCTTCCACATCTCGGGCCACGTCCTGCACTCGATCTTCTGGAAGAACCTGAGCCCGGACGGAGGCGACAAGCCCGACGGTGCTCTGGGCTCGGCCATCGACGAGCACTTCGGCTCGTTCGACAAGTTCAAGGCCCACTTCACCCAGGCCACGTCCACCATCCAGGGTTCAGGATGGGGAGCGCTCGCCTACGAGCCGCTGGCCGGCCGCCTGATCGTGGAGCAGGTCTACGACCACCAGGGCAACGTGGGCAACGGCTCGGTTCCCCTCCTGGTGTTCGACGCCTGGGAGCACGCGTTCTACCTCCAGTACAAGAACGTCAAGGCCGACTTCTTCGCTGCCCTCTGGAACATCGTCAACTGGTCCGACGTCGCAGCGCGGCTCGACAAGGCCAAGGCCCTGGCCCTTTAGAGCTCCTCCGACCCGCCGTGCTGCTCGCAGACGCGGCGGGTCGGGTCGGCCGCCAGAGACGAGTCAGGAATCGCCGCACCACAGACCTCGCACGAGCCGTACCCGCCCGAGGTCAGGCGCTCGAGGGCACGATCGACGTCATCGAGCACCCGGGTCGACTGAGCCAGTTCAGTTTCGTAGCGCTCTTCCATCCCGGGGAGAGTACCGCGGGCGGGGCGAACGACCGTAGTGTGGGCGCGGTGACTTCGCTCGCACCCGCGGTCGACCTGGTCGGGGCCGGCCTTGTCGTCCCGTGCCTCGATGGGACGGACCGTCCCTACCGTGACCTCGACTGTGCCGCCTCGACTCCCGCCATGCAGGTGGTGGCCGACGCGGTGGCCGACTTTGTCCCCTGGTACTCGAGCGTGCACCGTGGGGCGGGCTACAAATCCCGCTATTCCACCGCAGCGTACGAGCGGGCCCGTGAGAGCACCCATCGCTTCGCGGGGCGTCCGAGCGAGGACGGCAACGTGGTCGTGCTGTGCCGCAACACCACCGAGGCCATCAACCACCTGGCCTACCGGCTCCGGCTCGCACCCGACGACGTCGTGGTCACCACGGTGGTGGAGCACCACGCCAACCTCCTTCCCTGGGCCCGCGTGGCGCAACGCCGTTGGGTCGAGTGCGGGCCCGAGGGCACCTTCACCGTCGACGACGTCACCGCCGTGCTCGATGCGGGCAAACATCCGGCCCTGCTCGCCATCACCGGCGCCTCGAACGTCACCGGGTGGTTGCCACCGATTGAGGAGATCTGTGCGGAGGCGCACGCCCGCGGGGTACGCGTCCTCCTCGATGCGGCCCAGCTCGCGCCGCACCGGCGCCTTCCACCGGGGCCCGACTTTCTCGCCTTCAGCGGTCACAAGCTCTACGCCCCCTACGGGGCCGGTGCCCTGATCGGGCCGCGTGATGTGTTCACGACCGGTGATCCCTTCCTCGCCGGTGGCGGTGCCGTCGATCTGGTCGACCTCGACGAGGTCATCTGGACCGAACCGCCCGAACGTGAAGAAGCCGGCTCGCCCAACGTGATCGGTGCCATCGCCTTCGGCACCGCCATGGACGAGCTGGACCGCATCGGCTGGCCGGTCATCGGCCGGCACGAGGCGGCGCTATCGGCCCAACTGCGCGACGGACTGAGGGCCATCGACGGGGTGCACGTCCTCGGGCCGGTCACCGCCCCTGACGCGGCGACGCTCGCCGTGGCGGCATTCACCGTCGAGGGGATGCACCACGCCCTGGTGGCGGCCCGCCTCAGCGCCGAGTTCGGCATCGGCGTCCGGCACGGCTGCTTCTGCGCCCACCCGTACCTGCTCCGCCTGCTCGGCGTGGGGCCAGCCGGCGTGGCCGACGCGCGCGCGGCCGTCCTGCGCGGCGATCGCAGCGGGATCCCCGGCGCGGTGCGCGCCAGTTGCGGGTTGGGGACGTCAGGCGAAGACGTCGACGCCCTCTTGACCGCACTCCGCACCATGCTCGGCGGTGGGCCGCCTCCGGTGTGCTACGAACAGGATGAGGTCACGGGTGACTTTTGGCCTGCGGGACAAGCTCGCGGCTGGGGAGACGGCGATCGCCCTGCTGGTGCAGCCTGCGCCCGAGGCTGAGCGTCAGGCGTTCGCATCTGTGGCAACGCTGTAGATGGCGCGTGCCCGAAAACGCAAGGGACGCTCCAACAACTCCTCCTGGTAGTGCGCCGTCCACCCGGCGATGCGCGCAATGGTGAAGATCGTGCGCCCGGCGTCGGGTGGCATTCTGGTCCCCCAGCTCAGCGCGGCAAGCGCCAGATCGCAGTTCGGCGCCGGCACGTCGGCGAGAGCAGCCAGGTCGATCACTTCGAGAAAGAGATCCCTCCGCGCTTCGCTGAGCAGAGGTGCCGCCAGCTCCCACAAGGCGTCGAACCGGGGGTCGCGCTCCTTGTAGATCACATGCCCGAACCCGGGGAGATGGTTCTGCCATCGCAACGCGTCGTTGAGCGCGCGCGCCGCCCCGTCGCGTTCGGCCGACACCAAGAGCTCGTAGGCCCGTTGACTCGCGCCGCCGTGCAGCGGCCCGGCCATCGTCGCGAACCCGGCCATCAGCGAGTCATAGAGATCGGCCCGGGTCGAGGCGGCGATCCGGACGGCGACGGTGGATGTCGCCAACTCGTGGTCGGCGAGGAGGACAAGGGCCGCGTCGACCGCAGCGGCCGAGAGGGATACGCCTTCGCGGCGGGCACCGCCCGAGAGTCCGTGCGCCAGGCGCAGGGCGACCGGACCGCCGGCCACCGGCGACGGCTTCCCGACGACGTCAGTCAGCGCGGCGATGACCCGGCGGGCAGCCCGGTTGACCGCGGCCGGGCGCAGGTCGGCCCGCAGTGGGTCGGTGGCCCCGCACATGACGAGGGCCCAGCGCATCCGATCGGACGCATCGAGGAGAGGGCACTCGCCGACCCCCAAGTCAGGGGTCGCCCAGTCACCTTCCTCCTCGGCCTGCCAGAGCAGTGCCGCCACCCCTTCGAACGCCATGTCGGTGGCCAGTTCGGTGGCGCGACGGCCGCGGTAGAACGGGCCGTCCTGGCGCAGTTGGGTCACGCCGGTCGTAATGGTGGCGAGCCTGCTCTCAACGACCTGCCGCCCCCCGCGCTGGCGGCCGGCCAGGCGCTCGATGTCGGCCTGGTCGAAGAGACTCCTCCGACCGCCCGGCTCCCTATGGGATGCCAGCAGGCCGCGGCTGACATAGGCGTAGAGCGTCGTCACCTTGACGCCGAGTCGGAGGGCCGCCTCCTCGCTGGGCACCATGCGCTCCACAACCGGCACCATACATTGACTTGATCAACGTTTACAATCGACCAAGCGGAGCGTCATAGTGGACACATGGAAACCATCGTTCGCGATCTCATGACGGCTCCTGCCATCACGTGCACCAGCACCGATCCCCTCTCCACCGCGGCGCGTGTCATGGCCGGGGCCGACATCGGATCGGTCGTGGTGACCGAGCAGGGCAAGGTGGTCGGCATCCTGACGGAGCGCGACCTCCTCCGCGCCGCCGCGGCTTCCGCTGAGGCTGATGCCGACAGCGTTGCGTTGTGGATGACGGCCCACCCCGACGTGCTGAGTCCCGAGGAGAGGGTCGACGCGGCGTGGGTCAGCCTGACAGCCCATCACTATCGACACCTGCCGGTCGTCGAAGGGGGCACGCTGATCGGCGTCGTCTCCCTGCGCGATCTGATGGGTATGGCCCGTATCCGACCCGCCGTCGAAAGCAGCACCGACGTGCCGGCGGGATTGGAGGGCGTGGTCGTGGCCGAGACGACGGTGGGCGACGTGCGCGGGCAAGAAGGCTTCTTCCACTACCGGCAGTACTCCGCCGTCGACCTGGCCGAGCAGCGTTCGCTGGAAGACGTGTGGTACCTCATGTTCCGGGGGGAACTTCCCGATCGGGCGTCGTCGGCGACCTTTTCGGCCGAGGTACGGAGCCGCCGGAAACTGCCAGCCGGGCTCGCTTCCCTCCTCCCGGCGCTCGCTCGCCGGGGCGCACCGCTCGAGGTGCTGCGCAGCGCGGTGTCGGTTCTCGGGTCGGAGCTCGGCTGGCGTCCGACCCATGACATCGACGCCGACGAACTCTTCGAGCAGGCCATCGGCCTGTGTGCCGTCGTCCCGACGACTCTGGCCGCAGCCCATCGCCTCCGTGAGGGACTCCCCGTCATTGAGCCCCGGGACGACCTCGATTTCGCGGCGAACTACCTGTACATGCTCACGGGAGACGTGCCGAGCGCGGTGCACGCCCGGGCCATCGAGCAGTACATGATCCTCACCATCGATCACGGCTTCAATGCCTCGACCTTCACGGCCAGGGTGATCACCTCGACGGGGGCCGACCTCGGGGCGGCCATCGTCGGAGCCATTGGCGCACTGTCCGGCCCGTTGCACGGTGGCGCGCCCAGCCGTGCGCTGGACATGCTCGACACCATCGGCACGCCGGATCGGGCCGAGGCCCACATTCGCCATGCCGTCGAGGACGGGGAGCGGATCATGGGCTTCGGTCACCGCGTCTACAAGACCGACGACCCACGCTCAGTGTTGCTGCGCTCCGTGGCAGAGGGCTTAGGGGGACCGTTGGTCGCCTTCTCCCAGGCGGTGGAGCGCACCACCGTCGACGTCCTGGCCGAACTGAAGCCGGGTCGCCAGCTCTGTACCAACGTCGAGTTCTACGCCGGGGTGGTCATGCACACCTGTGGAATACCGCGCCACATGTTCACCCCGACCTTTGCGGCCGGCCGGACCATAGGGTGGTGCACGCACGTGATGGAGCAAGCGTCACACAACCGCCTCATCCGACCCTCCGCCCGCTATGCGGGAGCCCCCCCACCCCAACCGGTGCCCAGCCTGGGTTGAAAGGGGGATGGCGCAGGCCGTGCGGGGCGAGCCAAAAGCCGACTAATCTGGTCGGGGTTAGGTGGTATAGCGCCAATCCCGGAGGACGATCATGAGTCGGACGGACACAATGGCAACGACAAGCCCCGGGAGAGCGGCTGCACTCTTCTCGTTCCCGAACCCGGTCAATGAGGTGTCGGCGCGCTTGGTGGCGGGCGGCGTCGTCGTGATGAGCCTCCTGACCATCGGCCTCAATCTCCAATGGGCCACCGCGGTCATCGCCTACGGCTTCATCGCCCGCGTCCTGACGGGACCCTCCCTCAGCCCGTTGGGACAGTTCATGACCCGTATCGTGACGCCTCGCCTGCACCTCGGGGCGCGCCCCGTGGCGGGGCCCCCCAAGCGATTCGCGCAGGGCATAGGGGTCGTTTTCTCGGTCGCCGCGTTGGTGCTGACGGTTCTCGGATATTGGGGCGCGGCCCAAATCGTCCTCACGCTGCTTGCCACGGCCGCGGGGCTCGAGTCCGTATTCGGGCTCTGCCTCGGTTGCAAGGCATTCGCGCTTCTGATGCGGCTCGGAGTGGTCCCTCAAGAGGTCTGTGAGAGGTGCAACAACATCTGGGCGTCGTCCGCCACGGCTTAGCTCCAGAGTGTCGCCACCGTGCGCGCGTAGCGCGGCTCCCACATGGTGCGGCACAGGACTCGCACCGGGGCTGGCGGCATGCTCAGCACCGCCGTGCGCTCCACCGGATCGGCACCGTCGAAAATCCATGGAAAGAAGCGGGCCGAGCCACGCATCCCGATCGCCTTGGCCGTCGCCTTACCGAAGGACTCGAATTCCTCCGCGCTCAGGGCTTGATCGATAACCGGAAAGCAGCGCTGCTCCTCGTCTGCGAGATGTGACCCCAGCTCGGTCCCCATTTCGTCGATGGCCCCCGCCAGCTGGCTGCCCGCCTGCTCACTGGGCTGCTGCGCCAGGGCAGCGAACCCCTGGCCGATGGCCTCACAATGCGGCAGGAGGACCACATGCTGGGCCTCCATCTCGGCCAGGACGTCCAGATCCTCGTGCCGGCCCGAAAGCTTTGGCCGGACGAGTGGCCAGAGAGAGGCGTCTTCGACCTCGTGATGGTGGTGCAACTGATCTTCCAGGAACGCCCAGTGAGAGCGGAGCTGTCGAGCCCTGTGCTGATCGACTCCGGTCGCCCGCAAGGCTGAGCTCAATCGCGCCAGGTCACGCCGAAAGGCCTCGTGGATCAGATAGACGATGGTGAACCGACCGCGCGGGGGCTTTGCTTCGTTCGGAGACTGCTGCTCATCCTCCATGGACACCTCCCCTTTCCCGAGGAAGCGTAGGACGAAATTGTTGCATGGCGCGTTGCATGGCGCCTTCAGGGGTGAGCTTCCGATCGGTGTACTGGCAACTCGGCAGATACTCGTCTCGGAATCAACCCCAATTTCAAGCAAGCGAGCCGCCCACCCTTCTCACGTCTCCTTAGACGACGCCCACTGGTGCCGGACCGCTTTGACCGTCGAGTGCGTACCACGAGGTCACATCTTCATCAGTGACTGTCGCTGCAGGCCCGTCGAAGACGACGAGGCCGCGCCCGAGCGCCAAGACGGAGTCGGCCAGAGCGAGCGCTCGATCCGTGAACTGTTCGACGACCACAATGGTCACCTCGCCCTTGAGACGGGCAAGGATCTCGAACATTTGACCAACGACGATCGGGCTAAGCCCATGCGATAACTCATCGACCACCAAAATGGATGGTGGTACTGCGATTGCAGGGGCAAGCGCCACCATCTGTTGCTCTCCGCCAGAAAGCGAGCCTGCACGCGTGGACACATGGCGCCTCAACGCGGGAAACAACTCCAAGACGAAGGTGATCCGATCATCGACTTCCCCCTTGGGAGCGCTGTAGCGGAACGCCATCCGTAAGTTCTCTCGGACGGTGAGGGAGGGGTAGATCGCTCGTGAGTCAGGAACATGGAACACTCCCTGTCGAGCCATCGTCGCCGCCGAAGATCCCGTCACGTCTCGGCCGTCAATGAGCACGGCCCCGGACATCGGAACCATCTGTCCAGTGATCACTCGTGCGAGCGTCGTCTTTCCACCGCCATTGGGACCGAGGACCGCGGTGACAGTGCCCCGGGGCATGTGCATCGTCACACCACTTATGGCGAGACTCTTCCCATAACCCGCCGACACGCCGCGCAATTCGAGAGCTGCATCCCTCGGCGTCTCGAGGAGTTCGGACTGGATCTCCTCGGGCAGGGAAACCTGAATTGTCGTGGCGCTCACTTTTTCCGACACGCTGTCATGTCCCAGATACGCGGCGCGAACTGCGGGATCGCTAAGCACCGTCGGTGTAGGGCCATCTGCAATTTTGTGGCCGAAATCCAGCACGACAATGCGATCACAGAGCGACCGCACGAACTCCACATCGTGCTCGACCAAGACGAAAGCTGTTCCGCGCTCTGCCACATGGCGGCGAAGAAACACCTTCAGGCGATCCCGCTCCCTTTCGTCGAGGCCAGACGAAGGTTCATCAAGCAGCAAGAGGTCGGGTCCGCCGGAAATAGCCCGAGCCACGTCGACGAGGCGGGCGATGCCAAGCGGCAAGTCGCCGGCCGCGACGTCGGCATGGGACTCGATCCCAAGTTCGGTCATAAGCGTGCGAGCCTCAACCATCGCTTCGTCCAGCGGACGCCCGCGGCCCAAGACGCCGCGCATGAACGGGTGGTCCGTCCGATGCGCCAGGATGGCGATGGCGATGCTCTCGGCCGCAGTCAACGCGGTGAAGCGACTGCTGTGTTGGAAGGTTCGACCTATTCCAAGGCGTGCACGCGCCTCTGCGGAAAGCGCAGTCACATTTCTGCCACGCCGGTGGACACTTCCCGTCGTCGGGCGCAGGAGACCAGAAATCACACCCAAGAGCGTGGTCTTGCCTGCTCCATTGGGTCCGATGAGGCCGACGCGCTCGGCGGGATCGACCCGGAACGACACATCATTCAGCGCCACCGTGCCGCCGAAGCGCATTCCGACGTTCCATAACTCCAGAGGAAGGTCGGAGTTCTCTGATACGTCCTCCGTCCCAGATTTCATCTGTCGAAACGGTGAAAGAACTCTCATCACACGTCCACAGCCTGCGCCGCGCTCTCGATCGAAGGGGTCGCCCGAACGCCGAACTTGCTTCGGACGTTCTTGAGGTAACCGCCGTACATACTGATGACACCGTCGGGTGCCTGGGCCAGAGCCACCGCCCCCAGGCCGAAGAGGATTGTCGGAACCTGGCTCCAGGATGCGGGGAGCCAACGGGTGAACACCGCCGGCATCAGATAGAACACGAGTCCCGCCACCAACGCCTGTGCCGGGTGCCGCCAACCGATGGTCACGATGACCGCCAGCCAGACGAACCCGACGAGAGTGGCCACGTCTCCTTGTCCCAAATGGAGCTGGTACATCCCGAGTAGCGCACCACCGACACCCGCGATGAACGAGCTCGATGCGAATACGAGCAGCCGGACCGCGCGGGGAGACAGCCCCACCGCTTTACTCAACACCTCATCGCTGCGGACGGCGCGCAGGGCCAGACCAGTGGGTCCTCGGAGAACGCGACCGACGATGACGGCGAGGATGACGAAAACCACCATCATCAAGTACGCAAACGCGCGATCTGAATTGAAATTGAGTCCTGGCAGTCTCGGGCGAGCGTAGATGGATCCTCCCGCTCCAGGCACCAGCCACGTCATGTTCACCGCGAATTGGTCGAAGAACCCGGCGATGGCCACGGTCATGATGGCCAGTGACAGAACGCCCAGTCGAGTGGTGACCAGCCCCACGAGGAGACCCAGACCCGCAGCCGACGCTCCCCCGATCAAGACGGCAACGAGCGCCGGGTATCCATGTGAGGTGATGAGGAACGCCGCGAAGAACCCCCCGAATCCAGCGTACGCGGCCTGGCCGAGGGACGTAATACCCCCCGAGCCCAGAACGACGAAGCTCAGGAAGATGACACCCATCGTGATGCCAGCCGCCACAGCCGCCATCCAGTAGGGGGTGAGCAAGAGGGGTACGACAATTGCGACGCCTACAAGGGCCACGAGACGGACGCCACGGACTGTGAGTGTGGTGTTGGACTTACGCACTGGCCGGTCCCCCGCGACGATGACCTGCGTTGTGCTTGTCTGTTCGATGGTCGGCCCCACAAGAAGGAACAGGATCAATACGATCAGGGGTGTCGCGGGCTGCACCGCTGTGGCCAGCAGACCACCTGAAGGCGCAACGTCTACTAAGACGCTCTGCAAGACTCCCATGCCGAGAGCGACGCCAAAGGCCAAAGGCACGCTCCGGAGCCGAGCGACAACCGCAGCAGCGAGTGACGTGATCACGAGGCCGGTGAAGTTGGATGAGCCCAGCCCGACAATGGGTGCGAGCAAGACCCCGGCGAACGCCGCCAGGAAGCAACCAATCATCCATGCGACTGCCTCCACCGGCGCCGTCCGGGTGCCGTGAGCCTCGGCCACTGCAGGCCGATCAACCACGGCCCGCATGGCTAGACCGAACCCCGTCCCACGCAGAAGGAACGACATCAACAATGCCACTATTGCTGCCCCCACGAGGACGATCAGCTCATTGGCATCGAGGGTGACTGCTCCTAGTCGATAGACATGCGGCGGCTGGTTGGCAAGTCCGGGCGCCGAATACACGGCGGGTGGCACGAAGGCCAAGACCGCCGCCGCGGGAAGGGCGACAAGTACCCCGACGGTGGCCACGATCTTGACGACTACAGACATCTGACGTGCGTGGCGGAACAACACCCACCACAGAAGCAGCCCAATGGCTGGACCGCCCACGACGATCGTCGTTGCAGCCGATAGAAGCATCGGCCACCCATGCGTGGTGTGAAGCGTGTAATACATCACCGCGGCCGAATACGCGATGCCGCCAAACGCAAAATTCAATACCGAGGTCGCCGAGTAGGTGACGACAATTCCGGTCGACGCGATGGCGTATACGGAACCTAAGACCAGCCCGGAGACTATGTACGCGAGCACTCGTTCGCTGCGGATTCAGCCGTTTGCCAGCGGCCCCGTCAGCCGCTCACGGTCACTTTGCCGCACTGCCATGGTTTTGTCCCCACGACCACGAACTTTCCATTCTGGACCTGCGTAATCGTGTCACAAGGAGTGCCGGAAAACCGCATGGCTGGGTACGTGACCGGCGGGATGAGCCCGCCCAACGTCTCGTTCTTCATCGTGTTCAAAGCGGCGACGAGCGATTTCTGAGTGGGATTCTTTCCCGCTCGCTGTAGCCCCCAAACGAACTGCGTGGCGATGACATAGCCGAGCTCGTTGTAGTAGAGGGGTGTCCCATTCACACCATCGGCCTTCATGGCCTGCAGGAAGGCCGTGATACCGGCTCCCTTTTGGGTTATGTACGCCGCAGCGTTCGCTTGGACGTAGACGCCGTTCATATCCGACCCGAGCTGCTGCACGAGGCCCGGTCCGTATCCCGTAAGGACCATGACCTTCATCTTCTTGCCCAATTGGGCTACAGCCTGGATCAGGGGTGAGTTCACACCCATGAAGGAGAGTATGAACTGCGCTCCGGACGCCTGCGCCTTTTGCGCGACCGGCAACACTTGCGAAAGATCGGCGCCGTATGTCGGAACGGCAGTGTTCGAGTAGACGACGTTCAATCCGAAACGCTTCGCCAGGGGGAGCTCGCCCTTCCCGGCAGTACTGCTTCCGGCGGAAGAGTCCGCCAGGACGGCGATCTTGGTATAGCCCTTGCTCTTGATGAACCTCGTGATGGCGTCGTTTCCTACCGACTGGCCGGCTTTGTTCTCCGTACTACCGCCGAATCCGAACATGCTGGGACCGTTCCACCCTGGGCTCACCGCCCATCCCACCATCGGAATGTTCTGTTGCCTCAGGTACGGAAGGGCGTAGGACGCGAACTGTGAGCCGACGAGAAGCGCGAGGTTCCCGCCTTGCACGCCTTCCTTGGCGACGGCCACTGCTTGGGTTGGTGAAGACTGAGTGTCGTAGACGGAGTAGGAGATTTGGTGACCGTTGACGCCGCCCGCCGCGTTGACCTGCTTGAGCTTCGCTTCCATGCCGGTTGTCACACCGCTGAACACGGCGCTGTAGACGCCGGTGTTGTCCGCCAGCAACCCCACCTTGATTGTGGATGCGGCCCCGGCGGGTCCGGCCGTCACAATCGGGGCCACCGCTGCAGCGAGCGACAGCGCGAACCCCGTGACGATCAGTCGGCGAAGTCGCAGTGATGTGAACATGATCTCCCCCTTGGCGTCCGGCGTGTCGGGCGATTTTGGAAACAGCCCGCCGAAGGACCACTCGTTCTAGTGTGGTTGTTATTGTATGTCAACACAATCTATACATATTTGACATGATTTTACGGGACCTCGACGCGCTGCGGTACAGACCTGGCCAACGAAGCCCAGGTGACGAACGGGTTCGTCGCGTTGGGCTACAAGTCGGCGAAGAACGCTCTGGCTCAGTGGCCGGACGCAATGAAGATCCAGGCCATCCGACGGGCGCCCCACACGCCTCACGTTTCCGCGGTGAGATCGAACCAGTTCAGGCGTTGTTTCAGAGAAATCAACGGATGAAAGTGCGATCCCCGGCTTGATATCGACGTGCGGCCGGTCGAACCACCATCTCATCGCGTCCTCTGAACTGGGTCTGACGAGGTTGCCGGATACGGCATTCACAAATGCAAAGAGGCGGACTCCCGCGGGCAACGATCCACCGGAGACTGTTTTTCGACGAGCCAAGTCAGCGCCGAACCGTCGTGGCCATCAGCGACCCCCGCGTTCGGGCACGGGGGTCGCTCATGTCAACCAGGTGGCCAGCGTGATAATGGGCGAGCGCCTGGGCAACCCAGTAGACCCCGATGGCCGAGAGTTGCTCCTCATCGTCCAGGTCCGTCCGAGCGGATAGCGCGACTGTGGTGTGGGAAATCGCTTCGTCAGTTCGCCCGGCCAGTGCCAATCCGGCTCCAAGATCGAGCGAAGCCTGAGCATGAACAGGATTGCGCTCGACGCTCCCACGAGTATTGAAGAGGCCCAGAGGATGGCTTCGTCGTCGTATGTGCCCCACGTCGACAGTGCGCACGTCACGTCGGCCAGCGTCGCCAAAATGCCACCGTGGATAGTCTCGTCGAACGCGCCGCGCACTTCATCGCTCAGCTCCATCGTCGTCACACTGCGTGGACCGCGGGCGAGGACCTTTCGTCCCATTCGAGCGTGGAGTGGAATCGGCAGTACAGCCTTCGGAACTCCAGGTTGAGTTTCGGCGTCATCGGTCAAAGAACGAGCCTCCAAGCCAGATCGATTACGGGGAATTGCGCCGTCGTCCTGAATCGTCCGATTTCGGCCCTCGCCCCCTGGACCAAAAGTATGGCCACCTGCTGACGGGACATAGCTCTCGCACGGTGTCACGCGTCGGACGCTCTGGAGGCTCGCCGTGGCCCCGCAACCTGGCCTACAGTTCGGATCCGTGAGGGTGCTCGACACCGCGCTTGAGGAGGTACGCCAGCGAGGATTCTCCCTTATTGAGGGATTCCTGGCTCCGGACGAATTGAAGGCAGCGCAGGATGCCCTGTGGCTGCACTTCCCAACGCCCGAAGACTATTTCAACGACCCCGGACAATACGCCCAGTACGCCGGCAGTCAGTTTGCCGGTGTCGAAGAGTTCCCCTACTTGTCATGGGACCTCAACCGTCTGGCCGTCCATCCCGATCTGGTCGATGCGGCGGAGCGCTATTTCAGCAGCCCAGAACTTCACCTCTACAAGGTTGAGTTGTGGGCGAAATACTCCGGTGCCATCAACTACGACCAGCCCCTCCATCGCGACTATGGGAGTCACAGCCTCGTTGTCCCACGCCTCGACCACCGTTACCAGCAGATGACCACCTTCATTTACCTCTCCGACGTGACGCTGGACGACGGCCCGACCCGCATCGTCCCCTACGAGGACGGTACGCACGTGCCCTTCACCCCTCTCTATATCGAGAGAGGCGCAATGGCAGATGTTGAGGTACCCATGGTCGGACCAGCTGGCAGCCTGCTGATGTACCGCTCCGACATTTTGCACAGGGGCTCGAACTTCAAGGCAGAAGAGCGTGCCCGCTTCTCCGTTCTCGTGGACTTCCAAGCGCGGGGGACGACGTGGGGCGGCAAGATGGCGTGGCCAAAGCAGTCGCCCGAGCGCTGGGCCACGTTCATTCCTCGGTGCACGGTTCGGCAGCGGGATCTCTTCGGCTTTCCTCGGCCCGGCCATGACTATTGGAACGAGCAGACGGTGGCCGACGTAGCGCTCCGTTACCCCGGTATTGACATGGCGCCATACCGCCCAGCCGAGCATTCTCCAAGCGACTCCTAACCGCGAGAGCACGGCCACGGCGGCTGTGCTGCGACGCAGCGACCTCGGCGGCCAAATCGCCGCTTGTACGATTCACAAGATGAAGCGACCCTTCCAGTTTGCGGTTCGCGCGAGCCGTCCCCGTCCAGATATCTCATGGCGTGACATGGCCTGTCGTGCCGAGGATCTCGGCTACCGCACATTCCTCATGTCCGACCACGTTGCTGGTCCGGGCGTAGCGATGGAAAGGACGGGTCATCCACCCGGTGGGCTAGCAGTCGCCCCTGCCCTCATGGCGTTGGCTGAAGCGACAACGCAATTGCGTGTCGGAAGTCGAGTGAGTTGCATCGATTACCACCACCCGGTCGTGCTGGCCAAAGAGATGGCGACCATCGACCTCTTGTCGGAGGGGCGTCTCGAGGTGGGCTTGGGGGCCGGCTGGCTAGCAGGCGAGTACGAGGCACTCGGCATTCCGTTCGAGGCCGCGAGCGAGCGGATCGAACGCTTGGACGAGGTCGTCACCCTCATGAAGGATCTCTTCGGCGGCGGTCAAGTGACATTTCACGGCAAGCACTTCAACGTTGAGGGCTTCGAGGGCGCTCCCCGGCCGGTGCAGCTACCGCATCCCCCGATCGCCATAGGAGGTGGCGCCCGTCGCGTCCTGCAGCTCGCCGGCCGGGTCGCCGACATAGTGAGCTTCAACTACGACAACCGATCCGGCCTGCTGGGAACTCAGGGCGTGCAAAGCGGCGATGCAAACCACACAACGCAAAAACTCCAATGGATACGCGAAGGAGCGGGGGACCGCTTCGACGAGGTCGAGATCGAGATCGGCATATATTTTGCCGACGTGACGCGAGAACCTCTCGCGCTCGCAGAGCGGCTCGGCGCCACATTCGGCCTGACCACCTCGGAGATCATGAGTCACCCGCACGCGCTCTTCGGGTCCGTCGATTATCTCTGCGACGAACTCGAGCGACGTCGTGAGGTCTACAACATCTCGTATGTATCGATTCCCGAGGATCAAGCTGTCGCTTTCGCACCCGTCGTGCACCGCCTTGCCGGCAAGTAGGACCTCGATCGTTCGAGAGGCCCGCCCGGACGCTCAGTGCTCGTGCATGATCACACCGCGAATATTGCGGCCTTGGACAAGGTCCTCGACGGCGACGTTGATATCGTCGATTCCGTAGCGCGCCGTGATCAGCTCATCGAGCTTGAGGTGTCCAGCGCGGTAGAGGGCGACCTCCCGCAGGATGTCCTCCGCCGGGCTTCCCATGCCATAGAGGCATCCTTGTATTCGCTTTTGATAACCCGCCAACATGAGAACGCTGATGGGGATGCCTGGCGGTTCTTTGATACTCGCCATGCCAGTTACCACCACCGTACCGCCCTTGCTGACCGCATAGAAGGCTTGGGCTACATGATCGCCGGTCACCACATCGATGGTGACAATCGCGCTGTCGGCACCCTGGCCGTCGGTGATCGACCGGGCAAACTCCGCCGCTTCGTCGATGTGCGCGAACGTATGTGTTGCGCCGAGTTTGGCAGCCATCTCCAGTTTGAATGGCACCGGGTCGACCGCGATCACCGAGGCGGCTCCCATCAGAGCCGCCCCCTGGACGGCGTTGATCCCGACCCCTCCGACCCCCATCACGATCACCGTGTCGCCAGGGCGAACGTTGGCCGCGTTGATCGCCGACCCGAATCCGGTGCCGACGCCACAACCGAGAAGGCATACCGTCTCGAGAGGAACGTCGTCGGGAACCTTGACGACTGAATTCTTGGGCACCGTGCTCCAGGCCGAGAATGTCGAGACGAGCATGAACTGGCTGATGCCCTGCCCCTCGTGATGCATACGGTAGGTGCCGTCAAGCTGCGGACCGACCTGGAGCTGCGCACCCGCCCGGCACAGATTCTGCCGGCCTGAGGCGCAGAAGCGGCAATGGCCGCAGCTGGGGATAAAGGACGTCACCACATGGTCGCCGGGCCGCAGGCCGGTCACGCCAGCGCCAACCTCCTCCACGATCCCGGCGCCCTCGTGCCCTCCGCACATCGGCATGGCGGTGACCTGATCGCCCACGTTGTAATGGACATCGCTATGACATAGGCCCGACGCGACCATGCGCACCAGAACCTCCTGGTCCTTGGGAGGATCGACGTCGACCTCGCACACCTCCCAGCGGCTCGGTGACTCGAACAGCAGTGCCGCGCGTGATTTCACCTGTCCCCCTTTGCACATGCCGGACGGGCGTATTCTAGAACCCCCTGGTCCGGGCTGCTCGCCCGACGACGGGACGTAGCCCATGCGGTACTCACGAGGCAGCGGCGGCGCTGTAGAGTCCAATGCCGACGTTCACGAGGGAAATTGGAGGGGTTTCGTGGCGACAGACGACCGCACTCTGGTTGATTTCGATCAACACTCGCTGACATATAAAGCCGGCTTCCCTCAGATCAGCCACGAGCTGCGCTCCCAGTGCCCGGTCGCGTGGACCGAGGCCTACGGCGGCTACTGGGTGATCACTGGCCGGGACGTGATCGGCGAAATGGCCAAGCACCCTGATCTGCTTTCGAATGACCACGATCCGACCGGCGCCCGAAGGGGCTACGAGGGCATCGCCATCCCATCCCCCAAGGGGGGAACGAATCGGGGTGGCTTCATCGAAATGGATCCACCGGAGCAGCTCGAATACCGCCACGTCCTTAACCCCTACCTGTCGCCCGTCGCCATCGAGCAGTGGCGGCCTATGGTCGCCGAGCTCAGCCATGCCTGTATCGACGGAGTCGTCAGATCAGGGCGATTGGACTTCGTTGATGACCTCGCAAACATCGTGCCGGCCGTTCTCACCATGGGCATGCTCGGTTTCCCCCTGGCCGATTGGACCATCTACTGTGAGCCGGCTCACGCGATGGTTTACACACCGCCTCACAGCCCTGACTTTCCCCGTGTACTCGACCAGGCCATACAGATGTCGGGCAAGCTGGCCGAGGAGATGGGTAGGGCGCGCACCAACCCCCGCCCCGGCATGCTCAAGGCGTTGATCGACGCCCAGGACACAGGTGCATCCTTCGTCGATGAGGACATTCTGGGCACACTGACCTTGCTCATCGGCGGAGGGTTCGACACGACGACATCGCTGACCGCACACGCCCTGACGTGGCTCGACAGCCGTCCCGAGCAACGCCAAGCCCTCCTCGATGATCCGAACCTGCTCGACACGGCAACCGAGGAATTCGTGCGCTTCGCCACACCGGCCCAGGGTGGCGGCCGGACTATCACGCAAGACTGCCAGATCGGGGGCCACTCGTTCCGCTCCGGCGATCGGGTATGGATGGCATACGGATTGGCCAACCATGATCCTCAGGCCTTCGAGGAGCCCGATGAGATCGTCCTCGACCGATTCCCGAACCGTCACGCCGGGTTCGGTCTTGGCGTACACCGCTGCATCGGCTCCAATCTGGCCCGGATGACATTCAAGACCATGTTGTCGGTCGTGCTCGAACGATTGAAGGACTATCGCCTCGAGGAAGGCGGCGCCGTTCGCTACGAAGACATCGGCACCATCAACGGTTACAAACACCTGCCTGCCACCTTCTCCCCGGGGACCCCCAAAGGGCAACCGCTCGCGCAGGTCATGGCGGAGTGGGAGTCAAGACTGTACGCCGGCTCGACCACAGCCTGAAAAGGAGTATGGAGATGCAGGTCCATATCGACCCAGACGTGTGTCAAGGCCATACCCTTTGCGCCTTGGCGGCACCCCAGATTTTCCTCCTACGAGAGGACGACGGCCACGCCTACGTCACATCCCCCGATGTTCCGCGAGGCCAGGAGGACGTCGTACGCAGGGCCGTGGCGACGTGTCCGGAGGGCGCTATCAGCATTACCGAGTAGGCGTACCGCACAGCGGTGGCCGCCCGGAGGCGCTCCCGGACACCGTCCCGAGGGCCGAGCTCAGTGGAAGAACCTACATCTGGCGAGTTGCTAAGCGACTTGCGTTTGCGTAACCAATCTCGTGACGTTCTTCTTCGGTCAGCGGAAGCGCCTCGAAGGCCGCGGCGCAGGCGACCTGATCCACGAGCGGATAGTTCGTACCAAAGAGGACCCGGTCGGTGCCGATGCGCCTGATGGTCGCGACGATCTCACCTGGTGCCATGACGCCGAGCTGCATGGATGTGTCAGCTACGACATTCGGGTACCGCGCCGTGAGCGAGGCAACATCATCCTCTGCGCCGATTCCGAGGTGGGCGAGCTGCACCGTGACGGTGGGATACGCACTCAAGACAGCGTCAAAGTAGGCAGGGTGTCCCCAAGCCTCCTGGTCACCGGCGCTCCGCGAGGCACCACTCTGGCTCAGGACGAACACTCCATGTTCTCGAGCACATCTCCAGACCACCTCCATCGCCTCATCATCCGGCCGACGATGAATGAACATTGGTGCCACTTTGATCCCGCATGCGCCGTTTCCGATTTGCTCCGCTATCTCGCTGGTCACACCTACGTCGCCCATGAGGACGGGATCGACACCGACCAGGCAACAAAGATGATCCGGGTGAAGGGCAACTGAGTCCGTGGCCCACCGGTTGAGGCGCTGCCACTGCTGTATGACGTGATCGACGGCCCCGTCACGGTCGACACCTCGAGCGACCTGTTCGGCCACCAGTTCTTGAGCCGGCAGCCACGGGACGATCATCGCCCGCGTGACGTTCCCTCGGGCCATTGTCTCGAGCAACTCCGCCACTGTGCCCTGTCTGTCTGAGTAAAAGCCGTAGCGGCCAACGAACTCCTTCCCCTCTTCAGCCGTTGGCTGAGTGTGCGTGTGCGAGTCGATCAGACCAGAAGACGTCATTCAGACATATTGTCGCAGCACCTCGATGAAATCGATCGAACCGGGGGACATGCCCTCTGACCTGGTGGGTCGCAGGCCCGATCCCGGCGCACTCGGAATTACGGGTCCATCGCACGCCGTTGCAACGCTGCTGTATTCGGATGTTTGCTGCCGGTGTGAGATGGATGTTCACTATGGTCGGCAAAGGTGGCAAATGATGGTGCTTGAAGATATCAATGTGCTCGACCTGACGATCGCCCGAGCGGGCCCCACCGCGGTAAGGCAGCTCGGGGACTGGGGCGCATCGGTAATTCGCATTTCGATGCCGGGTCCGGACGACGATTTCGCGAGTAACACGACCAATTCGGACTACCTGAACCTCCATCGCAACAAGCGCGCCTTGATCCTTGATCTCAAGCAACAAGAAGGCCGCGACATCCTCTACGCGCTCGTGGAGCGGGCCGATGTCCTGATCGAGAACTTCCGACCGCCAGTGAAGAAGAGATTGGGCATTGACTACGAGACGATCGCGCGCCGCAATCCGCAGCTGGTATACGGCAGCATTTCCGGATTCGGACAGGATGGCCCATACGCCGAGAAGGGGGCGGTCGACCAGATCGTGCAAGGAATGAGTGGCCTCATGAGTATCACGGGCCTCCCCGGACAGGGGCCGCTTCGCGTCGGGATCGCGATCGCAGATCTGGCCGCCGGACATCAGCTGGCCATCGGAATCCTCGTCGCCTTGCACGAACGCCAAACAAGCGGCAAGGGCCAATGGGTTCACGTTTCGCTGCTGGAATCGATGATCTCGTTCCTCGACTTCCAGGCCACACGTTGGACGATCGACGGAGAGGTTCCGTGGCAGGTCGGGAACGATCACCCCACGTACTTCCCGATGGGTGCCTTCAAGACTTCAGACGGCTACATCAATATTTCGGCCCCTGGCGGCCGTACATGGAAGCACTTGTGCCAAGTGCTCGAAGACCTCAGCCTTCTTGATGACCCCGACTACCTGACGACAGAGCTGCGGTCCCGCAATCGCGCCTCTCTCCTCGAGCGGATTGAGGCAATCACCGTGACACGTCCGACCAGGGAATGGTGGCACCGGTTGGACGCCGCCGATATTCCGTGCGGGCCTGTCTATGCGATCGACGAGGTGTTCGCCGATCCTCAAGTGCAGCACCTGGGAATGGCTGTCACCGTCGACCACAGCGTGCGAGGGCCCGTCGCCATCTTGCGGCAGTCGGTCAACATGACACGAACGCCACCTCAGGTCCCCACGGCGGCGCCGATGCCTGGACAAGATCGCGACGCCATCCTGACGGAGTTGGGTTTTAGCCCTACGGATATCGATGAATTGGTCGAACGCGGCGTGGTGTGATCGCAACCCGAAGTTACCCGCATCGAATGCCCACTCGAAGTGTTGAGGCCAGAGGGAGCGGAACTGATTCCAGGGCCGACGACCGGTCAGGTATCGTCGTTGGCATGACGCCCCAGGAGATGGCCGACCTCGTGCACCTGCGCCGGGCGCGCGACCTTATGGACCGCGCCTACGCGCAGCCCCTTGACGTCCCGGCCCTGGCGCGTACCGCGCTCATGTCGCCCGCGCACTTCTCGCGCAAGTTCCGTGCGGCGTATGGCGAGACTCCTTACTCCTATCTCATGACGCGACGCATCGAGCGCGCCAAGGCACTTCTGCGGCAGGGGAGATCGGTCTCCGACACCTGCGTCACCGTCGGCTGCACATCGCTCGGCTCGTTCAGCTCGCGCTTCACCGAAATCGTCGGTATGACGCCGTCGCAGTACCGGGGGCGCGACCACCGCGATCTCGAAGTCGTTCCATCGTGCGTGAGCATGTTCGCGACGCGACCGCGGCGTACCACGGTCACGCTCTGAGACCTGCCGGCCTGCGCCGACGGGCTGCGAAGCGGGACGGTTTGGCGCACTGGACGCCGGACCGCCCGGCATCGAGCAGGATCGGAGAAGCACACGACGGGTCGGTGCTTCTATGGTTGACGCATGGCCGTGACCGTCTCCGCAATGTTCATCCCCGTCCATGACCCCGACGCTGCGCTGGGCTTCTACCGGGACGCCCTCGGGCTCGAGATGCGCGCCGACGTCGCGTCCGAGGGCTTCCGCTGGGTCACCGTTGGCGCTCCAGGGCAGAACGTCGACATCGTTCTGTCCCAGCCGCACGGCGGTCGCTCCCAGGCCGAGGGCGACGCCCTCCTGGCACTCGTGACGCAGGGGTCGCTGCAGGCTGCGATCTTCCGCTCCGACGACCTCGACACCACCTTCGAGAAGGTTCGAGCGTTGGGTGCCGAGGTCCTCCAGGAGCCGACCTCCCAGCCCTGGGGAGTGCGCGACTGCGCGTTCCGCGACCCCTCGGGCAACCTCGTCCGCATTGCGCAGGCCTGACCGTCGTGGATGCTGCGGGGTTCCCGGCCGAGCAACCATCAAAGGACACCTGATCTATGAAAACGATGACGTGCAAACAATTGGGAGGGCCATGCGATTTCCCGCTCCATGGAGAATCCGCTGATGAGGTCATAAAGGCACAAGATAAGCATCTGAACGAGATCGTCTCAAAGGGTGATGAAGTGCACAAAGGTGCCTTGAAGGAGATGAAGGGCAGGTGGAGACATCCCCTGTCAGGAATGGCTTGGTACAAGCAAACCAAGCGAGAATTTGCAGAACTCTCCGACGACTGACAGAGCCCCTATGTCGAGGTCGCTCCACGGTACGGACGCTCCGGCCCCAGGCGTCCAGCGGCATGACGCGCCGCGACGAAGCCGAAGGCCATGGTGTTGGCAATGCTCGCACCTGCACCGGGGTACGTGCGCCCCATGACCGTAGCGGTGATGTTGCCCGTCGCATAGAGGCCCGGAATCGGTTTGTCGAACTCGTCGATGACCCGGGCAAACTCGTCGGTCAGCAATCCCCCACACGTACCCACGTCGGAGGGGTAGATCTCCGTGGCATAGAAGGGTGCATGGTCAATGGGGCCCAGAGCGGCGTTCGGCTTGTAGCCGGGGTCGCCCAGACAGTCGTTGTACGCCGACTGGCCACGTCCGAAATCCGGATCGATGCCTTTCGCTGCGTCGGCATTGAACCGCCTGACCGTCGTGGCCAGGCCCCCAGGGTCCATACCTATCTGGCGAGCGAGATCCTCGATCGAGGAGGCCTTCCGAATCAGGCCCTTGTCAATCCACTCCGACGGCATCTGCCCCGGCAGCGACGACGCGGTGAGGGAATAGCGGCGCCGGTAGCCGTCGTCGAAGATCAGCCAGCAGGGCACCGCCTCATTGGCGTACATGGCCTTGCCCACTTCGACATAGGAGTTGGACTCATTACAGAACCGCTTGCCATCCGCATCGACGAATATCGTGCCCGGACGCTGGCGGGCGGCGCCCAAGGACGAGGCCCCCAGCGCCATGGTGGGCGAGGGAAGCCACCAAGCCTCGTCAAGGAGGTCGGTCTTGGCCCCAAGGCGCATCGCTGTCTCCAAGACCTCTCCAGTGTCACCGGAGTTGGCGATCGTCCACTGAGCCTCGTTCGGCTGGTCCGCGCTGTACTTGCGCCGCATGGCGGCGTTGTGGGCAAAACCGCCGGCCGCGAGGAGCACGCCTTTTCGGGCTTCGATCAGCACCGGCGAGCCATCCCTGACGACACGGACGCCGATCACCCGGCCGTCCTCGACGATCAGATCCTCCGCGGCTGCATCAGTCCATACCGCTGCATTCTGAGCCAGCAGGACCTTCATTATCTGTCCGATCAGGGAGGCACCGTTCGTGAGCAGTTCCTGGTGACGGAGCCGGGCCAGGGCGGAGCGGAGGAAGACGCGCGCCGCAATGGCCAGGGAGCGGGGCGAGCGATTGAAGTACTGCACATTGCGCAATTCGTTTGTCAAGAAGACGAGCCCGAAATTCTTGGAGAAGCCCGGCTGCAACTTGTCGTGCCACCCACCCAGCTCGGCGTTGTCGAAAGGCACTCCTTCGACACTGCGTCCAGCCGCATTACCGCCCTTGTGGTTGGGGTAATAGTCGCTGTAACCGGCGCTCCGGACCAAGCGGACGCCCTTGCGCTGCATGAAGGTAATCATCTCGTAGCCCGCCCGGAGGAACATGTCCCGCCTTGCGGGTGACGAACACGGCCCGACATCGCCCACGACATCTGCAAGGTACGCCAAGCCATCGTCGTGCGAATCCACAATGCCCTCGGCCCGCATCAAGGGATTGTTCGGCATCCAGATCATCCCGCCGGACAACCCCGTCGACCCGCCGACAACGGCCTGCTTTTCGAGAACGAGCGGCTCGAGGCCGGCGTCGATCGCCGCCATTGCGGCGATGAGACCGCCACCACCGCTCCCAACGATGGCGAGATCAACTGACTTGTCCCAAGTGGTCATTGTGCTTCCCCCCCTAGATTGCCTAATTGTACGTGCACTCCGCCACGGTGAGCCGCCCGGGTCTCGATCCCGGCACATTCGGGCCAGAGAAGCCCGATGTCGTCCATTTCAGGTTGACCGCCGCCATCAACAAAATGCTTTGACCTGCTGATATGTTCCCAACATTCGCCATGCTTTGCAAGGTTTGTGCGTCGTCGTGCCGCACCTAGGCTCTGTCCTGCTCCGCGGCGCCCAGCCGTGGAGGTCGAGGGTCCATCTTCGTGATGGAATAGGTGCACCGGGTGGTGGCCGGAACGACCTGATGTGGGATGACTGCCTGCTTCGCTGGTGGATGGAGAGGGGATGCCTACCGTAGAAGAGTTGTGCCGGGATCTGACGGAGGAACACGATGCACTTCACTCGCTTCTTGTCGATCTCCGCGAGGAAGACTGGGTAAAGCCAACCCCCGCCGCCGGGTGGGACGTACGTGACAGCCTGAGCCACCTCTGCTACTTCGACGAGACGGCCGCACTTGCGGCGTCCGATCCGGAAATGTTCGAGATCCATAAGCGACAGTTGCATGAGGAATTCCGTGCCCGCAACACGCCCGACACCGCGCTGGGCCGTTCCATCGCCCATCCGCGTGAGCTTCTCGATCGCTGGCAGTGCGGCCGGAGGGCCTATATCGAGGCCATCTTGAAAGTGGCGCCCAAGTCCCGTGTGCCGTGGTACCGGCTCCCGATGAGTGCGGCCAGCCATCGGTGGCCGCTGCGGGGTCATCGTGGTATCCCCTTTCGGAGAGGACGCGTGAAATGGACGAGAACGAATGGCTGGCAGAGCGCTTCGAGGAGAAGCGGGCTCATCTTCGGGCGGTCGCCTACCGGATGCTCGGCTCACTCGCTGAGGCCGACGATGCCGTTCAGGACACCTGGGAGCGAGTCAGCCGCGCCGGGGCGAGTGAGGTGGAGAACCTGGGCGGGTGGTTGACGACGATCGTCGCACGGGTGTGCCTCAACATGCTGCGGGCGCGCGATATTCGGCGCGAAGACTCGTTGGAGATGCTCCTTCCCGATCCGATCATCAACCGCGAGGGTGAACTTCGACCAGAAGACGAGGCGTTGCTCGCCGACTCAGTGGGCCTGGCGCTTCAGGTCGTACTCGATGCTCTGGCTCCTGCTGAGCGCCTGGCCTTCGTGCTCCACGACATGTTCGACCTCGCTTTCGAGGAGATTGCCCCGATGGTGGGCCGATCCCCGGCCGCGGCCAGACAACTGGCGAGCAGGGCTCGGCGCCGGGTCAAAGGCTCCGCCGTACCCTCACCCGATCCTGATATCGCTCGTCAACGCGCCATAGTCGACGCGTTCTTCGCGGCAGCCCGCGGCGGCGACTTCGACGCGTTGCTTGCCCTGCTTCACCCCGAGGTCGTGCTCCGAGCGGATTATGGGCCCAGCCGTCCTTCTGAGTCCAGAGTCGTCCGTGGGGCGGCCGCTGTCGTAAGGCAAGCACGCCTGGGTGCCAACCCTGCGGCAGAGCTCCATCCTGCATTGATCAACGGAGCGGCCGGCGTTGTCATCACGATCGATGGCCAAGCGCACGTTGTGATGGCCTTCATCGTGACCCAGGACCAGGTCGTCGAGATCGATGTGATCGCCGATCCTGAGCGAGTCCGCAGGGTCGCATCGGCTGTCCTCAACGCCGAGTAGCCGGCCGCATGGTCACCGCACCGAGTCCGGCTATTGCAGCTTCTTTCGTTCTTGCGTCGTCGTACCGCCCCACACGCCAACGAGTTCGCTGTCGGCGAGGGCGAAGGCGAGGCACTCCTGTCGTACGGGACAGGTCGAGCAGATCACTCGAGCCTTCGTTGAGGGGATGCCAACCGACGGAAAGAACAGATCTCGGTCCTCACCTCGGCACCGTGCCCGCTCCATCCACGCTGGCCGATTGCTCAGATCGTCAACCCTTCCGAGATGATCCGTGGCTGCAGCTCCGGCGGAGCAACGCGATGTCCGGTCCGGCTGAGCGACTGGAGGGTAGCGGTCGGTCACGGGTTCCCGACACAGGCATTTGCAGAAGACGCGTTCGGATCGGGGGTTTGCCCAGGTGCGCATGCCGGAATCACCGACCAGGGAGGATGCCCGGCGTCCGCCGCGGCCACATGCTTGGGAAGTGCGCCCTGCACCAGGGCAATGAGTTTGTCCTCGCAGAGTCCCCAGCTCCTGACGATGAGGTCGTGATAGCCGCCGCCTGTCGACGGAATCTGTACCCAGATCCCAAGTGGACTCTCGCTCGACGCGGTCTTTCCCGCTCCCCACAAGGTGCATGGTGGTCCGCTGTGGGCGTTCTCGCAGATCCTCACGAATCCACCCACGTATCCGACAGCCGCGCGATAGGAACCGAGCCTGATCCGCTTCGCGCCGGATGGAGGTACAGGGTCTGTGATTGGAGGAGACGACCTGTCCAGCCCGTACGAAGCGGTCAGCAGGGAACCGATGCAGGCCGTGGCGTTCGGTGTGGCGACCGTGTACGTCGAGTTGCTGTCCATCGGCAACAAAACGGCTGACGTTGGATACGTCTGACAGTTCGGCGTAGGCGCCGTGCTCACGAGATACCCGGAGGGAAGATGCGCTGTGTAGCTGGCGAGACGGATGCTCGACGCCCCCCCGCCGGCTTGGGCTCTCCCGGCTCCACCGCTCACCACCGCATAGCCCACGCCGGCCCCCACCAACACCGTCACCACCGCAGCGACGAGGGCGATCCGTTCCTTCGACCCCCGCTCGTGCGGCATCCAGCGCCGCGGAGATGATGTGAACGAACGCCGGGTGACGTCCTCGAAGCTCGGCGCGATCGGCGCCGAATCGACGAGTTGTCCGACGCGTGCGGCTGCCGGTCCGTCTCCCACCTCGGAGAAGATCCCCGAGTGTGGGATGCTCGCCTCCGCCCTCTTGTGGCCCGCCTGGCCGGTCGCTCGGTCGCCCTCGTCCTCGCTGGCGGGGGCGCCCGGGCACTCGCCCACCTCGGAGTCCTCCATGCCTTCGAGAACGCCGGGATCGAGGTCGACCGGGTGGCCGGAACCAGCATGGGAGCGATGATCGCCGCCCTCTACGCCACTGGGTTGAGCGCGGGCGAGGTCGAGGCACGGGTGTTCGAAGAGTTCGTGCAGCGCAACCCCTTCAGCGACTTCCGCCCCTCCTTCACCAGCCTGGCACGGGGGGAAAAGGGGGAAGGCCATGCTACGCCGCTGTTTCGGGGACACCTACCTCGAGGCGATGGCACGCGAACTCGTGGTGGTCAGTACCGACCTCTACGAAAAGACGGCGGTATGTCACCGCCGAGGGCGCACCGCCGAGGTGGTTGGTGCGTCGATGTGCCTTCCGGTCTTCTTCCCCCCCCAAGTGCTCAATGGGCGCGTCCTCGTCGACGGCGCGCTCAGCGACAACTGCCCGATCACGGCGTTCACCAAGGTCGCTGAGGGTCCGGTGGTGGCGGTCCGGACCGGAAGCGGCAGCTCGGGATCTCACAGGGAACGGGTCCCCTCCCTCGGCGAGACGCTCATGCGAGTCATGCTGATGGGCGACCGCTATGTCTCGGACGATGCTGCAGCAAACATGGCCACCGTCACCGTCACTCCCGACACAAGGGGTGTCGGCCTCCTCGAGTTCCACCAGATCGACCCGGCCCGGGAAGCCGGGCTGCGGGCCGGCGAGGCGGCCGTGGTCGCCCTGCGGGAGCGGGGTTGGGTCCTCCCTCCTGTCGCCGACAGCGCCGGCCCGGCACTCGACGCCACCGTGCCGACCTGAGCGGGCGGTCATGGACCGCTCATGACCGCAGGGTCACCACGGCCTCCCACGCACCAAGGCGCAAAGTCCCTGTCACGGCCTCGCCGTCGCGCCGCCGTCCGGTTCCGAGAGCAATCGTCCCTTCCCACCGCTCCAGGACCGCCTCTAGATCGGACATGTTCACCACGATCGAGGCCCGTTCGCCCCGACGCCACGCCCACACTGCGTCCGGCGTGTCCAGCGTCTCGTAGTCGCCTGCCTGCAAGTCCGGGGAACGGCGGCGGAGCGCGATCAGATCCCGGGCCAGCGTCAAGATGGAGTCCGGATCTGATCGTTGGCTCTCGACATTGTGCAGGGCCAGGTCGCTTAAAGGGAGCCACGGCCGCACGCCCGGGTCGGTGAACCCACCCCCCGGGGTGTCGCGCCATTGCATCGGCGTAAGCCCGGCGTCCCGCCCGGCGTAGTACGGCCAGAAACGCACGCCCAACGGATCCCGCAGGTCCTCTTGGACCAAGGTGGCATCGACCTGCCCGATCTCGTCGCCCTGGTACAGGACCGGTGTCCCGCGCAGGCACAGCAGCATGAGGAGCGCCGCCCGGGTCTTGTTCACGTCATTGCCGGCCCACCGGGTGGGAAAGCGGAACATGTCGTGGTTGGACCCCGTCCACGCCGGCCAGGCGTCGGATGGCAACGCCGCCTCGGTCTCTTCCACGATGGCGCGCATAGCCGGAGCCTCAAGGGGCGCGTTGATGAAGTTGAAGTTGAAGGCGAGGTGCAGTTCGTCGTCGCCCTGCCCGTAGTAGCGGACCAGTTCATCGATCGGGACGGGAGTCTCGCCGATGAGTATCCGGGGCTCGTCGTAGGTGTCGGCCAGCGCCCGGAAGCGCCGGAGCACTTCATGGACTTCGGGTCGGTTGGAGTTATACACCCAACGCTGCCCGAACATCCGCGCCTCGAAATCATCGTCCTCGGTGGCCACCGGATTGTCGCGCAGCTCGGCATCTTTGATGAGGATGTTGGCCACATCGATCCGGAAACCAGCCACGCCGCGGTCGTACCAGAACCGCATGATGTCGTCGAAGGCCGCACGCACCTCTTCGTTCCACCAGTTGAGATCGGGCTGCTGACTCAAATGATTGAACATGAAGAATTGACCCGTTTCGGGGGACTGCTCCCAGGCCGGGCCCCCGAAGCTGCTCACCCAGTTGTTCGGAGGGGAATCATCAGTTTTAGGGTCGGCCCAGACGTACCAGTCACGCTTGGCCGACGTCCTGGACGACCGCGAGTCGAGGAACCACGGGTGTTGGTCGCTCGTATGATTGGGCACGAGGTCCATGAGGACGCGTATGCCCCGACGGCCAGCTTCGGCCACCAGACGATCCACGTCTTCAAGGGTGCCCAGGTCGGGCGCGACGGCGCAGAAGTCCGAGACGTCGTACCCCCAGTCGGCGTTGGGCGACACCGTGATCGGTGAGACCCAAAGACCGTCGATACCCAGCCACTGCAAATGGTCCAGGTGGTCGATGATGCCGGGCAGATCGCCCATGCCGTCGCCGTTGGAGTCGGCGAAGGATCGGGGGTAGATCTGGTAGAGGACCGCCCTCCGCCACCACGGCTCGCTCACGCCGCTCACCACATGGTCATTCGCTGCGTGTCCGGCCTGGTGGATGAAGCAGCCATCAACCGACCTGGGGGAGAGGCTTCCAGGGCTGGATGACGACCCAGCAGCGACCCTCCGGGGGCAGCTTGCCGGCGGGGATCTTGCACTGGCTGCTTGGCGGATTGTTGTCGTGCAGCTTGACCACCCGGTATTCAGTCGGGCCGGCGAATTTGTCCGGCCCATAGGTCAAGACCGGAGAGAAGCCGCCCTGGAAGTTCTTTATGCGCGACATCGCCTCGACAAAGGTGCGCCGGTTGAGATCCTTGCCCGCCATGGTCGCCGCCTGGGCGAAGAGGCGGATCTCCTGGCACCAACCCTGCACCGGTCCCTGTTCCTCGATGTCGTCGTTCTCGTTCCCCTTGGGGATTTGCGGGTACGCCTTGTGCCATGTCGTCCAGCAACTCCGCACGCCCGGGTCATAGCCCCCCTCGGATTCGGGCCTTGGATCGTCAATGCCGCCCAGTGTCTCCGCCGTCACACCCCCCTGGCCGTTGAGGGCCTTGTCGTACGTGGTCGAGATGAGCCCGAGCCCCACCTCGAGCTCGCCCTCGTCGTCGCTGAGGAGCAAGGTGGGAAAATACTGCTGCGCCGTCTCGGCAGAGATGTAGGGATCGAAGGCGTTCTCCGGAAGCAGGGGGATCACCGAATTTACGCCGGCAGCCTTGAGCCGCTCTACCGCCAGGGTGGCGTCGGAATCGGTGCTGGCGGTCTCGCCCAGGGCGGCCGACACCGTCACAATCTGAGGAGTTATCCCGATCTTCTTCAAGTCCGGCAACAGGTAGGAATTGAGCGCGTCCTGGTCACTTTGCTGATCCGAGACCACGACGCCGACCTTCTTGCCCCCGCCGAGGCGGCCCGAGCTCCGCCCCCAGCTCACCGTGGCGGCCAGGATCTGCGCGTCGTCGGCTCCCGTCCACCACAGGTACGGTGAGCCCAGCTTCGTCCAGTTGTTGGTCGTGGTCCACTGGGAGAGCAACGGGGTGTGGCCCTCCTGGGTGATGCAGAGCTGGTTGTCCTCGGCCCATGCACCGAGGCCATCGAGAACGGCGAACACGGGAGGACTGCCCTCGGTCCATTGCTTACAGAGCGATCGCTGCTCGGCTTCATTGGTGGGGTCGAAGTACTCGATGAGCGGGTTAATCTTCCGACCGTTGATACCACCGGCCGTGTTGATCTGGTTGACGAAGAGGTGGATGGCCTTGATCTGTTCGCCGTACTCGGCGTCGGAGACGATCTCGAATTCCCCCTCGATGCTGCTGAACGAGACCACCGGGAATACCACATTGATGGTGGTCGCCGTCACACCGAGTGCGCTCGTGCTGGCCTGTGTGACCGGCGTTGGGCTGCTTGCGCCCGACGGCGTGGCGGCGCCGAGCGTCAGTGCACCACCGAGGACGGCGATAGCTGCACCCGCCCGCCACAAGACGATCTGTCGCCGCACCGCCCGCAGTGCGGCCCCGTCGTCCCGATACCGCATTTCCCCCCCTTTTTCCGTGCTCCATGCGTCTGCGCATGGCCGCACGAGCCTCGACACTACTGGGTGACCCAGGCGAAGCAGCTCCCCGTTCGAGACCCAGAACCCTCTGGCCTGTTGGGCCGCTGGGTATCGAACCCGGCACCGTGGGATTGAAAGTCCTGGTCCAGGGTAGCGGCGCGTTGCTTTCGTCTCTCGCGGCCTCAATGGGCTGCAGATTTCCAATCGCACTGTGGATCACACGATGACAGTTCGCAGTTGAGAGCATCGACATCGACTTGGTCCATCCCGCCAGAATCGGTGACGGCACAGTTGCACCAGTACGCCATGCCACGAACGCATTCTTGAACCCGGAATCAATGTCCACGTCCACAACATCGTTGGAGTGGGCCCGACGTCGTAGGGGTCGAACTGGGTCGTGGTGGCCCTCAGGACGCAGTGACGAACTCAGCGACGAGATCAGCGACCACCGCAGCGGCACGCTCGCCCAGGTGGGTGTGGTCGGATAGGAGAATCAGGCCGTTGCAGGCGGCAGCAGCGTCCCAGCTGCGATGACGGACGTGGTGCTGGAACTGCGCCTTCATCATCGGCCACGCCTTCGCCTGGTATCGAGGCGGAACGTGATCGGGTGGCAGGAGCTCCACGAGCTGGCCGTGCAGTGGCAACCAGTTCACACCGTACTCCGCTGCAACCGTGCGCAGGGCGTCGTTATAGGCGTTGACGCGCTTGTTCGTCTCACTGCCCAGATCTTCGCCCAACATTGGAATCTCGATGACGGCGACTTTGGCGTGGGTCTCAGATAGGAGTCGCCCCAAGACCGCAGAAACGCTCTCGACATACCACTTGAGGGTCGGTGCCCGCCGGACTCCCTTCATGGGCAAAACGAAGCGGTTCATGGATGACTTCGGCTCGAGGGCCACGTCGTTGGTGCCGACCATCAGGGTGACAATGTCGGGATCGCACTGGATAACGGCATCGAGGCGCCGCAGCACGTTCCATGCCAAGTCACCCGCGACGCCAGCGTTCACGACCTGGACGTCCGCCGCTCCTACCCGCTCACGCAACATGGCAACCCAGTCAGCACTGCCCACGCCCTCCGTGATGCTGTCACCTACGCATGCCACGACGGTCTGGGCGCCCGGTGCTCTCCCATCGCGCAAGAACGCCTTCGTCGTACCCCGTCGGCTGTGTCGATCCATCACGCTTCCCTTCAGTACGGGACGGTGGTGCGTCGTGTTCCTGGCTCTTCCGTGTCAATCCCGGTTTGCGTCAGCCCAGAGTCGCGGGCAACGCTCTCTATGTGGCATCTTGGCGCTCGGCCGGAGGAGCTGATCCAAGGAACACCGCCCGGGCAATATCGTCGCGGGCCAAGAGGTCCCGGGTGGGCCCCTCGAAACGGACCTGGCCCTTCTCCAAGAACACCGCCCGATCACAGAGCTCCGCGGCGATGTTCAGGCTCTGCTCGACCACCACCAGCGTGACCCCGCTGGCATGGATCCGCCTGACCACCTCTAAGAGCTGAGCGACTACGATCGGAGCCAGCCCGAGCGACAACTCGTCGATGCAGAGCACCTTGGGGTCGAGCAGGAGCGCCTTGGCCACGGCGAGTTGCTGCTGCTCACCGCCCGAGAGGGTGCCTGCCTTTTGGCGTCGACGTATGGCCAACGAGGGGAAGGTGTCATAGACGACCTGACGCCGTTCCTTCAGGTGTGACTTGGCCATCTTGGCGGTGAGCGCCTGCATCTCGAGGTTCTCCTCGACCGTCATGTCGGTGAACACCCCGCGGCCGCCCACGACGAGCAGCAGTCGTTGGGCCGCCAATCGTTCTGCCGGCACCCCGGTGATGTCGGCACCGAAGTAGTCGACTGCCCCGGCTGAGGCCTTCTCCAATCCGGCGATCACCCTGAGGAGGGTGGACTTGCCGGCACCATTGGTGCCGAGGAGGGCCAACGCCTCACCTTCGTACACCTCGAGCGAGATTCCGAACAGCACCTGGAGCTGCCCGTAAGAGAAATTTACGTCCTGGACTCGCAACGCAACCGCGTGGCCGCTTGGGTGAGTCACAATGATTTCTTGAAGGCCGGATCAGGGACCTGCCAGCACTTGCACGAAGAGTGGTAATAGACGGCGCGCCACTCGGCCACGCCGTACGCCGATCCCGCCGGCGACGCCGAAAAATCGATCGGCGCGAACGGATATGAGAACGCAACGAGTCCAACCTTGTGCATGGACGAGATCTGTGCAGTGGACTGCACCGACGATGCGTGGTTCAGCAACGCCTGCACGAACCATAAGTAATCGCACACGACACCGCCATAGCCATCGAGCTGCTTGTAGACGCTCGGCTGGCCGCCCGCAGCATAAATGGCATTACAGGCCTTGGTGGGCGCCGTAGGCTTGTACCCCGGCGTCGTCGCTTCACCGTAACCGCCCTCGACGATATTGATCGTCCCGTTGAAGTTGGTCGGGTTGGGCGCGTCGGGGCCGGTGAAGTTCGACGCGGCCGCCGCGCTGTCCGTGAACAGGTAGTGGGGCGTGTAGCCCTGTTGCTGCGCCACCTGCGTAAAGAGACCCCAATCGCCCAGACCCACCTCGGTCACGTCCGTCACCTTGGCGTTCTTGAACGAGAGAACCGCCTGCTCCATAGAGGCAGGGGTGTCCGTCTGACCGGCGGGGCATCCCAGGTTGAAGTAGTCCACAGAACTGGAGGGGACTTTCGCCGCAGTGAGGGCCGATTGCTCGAGGCTCTGGGTTCCCGAGGCGCAGGTGTGGAACAGGACACCAAGCTTCTTGAATCCCTTGGCTGCACTGAAGTATCCGAGTTGGTGCAGCGCCAGTATCCCGGTACGGAATGCTGCTTGCGCGTCTCCCCCAATAGAGAGGGCGTACGGGTGGTAGACCGACAGATCGTCCGGGGTCAGGTACGACGAGGCAAGCAGAACGTGATGCTGCGGGATGCAGCTGCTGGCGCCGACCTCGGTGAGGGAGCCGCTGTCGAGCACGATGTAGGGCTGCGCCCCAGCAATGCTCAAGCACGCTTGCTGTGCGTTCGCGGCGTCGACAGGGTTCACGTCATAAAAGCTCATGACGATCTTCCGGCACCCGGCCCCGCCTTCGCTGTTGATCTTCTTGGCGACCAACTTGTAGTCGGCTTCTTGTTGCGTGGTCGACGGAACACCCACGGTGGCGTTGGTCAGCGACCCACTGGAGACGTCGATAATCGAAGCCGCAACCTCGACTTGACCCGACGTGATGCCCGGGGCTGAACCGGACGGGCAGTGGCCTTTGGCGGTGCTCGCGTAGGCGATAGTGGCTGCTCCGGCGGGTGGGACGACAGTCCTGCCCAAGCCAGGAGACCCGACCAGTACGGCGGTCGCCACCATCAGCAGCGCAGTGCACACCGATGCTGTCCGTTGCGTCCACGTCCCGAGAGATTTGGAATGGGTCACGATGCTCCTCCTTTTGTTGAGACGGTCCCGGCTCGGCCGGGGTTGTGGACTGACTGATGGCCAGAACGGGTGATCGCCGTATCGTCGGTGCCCAGATAGCTGGCTATGACCGTGGGGTCGTCGCGGACCTGGGCCGGGGTCCCCTCGGCGATGACGGTGCCCGAGTCCATGGCGTAGATCCGGTCGCACAGGCCCATGAGCACCGGCATGTCGTGCTCGATGACCAGGATCGAACAGCCCAACTCGTCGCGGATGCGGCGCACCAAGGGCCCGAACGCCTCCGCTTCGCGCTGGGCCACCCCGGCGGTCGGCTCATCGAGCAGCAACAGCTGAGGCTCAGACGCCACCTGGGCCGCCAGGTCGCAGATCCGGCGCATGCCGGTGGACAGCTCGGAAGTCAGCGCGTCGGCCCACGGTCCGAGACCGAACGCGTCGACGATCTCGATGGCCCGTCGTCGGCTGTGCCGCTCGGCCGAGCGCACCCAGGGCGCGCCGAGCAGGGCTGGTAACAGGTAGGTCTTCGTGCGGTGCGACGTCGCCACCTGGACCGTTTCGGTCACGGTCAAGCCGGCGAAGAGGGAGGCGTCTTGGAAGCTGCGCGCCAATCCGTAGCGGGCCCGCACCTCGGGGGGGCGGCCGGCCACTTCGTGGCCGAACAGCCGCACCGAGCCACTATCGGGACGCAACACCCCGCTGATGGCGTTCATCAACGTGGTCTTGCCCGCGCCGTTCGGACCGATCAGGCCCACGATCTCGCCCGGGCCGACCATGATGTGGGCCCCGCCGAGTGCCGCGATGCCACCGAAGTGAACCGCCACATCTTCGACCACCAGCGGCGGTGCACCGGCCACGGGCGGCGCCGCTGTGTGCCGGTGCGCGCGGCCGTCCCGCTCGTGCTCCGCAATGGTGGCGAATGAAATACCGGCCGATACTCCCTCGACCTCGATGCTCGGCGACGTCACTGCGCCGTCATCACTCGCGGTCATCCGTGCTGCCCTGCGGTTGAGATGGGCCTGCCAGGTATCTTGGACCGCCCCGGCCATGCCGTTGGGGAACCCGTTCATCGAGCCGACCACGCCAATGCCGCTGAAGAACAACAAGAACCCCACGTTCTGGCCGAAGGAGCCCAACAGACCGCTCAAATGCGGCCCGATGAAAAAGGTGCCCATGTACAAGAGCACCGAGGCGGCGAGCGCACCGCCCAAGGACCCGAGACCCCCTATGACCGGAATGGCCAGGACGGCAATCGAGACGTCGGCGGTGAACTGGGTGGGCGACACGCTCTGCCAGTCGAGGGCCCAGAACACCCCGGCCGTGGCGGCGACGAAGCCCGAGAGGGCCAAGACGCGCAGCTTGACGGTGGCCGGTTTGATCCCGAACGCCGCGCTGGCCCGCTCGTTGTCGCGAACGGCTATGACGATCCGACCGACGGCCGAGCGGCGCAACGTCGCCGCCGCGGCCACGACCACGACCAGCACCACCAACACCACGTAGTAGAGGTAGAGCTGCGAGCCGATGTGGCCCATGCCGGGAAGAACCGTTGTGACCTGCACCGGCGTGGTGAAGGGCGTCGCCCCACCGACCCAGGATTGGAGATACAGCCAATCCGGGGCGATGACCGCCAAGCCGAGCGTGGCGACGGCCAGGGTCAGGCCCCGGACGCGCAGTGCGGGCAACCCGATCGCCACCATGAGCGCGGCGCCGACCACCCCGGTCACCACCAACATTTCGACGACGCTCCAGCCGGCTTCTCCGGCCCAGCGGGCGGTCAAATAGGCGGCGACACCCACCAGGGCAAAATGACCCAGGCTGACCTGTCCCGACCAACCCACCAGGATGGTCAACGAGACCCCGACCAGCGCGTAGACCAGCACCAGCACCAAGAGGAACTGATTGGACTTGAAGTACGGCAACAGCGGGAACACCACCGCCACCACCAACGACGCACCGATGCACCACTTCATCCCGTGGCGTAACAACATCGAGCTTTTGAGCACCTCGGGCACTCTGAGGCCGGGGCGCTCGGGCACCGCCGCCCCTTCGACGGCGAAGGCCCGCCCGATGGCCCGGCCCCGCACCAAAATGGCCAAGAGGATCACCCCGAACACGGCCAACTCGGCCGTGCCCGCATTGTTCGTCTCCGCCGCCACGACTTGATAGACCAGTCCCAGGCCGATCCCGCCGCCCACCGCCACCGGGAACGACACGAAGGCGCCGAAGGCGGCCGCCCCCATGGTCAACATCAACAGATAGGGGCCGGCGGCTGACGCATTGAACGATGTCGTGGTCGGCCCGTTCAACACCGCCGCAAAGGCCGACAGGCCCCCGGCGATGCCCCAGGTGATCAGGCTGACCCGGTTCACCGAGATCCCGCACAGCCGGGCCGCGTCCGGATTCCCCGCCGCGGCCCGGATCTGCTTACCGATCGAGCTGAACTCTAAGAACACCCACAACAACACCAACAGGACGGGCACGAGAATCATCGTCAGCACCGACATGCCGCTCAGCACCACGCCGCCGACTTGGAGGTGCGATGTGAAGGGTTGCGGGAACGGCGCCTGCGACGCCGGGGCCAAGCCCGGGATGTAGGTGAGGGCCAACAAGACCTGGCTCACACCGATCGTCAGGATCAAAAGGCGGACGGGGGCCTTGGTCTTGCGCCGCACCGGCCCCACGAAGAATCGTTCCACCAGCAATCCAGTCACAATCCCAACGGCCACGCAGCCAGTGAACGACGCCCACCAGTTCCAGTGCCAGTCGTTGACCACCTTGAGCAGCAGCACAGCGGAGAGCACGCCAAGCTGGGCGCCAGCCAGGTTGAGGAACCGGTTCGCCTTGTAGATCAGCACAAAGCCGACAGCCAGCAGCGCGATGATCAGCCCATTGAGGAGTCCGAGAACGAGTACGCCCGAGGTCACGACGGCTCAAATCCGCAGGCGCGTGTCACACAAATTGACCGCCCCAGCCAGAACGATCTGAACTGCTGGAACTGACTCACGAAGTTCTCTTCTTGTAGAAACGTGGCGCCCGGGCGGGCCTGTCGGATGAGACGATCGAGTGAAGGCTTGAGCGATTGAGGGCGGTTACGTCGTCGCGCGGATGGCTGGCGATGACATCATTTGCTGCCTGAGATCTCATGACCCCCCTAAACGAAATTCTGTCCATTCAGAGCGCAGGTGCGCTCCCGTTCAACCAGTCGATCTCGACCGCGTACCGCCCGACCGGCGAGAGATGCGTTCGGTGGGCTCCTTCAGCCACGACAGCGTCCGCTCGATCGATGGCACTATCTCCGAAACGCGAATTTCCCCAGAGACGTACCTCGACAAGGCGCCAAAGGTGACGTTTTTCAAAATGTCGTCCAGTTCTGCGGCGTCGGAAGGATCCAGTCCGTCGAAGGCCTCAATCATCGGCCCCACGGAAGCGTTGCCTTGCGCACGCAAGCGTTCTCCCCCTGCCGCCCAGCGGGCGCGCATAAACGCGTCCAGCATCTCCGGGTGCTTCTCCCAGGGTTCGAAGATCGTCCGCAACATCCGGATGAGCGCGTCGAACAGCGGCTCTCCTGGCGCACGGCTCCTAATTGGGCCGTACGCGTGTATCTCCATCCAACGCTCCAGTGCCGCGACGGTGAGCTCGCCTCGCGACGGGAAGTGCTTGTAGATAGTCGCCAAAGACACCCTGGCCCCCTCGGCCACGTCGTCTAGCTGCCACTTGTCGTATCCGTTGGACTCCAACAACGCGGCGACTACGTCGAGAATCACGGCAGGATCGGTACGCTGCTGCGCGGTTTTAACGATCACAATTTCACCATTTCATAACGATCTCGGGTCATCTATAAACCTCCAAGGGAGACTCCGACCCAGCAGAGCCGTTCGGCCCCATTGGGATCGTGCTCGACCGACGAGGGCGTGTCGAAGCGCATGGTCAAGCGGTCCTCCAGGCCGTATGACGGCCACTCGGGCAGTTCGTCATGATTAGGGTCGCCGCTGTAGGCGAACGCAGTGAGAGCACGGCTCGTGGCGGTGACGAGTGGCGCGGCGTGCGGTCCCGCGGCGATCGAGGCCTTGTCCACGTTGTCGAAGAAATAGGGCATGTCGCCCCCGTGGCCGGACCGCACCCGCCCAGTTGGATCGGGATGTCCCCAAGCGAACGAGTACATCCAGACGGAGGCGCCCCCTCCCGCGAGCTTTGCCTCGCTCAGGCGGATATGAGGGATTCGCATGGTTGCGTCAGTGGTGATCGCGATCAGGAGCGACGTCGGGGTGTCATCAGGTCGAATAGCGCGGTAGCCGGCGATGATTGGGTCCGTGTTTTCACCGAGAAACATCCCGACTCGGTCCCGGAGGCCTTGTTCGGTGATGGACCAGAACTCTGGATCGCCGATGAGGAACGCCATCATTTCGTCGGTCGTGCAGCCGGACACGAGCGGAACGTTCGCCGCAGCTCCGAGCTGAATTGCATGCTCGGGATGCTGGGGAAGGCTGGGCCCTAGGACTGGACCGAAGGTTCGCCCTCTTCCGGTGCCCACCAGCCCAGCACCCTGCAGAGCAAACTCTGCCTCAACGAGTCGGGCCACCTCGACCGCCTGAAGAGCCTCGAGATCTGCGCCGAACCCAAGCTGCTTTAGGGTCATTTCGGCGGTGGACCGCGCTTGTTCCGATGATTGCGCCGCCAGCATCGAGCCGCTCATAGGAAAAGCCTTATGGAACAGTCCGCTCGCGGCTGGCATGGCCAGCAGGGCGGTCGTCTTTGCTCCGCCCCCGGACTCGCCGAAGACCGTCACGTTGTTGGGATCCCCGCCGAAGCCGCCGATGTTTTGACCTACCCAACCGAGCGCCGCTACCACGTCGAGCATTCCGACGTTGCCCGAGTCGGCAAACTCGTCCCCAAGCTGGGACAGGTCCAAGAAACCGAGAACCCCCAGCCGGTGGTTGATTCCGATCATGACGACCCGGTCACGGCGCACCAGGTTGGTGAAATCGTAGAGCGGCCAAGACGCCGATCCCGTGCTCAATCCGCCGCCGTGCAGCCAGACCAGGACCGGCAGCTTCTCGTCGGCATCCAGAGTCGGCGTCCACACGTTCAAGACCAGACAGTCTTCGCTCATCGATGGCTCGCTGGTCAACACGCCCATCATGGTCTGGACCTCGGGGGGGATGGGCACTCCGGTCATCTGCTCGATGGTCATCTGTGGGCACGACGGGCCATAGGTGAGGCAGTCACGGATGCCGGACCACGGCGCCGGGGGGCGCGCTGGCAGGAACCGGCCCTCTCTGCCGGTGTCAGCCCCGTAGGGCACTCCCTTGAACGCCCAGACCCCGTTGTCGTATGCGCCACGAATAGTGCCACTAGCTGTCTCAACCAACTCCGAATGCAACCCTTCCCCTTTCAGCGTTCACACCACTCTTCGGTCGCTGAGCGAACGCTCAGGAACTGCTCTCGCTCATCAAACAGTGAGACCGAAGATCCGGGCCGCGTTGCCGCGCACCATTGCATCTACCTCTACGTCGGGTACCCCTGCGAACTGCTTTTCGACCCACTCGGCCGAGAAGGGGAAGGATCCCTCGTTGTGCGGATAATCGTTTCCCCACATCAGACAGTCGAGCCCGGTGATGTCCCGAAGACGGATCGCCGCAGGGTCCCACATGAACGTGGCATGCGCCTGGCGCTTCAGGTAGTAGCTAGGGGGGGCCTCAATCTTCGGCGTCGCCGGCCCGGAACCGATCCCCATGGCGTGTAAGCGGGTGTCGTTCCAGTGATGATCGAAGAATTGGATCGCAAAGGCTAACCATGCTGCGTATCCCTCCGTCATGATGACGTGCAGATCTGGATAGCGGGCGAAGACCCCGCTGTAGGTCAGCCAACCGAGGGTCTCCCCCATGCCGCAACAGAAGTTGTACCAGGCGATATCCGCCACCCCGGGATACACCGGATACGGGGTCGGGGCGGAGCGCAGGCCGCCGACGTGCATGGTGAGCGGAATCTTGAGCGCGTTGGCCGCTTCCCACAACGGTTCCCATTCAGCGAGATGGTATGGGCGGTCAAAGATTCCGTCCGGGAGAAGCGCGGGACGCAATCCCATTGCGGCCGCCCGTTCCAATTCACGCACGGACGCTGTGACATCGCGAAAGGGGAGACAGATAGCTGGAGCCACTCGATCTAAGTAAGGACGCCACGTTTCGGCCAGCCAGTCATTGACCAACTGGCAATACGCGGTGTCCACCTCCGGAGGCGTGTCGTCTTTGAAGGCCGAGATCCGCCCTATCAGCACCGCTCCGTAGACGCCATCGCGCTCGAGATCGGCCAGCTGGGCCGCTGGATCGAAACTCGGTACTGCTTCGGGGCACACGTTGCCCACCGCGGCCCGGGCGAGAGCCAGCGGTGCGTCTTCGACCGGTAGCTCGATCGAAGAGTCCGATTCAGAACTGCGACCCATCAGGGTCATGGCGGAAGGAGGTATCGGTTGGACGATGTGTGCGCCATCATCACGGCGATCCAGGCGAGTGAAGTGTCGCCGATACGACTCTGGAAGTTCTTCCACAAGGGAAAACGGCGGAGCAATATGACAATCCGTCGTGATCATCGGACGCGCCATTGCCATCCCCCCGTCGAGCGACTCTCTGCTGCAGTAGTCGTGTTACTAGTGCGAACGGTAGTCGTGTTACTGTTCGATGTCAATGGGTCAGGCGGATCAGGCAGACCTCGGTTCGTTGTCTGCAGGCGCCGTGAATCACGAATCCTGGGTGGCTCACCAACGTCGAGCGTGAGACGGCACCGTTGGGCCAGAGAGATGGTCGTCCTCGATGCCCGATCGCTCGTGGCCGCGAGAGCGACGTGACCAACGGCGAGCTGGTCGCACAGCGGGCCGTGACGAAACCAATGGTCGGCAAGTGGCACGCTCCTCACTTCGTCGAGTTGGTGCCTCGATGCCCTTCATGCCGAACCTCTCCCCGATGTTCTACAGTCGATAGGCCGATGACGATGTCGACGTCCGGCAGTGCTGCGTCATCGGTTCAGCTCATTTCGCTATGGTTTCGCCCACTCTCGCTAGATAGCTTGCAACACACCCGTAGTTCCGAGATGAAGGGATCCGCATGAGTGCTGACGGTCGGGTAGTTGTCGTGGTGGGACTCGGAGGAATGGGCTTGGCCGTCGCCAGGAGGCTGGGATCAGGCTCGACATTGGTGCTGGCCGACTGCAATGCCGCAACATTGGAGGCTGCGGCGGTCGAAATCCGCGCTGATGGGTACAGCGTGGTCGAACATCAGACCGACGTCTCGGATGAGTCATCGGTCGCTTCTCTGGCGAAAACGTCGGTTGACCTCGGAAGGGTGGAGGTTCTCGTCCATACGGCCGGGGTTTCCCCGGTGCAGGCATCGGTCGAAGCGATCCTGCGGGTGGACCTGCTGGGAACGGCTCTCATGCTTGATGCCTTCGCAGCAACGATCGCAAACGGCGGAGCGGGTGTCTTCATCGCGTCGATGGCGGGCACCTTCTTCCAGCAAGACCCCGATCTCGAAAAACGGCTGGCGACTACTCCGACCTCAGAATTGCTCGACCTTCCCGAACTGGCTCCACAGGCTATATCCGATCCCGGGACGGCTTACGGGCTCGCCAAGCGGGCGAACCAACTCCGGGTGCAGGCGGCCTCGGTGATCTGGGGTCGACGGGGCGCGCGGGTGAACTCCATTTCGCCGGGGGTCATCTCGACACCTATGGGGGCGGCGGAGCTCAGCGGCCCGAACGGTGACTACATGCGTCAGATGGTGGATGCCAGCCCAGCTAGACGCCTCGGCACGCCACATGACATCGCTTCCGCAGTGGAATTCCTTGCGGGCCCCAACGCGACCTTCGTCACTGGCACCGACCTGTTAGTAGACGGAGGCGTGGTTGCGTCGGTGCTGACTGGAACTGGGAACAACTCATGAGCCGACCACGCGTTCAAAAACAAGTTTCCGTAGTAACGCTGATGGAGTGGCACGGAAATTTGTCCAGCCGGACTGAAAGGGGAATCCATGAGTGAGACAGCGCCGAGCGGACCGTCGGGAACGGTACCCATTCCAACGAGCATCAGCGAGCAGGCTCAGCAATACCTGTCGACCCCTGCGCCGTTCGGTGACGACGAACCACCGAGCGATCTTTCCGATATCGGGGCTTGGCTTCGCTACATCGAAACGCGGGACAGCTTTGTGTCAGAGCGGTTAGCCCAAGCTCTGCCTTCCGATCTCCCGGTCGCGCTCAGCGAGTTTCAGCTCGACGGAGGCACCGTCTATGTGATCCGCCCTAACCACGTGCCCGATAGTCCTGACACACCGATCTATCTCGATATCCACGGTGGTGGGCTCATCTTGGCCGGCGGCGAACTGTGCCGATTGATGGCAACGGGCGGCGCTCTCAGGCGCGACATGATCAGTTGGGCAGTCGACTACCGGATGCCCCCTTTACATCCCTACCCTGCTGCCCTTGATGACTGCATGGCCGTATATCGCAAGGCACTCGAGGAACGTTCGCCCGAGGACATTTTCGTTGGTGGCGGGTCAGCCGGCGGGAATCTTGCCGCGGCACTGTTGTTGCGGGCCAAGGACGAGGGCCTGCCGATGCCAGCTGCACTCGTCCTCGGGACGCCGGAGGTCGACCTTACCGAGTCGGGCGACACGTTTCACACTCTGTTGGGGATCGACTCAGTTCTTAAGCCATTGCTGCAGGTCAATCGTCTTTATGCGAATGGGCACGACCTGGCACATCCATACTTGTCGCCATTGTTCGGTGACGTTTCCGGCTTCCCTCCGACCTTTCTCCAGTCGGGGACACGCGATCTGTTCCTATCGAACACGGTGCGAATGCACCGCGCATTGCGGGCAGCTGGCGTAGAGGCCGAACTCCACGTGTTCGAGGCAATGCCTCACGGCGGATTCGGCGGCATGACGCCAGAGGACAACGAACTTGCGCGGGAAGTACAGCACTTTGTCGATCGGCACCGCCGCCGGCACTAGGTGTCACGTAGCGGGTTAGTACCTCTGACCTGGTGGGCCGCCCGGGTCTCGATCCCGGCACCTTGGGATTAAAAGTCCTGTTCAAGACGTCGCCGCGTGTGCCCTTCTGTCGCAGGGCAGTCGCAAAACTGCAGATGGAGAGCGCAATTGGGATTGCCCTCAATCGAACCTTCGTCGAAGGGTGGCCTCAATCCCCAAAGGTCAAACTTTGGCCTGCTCCTATTATAGCAAATATGTACTATGCTCGTCTGCATGGTGAGCGGCGATCTAATCAGAGAGTCCAGGTTGCGGGCAGGTCTGACGCAAGCCGAGCTTGGAACAAGGATTGGCAAATCGCAATCCGTTATCGCTCGATGGGAAAGAGGGGAGGTCGATCCGAGCCTCGAAACACTGCGGCAGGTGATCCGTGGTTGCGGATTGGATCTCAATTTCCACTTGTCACGGCACGACGACTCGAACGAAACCATCATTGATCATCACCTCAACATGTCGCCGGCCGAACGCTTCGCCGACCTCTTGGCGCGTGTCGATTTTCACGATCGAGTGCAGCGGGAGCGAGCCGTAGGGAATGCCTGAAGCTGTCCCATATCGGCCCGACAAGCTCCTCGAAGTCCTCGAACGCCATGGCGTCCAGTTCGTCGTGATAGGCGGGTTGGCAGCGGAGCTCCGCGGGTCCCCGTACGCCACGCGGGATGTCGACGTCACGCCCTCGCGAGATCGAGCCAACTTGGGTCGCCTCGCTGACGCGCTTCGAGAATTGGATGCAAAGCTTCGTATCTCCCGCGTCGAAGGTCCCGTCGAGTTTCCGCTGGACCAACACTCGTTCGATTGGGGGACCACATGGACGTTTGTGACAACACACGGATTCGTCGACATTGCGCTGCTTCCCGATGGGACGCGGGGGTATGACGACCTCCGTCGTGGCGCTTCACGCGAGCGGATTACCGACACCCTCGAAGTGAGCGTCGCCAGTCTGGCGGACGTCATCCGTTCGAAGGAAGCGGCCGGGCGGGAGAAGGACAGAGCGGTCTTGCCGGTTCTCCGGCAAGTTCTCGAACGCTCACGCGGAATCGAATCCGAAGGACCTGAGATCGGATACTGAGCGGCTTCGGGACGGTGTAGCCGTTGGTTAACGTGTGAGCTGGGCTTCCCCCGATGCTGGTCGTAAGAGCTTCCGTTACCTTGATTGCAAACCCTCTTTGGAACCTCGTTGAGGTCCGTCACGCCCACGAAGTACGCGTCCTCAGGTCGCTCCCGCCATCACTGCCGCCTCCACTATCTGGATGTCGGGAGGTTGAATGGCGGTCGGGCCTCCGGCGACGGGAACCTGCCACACCATCGTCAAGTACGGCGTGGGACTTTGTACCGAACCCGAACCGCAGGGCGGGACCCCCGTAATGTCCAAGGTGGTGGCCGATCCCGAGGGCGTCCCACAGACCGCAGTGCGCTGATGCCACTGCACCAAGGCGCCGAAAGGCATGGGTGGCTTACTGACGGTTGAAGGCAGGACGTACATGGCCGCGGCCAACACCTCTTGGCCCGACGGCGTCTGGGCGTAGACCAGCCCGTCCACATGCGCGGGGCTCAATGTCCGCTTGGCCGCCGCGTTGGCCGCCTCGATGCTGGGGTTCATGTAGTAGACGACCGGGTAGTTGACCGGTGAGACCGCCACGTAGCCGGCGGCCTCCGCGACCGACGGATCGACATAGCGTGCCACTGCCGTGCTGGTGGTCTGCACGTACTGGGTCGAGTTGATCTCCTGGGAGAAGGTGGGCTCTGCGGCGCACCCAGTGGCCGCCATGTGAATTTGATCGGGGCCGTTCTTTCCCTGCGCCAGAAGCTCTTGCGCCAGCGCGATCGGAAACGCCGGGCCGGTGTAGTGCCAGTTGGCCTTGGTGGTGTTGAGCCCCGCCGCAGCCGAAGCGTCGGCACCGTTCATGTTCATGCCCGCCGTACCCCCCATGATCATGTAGGGGGTATTGGTCAGGTCAAGGCCCGCCCTGGCCGTGCCCGAGTTACCGGCCGTGCACGACGCAGTACGGGCAGTATCACTTGAGGGCGTCACGCCGGACATCCCGGCCATTCCGGACATCGCCATGCCCGTCGTCTCCTCAGCTGGCGCCGGATAGGCGGCACTGAGCACGAGCGCGATCGCTAGGCCGACCCCTCCACCGAGAGCGAACACCGGGTTCCAACGCAGCAACGACGCAATCGGGGCACGATCGAAGAATGCATCGGCCTCGATGATCGGCATCATCGAAAGCGCTAGGAGAGTGACAAGGGGCCCGCTGTTGGGGTCGGTACCCGACCCCGTGAAGATGCCGCCCAGTCCCTGGCCGGTGATCCAAAAGGCCAGCGAGAGCAGGCCCCCGGCAAAAAGAAAGACCCTCGGGCGTCGCACTACGAGAGGTCCAGCGCCGACGACAAGCGACGCAATGGCCAGCAACCAGGCACCCTGCGTCCCCACCGAGCCGAAGTGATTGCCGAAATTGGTCAAGAAATGGGCGTACGCGCTTGGTTCGCCTGATGACATTCCGGTGATCGCACTCGACACCGAAGTCTGCGTCCTGTTATTAGGCAGCACGAACAAGATGGCGGCTAGAGCCCAGAATCCGCTCCACGCTGCGAGAGGCGTGATCGACCCTCCGATCCCTTGGGCGGCGGCAGAAGACGCCACCCCCACCTTTTGCACGACCTCGACATTGTCGTCGGCGAACTCTCCGGCCTTGCGTGGCCATGCCATCAAACCGATCAATCCGTAGATGAAGACCGAGCCCGGTGCGCCCGTGAGGGCAGAAGCCGAACCCGTAAAGATCAGACCCAATCCTTCGCCGAAGAACCAAACCCCGAACGCCCAGAAAAATGAGATGGCTAGAGCCGGGCGTACTGTTCGCCGAAACAACAGACCTCCCCCGATCGCTACCTGAATGAGGGCAAAGAAGGAATTCCAGACGGCAACGTGAGGTCCCACGAAGCTCTCGACGTTGGTAATGATCCATCGGATGACATCAGGCTGCCCTTGTGCATTGTGCAAGAGATAGGTCGTGGTGAAGCCGTGGCCGAACATGAACGGTTGGAACTGCAGTCCGGCGTCCAGCAGCCAGAACAGTCCGAGGATGATCTGTAGGGTGCGTTGCGTTCTGACAAGGGTGAGCGACCGGCGAGATCCCTCGGACGGCGGGTCGGCAAGGAATTCGTCTGCGTTATCGATGGCGGTCATCATTCTCCGTCTGTACGTAGCTTCATTTCGATCAAGTTGGACGAACTCGCGCGCCGTGGAGTTCGACTCTGGGATCTGCGCTCTGACTCTGCACCCGGCTGGGATCCGTCACGCCGCTTCCTCGCGATGGGCCATATCTAAATCGTCGTCCAAAGGGAAGGTGCTGACGGTTGCGAACACGGTGGAGACGAAAGCGACGAAGGTCAGTACGTGCACCGCGGTACACCACAGACAGATCGCGTCGATTTTGAACAGTTCTGCGTAGAGCAGGTACACCACAGTGCCCAGGCCCACCACGGCCCAAGCCATCCGTACTCTGCGAATGGCCGAACCTGGCCGATTCCACATCGCAGGCAGTTGGAGGATCAGCATCACCACGAAAAAGATCAGACCCAGGACGGCGACGGGCACGCCGGCCACCTTCGAATAGGTGCTGGTCGTTACTTCCAGGCAGTTGACAATCCCCTTGTCCGAACAGACGAGGCTGCTTGACCCGGTGTAGTGCTCGTAGGTGAGGTAGCCGGCGATTCCGAGGCCGGCGATGCTGGCGACCGTCCCCACCAACCCCGGCCAGCGAGCGTTCGGCTGCTCAGCCATTGCCAACCGCACTGCAGACGGCGGCCGGCTTGTCGGCGGTCAACGTCGAACAGATTGTCTGAATCAACACCTTTGCGGAAGCGTCGACGTCGGCACCGACGGCAGTCGAGTTGTTGCCGATATCCGAGGCGATATTGTCAAACGACACACCCTCGAGCTGCGCCGGGTCGTACTGAGCCGAGATGAGCTCCGCCTTGCCTCCGAAGTCAAGCCACGGAAACGTTGCGGGGTTTTCGTTGGCGTTCCACAGCTTCTGCTGTGCCGCAGTCGGTGTTTGAAGGGCCACGTAGTAGTTGCCTTCGGGCTGGTTGGTCGTGGTCTCCACAGGGGTGAAGGTGAAGTACGGGCTGGAGTATGTCGTCTTGTAGAACGTCAGGGTCTCGATGTCCCCGTCTCGGACTGCGGAATGGATCCGCCCTGGTTGGGGACTGAACGTGCCGAACTTTGACAGCGCGACGTACATGGCCCAGCGCTCGGTGGCGCAGATCGGGCAGTACTCCGCGCCGATATAGAGCAGGTCTGGCTTCCCCGAAGCATTCAACCTCGGGTCCTTGATGGCCTGCGGGGACCTAATGAGCCCGGAAGTGGGCGCCGCGACCAGAGTGGTCAGAGGTATCGACGTCAGCTTGGTCGTGATCGACGCCGGGATGGGCGTACCGGCCGCCGGCGAGAACGACCCGTTTGATGAGCCACCGCCCCCGGCCACCTTGATCACAACGAGAGTGACCACGATCACCACCACGAGTACGATGGACCCGATCCCCACCTGGCGGTTACGGGCCCTTCTGGCCGCAAGCGCGGCCTGCTGCTTTGTCGCCTGGCGCTGGGCGTACTTACGCCCTGCCGGTGAGCGGTTGGGGGCTGGCTGAGGTGCCCCGCGCCTTTTTGGGTTGCTGCGTTGATTTTGTTGGTTTTTCGACATGCGAGATCTCCTCGGTAGATCGAGACGGCGCATCGGGCGCGCCTCGAAGAGTTCGGTAGGCGAGGCCGCTCAGGCGGCTGTCGCAGTGAAACGCCTTTTTCAGGAAATGACCAACGGTGAGGACAAATTCGCCGAGAGAAGGCGGTCCGTCAGCATTAAGAGAACTGTGGGGGCCGGAACGGCACGGTGGAGTTTCCCTCTGGAAGTGGAGCCACCTTCGGGCGTATTCGCTTGGTCGAACGGGTGACGGCAAAAGCGAGCACTCCCGCGGTTGGTGCGCATACTGCGGCGATGCTCAGAGGGGGCGTCGTCGGCGTGGGGGTGCCTTTGTTGCACCAGGCGCCGAAGCAAGAAATCGGCCCTATCGGTAGCTCTTCCGCCAGGAGGGTCACCGTCCGAGATGGCTGGAGGGCGGTGGGGTGCGGCCCGTTCGGGATGAAGCCGCCAAACACAGCAGTGACCATGACCACAAAGAGGCACCAACGCCACTTCAGCGACATGGTTGCCAGGCTAGGGCCCAATACTCTTCGATGGTTGTCATGCTGCAGTCGTGAATATTTCTTCACGATCCGGATGTCTCGAAGCTGTATGGCCTTCCGGCCATGGTCAACGAACGCCTGGCTTCGCGCTGTCATCTGGGGCGTGCAGTGCTCGGCCCAAACATCCGCACCTTCATATTCATGACAGCGCTTCGTCTGTCCATTACCAATTTCGGCGTATCGCCGCCGAGATCCGATAGTCATCTCGGTTGCCTTGGGCTTGGCATCACTAAAACGGCACCGCCCGAAACGAAACGACCCTCGAGAGATTGCAGATAGATCGTGCAGGGGGTTAATGCCCGGGTCGGGATCTCATGTGGGCTCGACAGTCCCCCCAGTGGCAGGACAACGGCGGCCAGCGCGGCGGGGGTGAGCGCGCCAAACCAACAGACGCCACGACGCCAAACCACTCTTTGTCTGGTCGGCCGTGACTCTCGCGGCAAGCGATGGGCCACATCACCCGCGTTTCCGGTGAGTACCGTCCCGAGCAACTCCTTCAGCGCCTCGGGTGCCGGACGGGTGACGTCGGGCCTAACCAGACGGGCAAGGATGCCCAGCTCGGTCTTGAAACGCCGGCACTCCGGACAACGGGCGAGATGAGTCTCGGACTCTTTGGCGCGGATTCCGGGCATCTCACCATCGAGGGACGCCGAAATCGCTTCGCGAATGGTGACACATGACGCGGGCTCGGCTCTCCCGGCCCGTCCCCATCGCCGAAGGCGCGTCATCCCGACGAGCCGAACTCGATCGCGACCTGCACGACTTGGCCCTTCACCCAGTTTCTCGACCCCGAGTCCAATGCCCACACGGTCATCGTTGAGTTGTGGACGGTGAACGCGTCGATCATCGAAGGAGAAGTGGAGCTGAAGGCGACCGTGGCCGTGTTCGACGGCGGAGGCGGCAGCTGGTCCCAGGTGGCCCCCGAGTCGTCGACGACGGCCAACTGCCTTGAGCCAGACAGGGTGGCGGAGATGACGAAGAGACCGCTTCCGCTCGCTGGTCCGAACGACACGAGGTGCTGATGCAAACCCAGGGTGAGCGCCGGTGAGACGATCCAGCGGCTGTTGTTCGTGGTCCAGGCGGCGACGATAGCGGTCCCGGCCTTCTCCGAGATCCCGAGGAGGGCAGCCAGCCCGTCGGTCGTCTGTTCCATGGTGAGTACTTGGACGCGACCTTGCCGGAGCGACCCCGCGAGTGCGAGCGGCTCGAGATGCCAGCTCCCGGCCTGCTCAGCGAACATCCCCACCACGCCCGGCCGGCTGCAGCCCGCCCCCACGATCGCGCTGCTCGCCAAGGAGACAACGGCGGTCAGTGCGGTCACCCCGCAGACCTTCCCGCCGCTCCCCGACGCAAGGTGTCGGGAGGTGGTGAGGGTCCTCCACTTTGAGAGACCGCCGGTGCTCGCCAGCACCTGAGCCCCGAGCCCGTTGCCCACGAGGGCGAGCGTCTGGCCGTTGGGTGCTGTTGACAGCGCACCAGGGCTCGCCGCCAGCCCTTCTTTGAGCAACCCGTCGGACCACGAGTGCCCCCCATCGTCGGTGGAGATGAGCGGGGAGAAGTGCAGCAGGTGCGCAGGGCGCACACCGACCACGAACGGCTGATCGCCGGCTGACGCCAACACCAGACCGCCATTGGTGGCGACCGCGGTGGCCTCGACCTTGTCTGACCATGACGTCGCACCGGTGGGCTGGAAGAAGAGCTGCCAGAACGTATTGAGCGGCTGGCGGAGATTGCCCATCGGCAGGGTCACCCACGTGCCGGCGCCCGAGCGGATCGAGGTGGCGAGCGGTGTCGGGATGGCGGGGAGACGAGACGTTGGGTCCCCCCCGGCCGGGGCGCCGCCAAGCGCGCCGATGCCGACCGAGGCCAAGAGCACCAAGGGAACGACTGCCTTGGCGCGCCACTTGCGCCCGAGGCGGGAGCGGGCTCGGGTCACGACCCGTTGATGGTGCGCGTAATGGCGTTGGCCAGCGTCACCGCGAAGGAGGACTTCGTAGCCGAGGTCGAAGCACCCGGGTTACTGTCCAAGGAGTAGCGCATACGTCCTGTCGGGCTGATGACATAGGCCAACTCGCTGTGCGCGATCATTGCCCCGCCCGGCGAGTACCCGATCAGGATGCCGTAGTTGTTCCAAATGGACTTGAGCTGGGTGAGCGGCCCGGTCAGGTACGCCCAGTTGGAAATCTGCGACAGGTTCTCCTGGTCGTCGAAGGCCACCAGATAGTCAGGCGAGGTGTAGAGGGGATTGGCGTCGATGGCGACGAATTCAACTTTCTTGGACAGGGCGCCGAGCATCTGATCGGCCTGGCGAAACTCCTGGGCGATGATCGGACAGTCCGAGGTGCATACGGGGTCGAGGAACGTGAGCGCAATGGTCTTCCCACGAAGACCGGCCAGCGAGACCGGCTGATCATGTTGGTCGACAAGCGTGAAATTTGGTGCGGGGAAGTTGACTGCGTTCGGGTTCCCGTCGACCGCCGTGGCCAAAATCGGATCCGCGTTCGGGCTGGCCGCGGCCACGGCCATCGGGACACCGCCCACAAGAACAATCCCCATGGCGGCCGATGCGGCGACGAATCTGAACGCATAGCCCGGGCTCGTGATCAGGCGCCGGCGCCAGGATCCGACATCGACCGGCGCCCGAACGATCGGTACGACGTCGGTGTTCGTTACCCCTACTGGCCTAGTCAAAGCCAGGTACCCGGCGATGCACACGAGAGCCATCGGAACCATGCTGTTGGGGTCGGTGCCGACCCCACCTAAGAAACCGAAGTCCTCTATCAGCACCCAGTCGGCCAGACAGAGAACGACAACGGCGAACAGGGCAACACGGACGACCCGGGGCCGAGCGGTGAGGAAGGCAGCACCAATCGCGGTCAAGGCGATCACTACAAAAAGGTTGACGCCCCACCCGTGAGCTGCGTCGAACGCCGCGAAACTCGTCACCCACGACGAGAGGGTCCGAGGCTGAGGTGTCAGCGCCATCTGCTGGACCATCCCCGTGAGGGTGCCCACACCGCCGGCTCGGGTCTGTCCGGTCCAAAAGCCCCGACCCGGCCACGCCTGGAGCAGGGCCATACCGACGAAGAACACCCCCATGACACGCAGTGCGATTCGACCGAGCCGAGGTGTCACCCAGGCCCGGTCGGGAAGCGCGATGAGGGCTCCGGCGGCGCAGTAGAAGAGCACAGCACCCGGCGCGCCGAACAACCACGTCAGACCGTGGGCGAAGATTCCTCCAAAGGACTCGCCGAACGCCCAGACTCCGAGACCCCACCCAACGCTCACCAGGCCGCCGGTCCGTGACCACCTCCCCCGCGGGACGCAAAGCAGCCACAGGCCGATGCCGATCTGGATCCACACAGCCGCCGCGGCTGCTTGGACGGGGTGGTAGCTCCAGCTGGTGGCCCCGGCGTTGACAAGGTGCTGGACCCAGGTCGGCGAGGCCGCCGCCGTGGGCCGTACGACCTGGGGGACCATCCCGAGGGGCATCGAGGACTGGCCCTGCAGGATTCCGTCCAAGAGCCAGATGAGACCGAATGAGACCCTCAGAAGTCGACGAGCGGCGGGCTCGGGAGTGCCCTCGGGACGAATAACAGCCTGGTTACCATCCCCGCCTCCGGCGGCGCGGCGGAACTGTAGCGATCTCAGAACGTTCAACGTGACCCCGGCCACCGCCAGGATCAGCAACACGACGAGTCCCTGGTGAAGGAGCGCGGCGTGGAAGGCGGAGACGATAGTGGGATCGTTCGTACGTAAACCCGTGCCCATGCCCGGCATTGCGGCCCGCCTCCTGCGTCAATGAGAGTGCGTGCCGCTTACGACATGGCACACATAGGTGGTCGATCGGGGGGCCTCTCTGATTCCCGGCTTTCTAAACTTTCTGAGAGTTATCGATAGGGCGAGTGGCGCCCGCTCAACCGGGCTACTTAGAGTGCCTGGCGTGGACGCACTGACCCGTCTGGCCCTGGCGGCAAAAGCCGGTGACCGACGTGCCCTCGATCAGCTCGTAGAGGGGATCTACGAGCAGGTTTGGCGTCTCTGCGCCAGATTGGTGGACAACCAGTGTGCCGACGACCTGGCCCAGGACACGTTCATCCGGGCCGTTGGTGCACTTCCCAACTTCCGTGGCGAGGCGTCAGTCCGGACGTGGCTGCTGGCTATCGCCCGCAATACGTGCATAGATGAGCTGCGAACACGGAGCCTCCAGCGACGGCGCGATGCCTCGTTGGGAGCCGGACTTTCGGTAGATGGGCAGGTGGTAGACGATGTTGGGCAGGAGATCGGAGTGTCCGATGCCCTGGCTCGCCTTGCTCCAGAGCGAAGAGAAGCCTTCGTGCTCACCCAGCTGTTGGGTCTGTCCTACCAAGAGGCGGCCGAAGTATGCGCATGCCCACCAGGCACCATTGGCTCCCGCGTGGCCCGAGCCCGGGCAGATCTCATAGAAGTCCTTGAACACGCAAGTGGGGACCGGTCCACCGTCGAGAACGGCTACGCCAACGTAACCAGCATGTATCCCATCACCAGACCCATGACGAGCTGACACAGCACGGCAGAACGCGGAGCCAAGACGTGCGAGAGGTGCGTCGGGCCAGCGTGAACATCGGGCGGGACGTTGCTCAATTGATCGTTGCCTTGGCCGTCTGAGGCGCCTACCACATGCCCTGGCTCACCTCCCTGGGTCATGGCCAATTCTCCAACCGATATGCGGCCCGTTGGCCCGAGGCGGCGCAGGTTGAGGGCAGCGTTGATCGCCACGTCACCAAATACGAGCGCAGTCAGCACGACGGCGAGCATTGGCCACTGCGAGCCGCTGGTGCTCGTCGCGCCCATTGCGAGCATTCTCACCCCGTGAGAAACGTGCATTGAACCGCTCCAGTCCATGACGAGGAGCATGTAGACCATGGCGGCGCACATGAGAAGGTGGGTCAAGTGCGAACCAAGCGGATGGCCGCCGACGTCCACCCGGTCCGAGTCGTGAAGCACCTTCCATCCAAACCACAGGGCACTGCCCGAAAAGAGCAGTATCCACAGGCCATTCGGTGCGGAGGACAACGAAGGCACCAACATGCCGGCCATAGAGACGCCCATCACCGCGTGAACGGCATCACTGTCGCGTTGGGTCACCCCGCGAGTCCTGAACGAGACCACAAGTCGAGCAATGCAGTAGGCGGCAATTGCGAGCATGGCTACAGCCAGGAAGTCCCCCACCCACGCGTGGTTACCCATGATTACCCACTCCTGCCATTGCCGCAGCTCGTTTGCTGGCTCGGGAGTGGGCCGGCCCCCAGGGAATCCACCGTCGAGGTCACAGCGTAGGACTCTCGGAGCACGCCATCATCAATAGCGTGACAGGCGAGTCGACCCAGCGCCAGGTTCCAGGGAGGGTCGAATCGGGATCCTCTTGCGGTCGTTACGACTGAGGTGGAAGGGAGGCGATGGTGAAGACTTGGCCGCCAGGCGCCATGAAGTAGTACGAATGCCCCCGATGTGTCACCTCGGTGAGCCCCGCTCGGAGGGCCTTGCGTAGAAAGGCCGCCGGGTCCCCGGAACGGATTTCCAGCCAGGCGCCGAGACGTGGTTCGTCGTCATCGGGGGCACGGTCGGTGAACTCGATGCTGAGGCTGCCGCCGGCTGGGAAGCGGACAATCAGCATCGGGTGGGCGAAGCCTGGCCACTCGATGGTCGCCACCGCTTCTGAGCCAGTGAGGGCCTCGAAGCAACGGCGAAGCTCTACGCTCCGGGAGGGCCGGGCGAAGATGTGTGCATTGTTGCCAAGGGCTGTCATGATCCGCCCTCGGCGCAGGCGGTGACTCGTCGACCCAGGCAGGCCACCAGTCGGTCGATTGCCGGTGCGTCGTCGGCTATCGGCTGCGGCGGTGCGAAGGGCCGTCGCCCCACAGGGATGTCGCTCAGTTTGGCCCGGCTGAAGACCAGCTCCTGCTCGGCGAGGGCGTCGGGAAACGAGGCAGCCTGCCCGGTCGCTCGGGCCAGGTCCCAACCGTGCACGAGGACCTCAGTGATCCTAAGGTGCAGTGCGGCCAGTCCAGGTACGGTGCCGATGGGTACGTCGACGCTGTTGTCGAGCGCCCCAGGTTGTTCGAAGGCGTCGAGGAGATCCCTTCCCGAGCGGCGATACGCATCGGAGAGACCACTCTCGGCGCTGACCGGTGTGGTGGGCGCCCGACCGCCGAGCGCCGAGGTGAATCGGTCGTTGCCGGTGACGAGGTGGAAGGCAAGGTCCCTGACGGTCCACTCAGTGCAGGGGGTCGGGAGAGTCCACTGGTTCCCGGCTATTGAGGCCAGCACTTGCCCGGTGGCGTCGAGGGCCAAGGCGAGCTGTTTGATCGGGTCGCTAGTCATGATGATCGTCGTTCTCCTTGTGCCGGATCCGATGTGGACACTTGACATTCTAAAGTCACATACTTGAGAATATCAAGTGCTACAGTCCGGCGTGTGAAGTCCTACAGCCACTACTGTGCCCTCGCTCGGGGCCTAGACGTGGTAGGCGAGCGGTGGTCGTTGCTGATCGTGCGCGAGCTGCTGGGCGGCCCCCGTCGCTACGGCGAGTTGGCCGAGGGGCTACCCGGGATCGCCTCCAACCTGCTGGCCGAGCGGCTACGCCACCTTGTCGGGGCCGGCGTCGTCGAGCACCGCGGGGACGGCCGTTATGCGCTCACAGTGTGGGGCGAAGGACTCCGTGAGCCGCTCTACGCCTTGGCCCGCTGGTCGGCCCCTGTCGTCATGGCCAACCCTGCCGGCGACGACTCGTTTCGTGCCGCATGGCTCACCCACCCGGTGGCGGTGATCTTCGAGGGCGTCGACGCACGCCGGCCGGCCCTGATCGTCGCGGTGCGCATCGGCGACGAGGCGGCGACCATCGAATCGAGAGGCGGGAAGGTGACGCTGAGACCGGGGCAGCCGCCGTCGCCTGACATCGTGCTGGATGGTCCTCCCGATGTGATTCTCGGCCTGCTCGCTGGCTACCTCGACCCGGGTGCCGCTGCTCGAAGCGGCGTGGTCATCACCGGCGATGCCCGCCGCCTCGTCGGGCTCAGGCCCTACCTGCCACGTCCTGCGAAGGGGATGGGCAGCCAACGGGTGAGCCATTTCTAGCTGTTCGGTAAGCGAACGCGTAGCGGACAGGTCGGCGGTGTGTACAGACGTCGGCTTTCGGTGCCCGCATGGGATCGATATGTGGGACGGTGAAAGCTGCGCGATGGGCGCTGTGCTCGCGAAAGTTGCCTGCTGCAAAACGGCGCATGTGGGCGTATGGACAAGTCTGCCGATGTTGGGTGGTCGACCGCGATCTTTGATCGCAGCTGAACAGTCCACTGTCCGGTTGTCAGGGTTACTACTTGCCGTCCGAGTCAATCGCGAACTGGCGGCGCCACGCCGGGAGCACACGCCAGAGCCGTCCGACGAGGATCGCCAGCCCAAAGATGCATACGTAGACGAGCGGCAGCAACGTGCCGCCCACCTCGGTGGCCTTCCCGTTGACGAACGTGAACGTCGCATCGGTGAAGACATAGGCGACACCGTGCCAGTGGAACAGTCCAGTGGCGTGCGGATTGGCCGCGATTACGCCCCCCTTGAAGGCGTCGATTCGGGCATTTGACAACCAGAACATGAGCACGAACGCCGGTAAGAAGACGCAGATTGTTGCCCACCAGGAGGGTCCTGGTCCGCCGTACTCAGCAATGATGTAATCGGCGGCCATCGTGCGGACGTTGCCCAACCGACGCAAGGCTTCCTTGGTGCCGACGTCGGCGGAGGCCGCCCGCAGGTTGACTCGCAGCTCGCGGCGCTTCGCGACCTGGGAACGCCATGGCAGAGTCTGCAAGTAGCTGTTGAGAGTCCACACAGCCCGCTCGATACGGAGCCGGTCTGTCCAGATCAGGGTTCCACTCATTTCACACTTCCTTTGTAGGTTGAACTGGTTGGGGCGGGTAAGGGCGTGACAACACCGGAGTGACCACGCCGGCAAGCGAGAGCCAGGAGGACACGCCATCGGTGAGTGCCGCATAACCGGCCTTGGTGGGTCGGTAGTACTTCCGGGCCGGACCCGAATGCGACGAAACCAGACGGGCGCTGACTCGGGACTCGCGTTCGAGCCTTGCGAGGGCGGGATAGACCGTGCCGTCGGAGATATCGGATAATCCGAGTTGATGCAGGCTCTGAACGACCTCGTACCCGTAGGACTCGCGGTCGGCGAGCAGGCGCAGCAACAACAGCGACAGGACGCCTTTGAGGAGCTGAGGATCGTGAGTCGGGGGCATGCGTTCACACTAAGCCAGCTACTATGTATTGTAAAGTACTAAGCTAAACCAGGTTAGGAATGACTCGCTCAAACATCCAAGGCGACCTTGGGGGACCAAACGGCGTGACGGAGAGGGCTCCACCCTTCGTGATGGCGATTGGAGGAGCCGCATCGAGGCGCTCGCCGTTTTCAGTGCTGAGGCTCACGGGACGTATGCCGACCCCAGCACACTCTTCGTGCACGGCCCTGATGCCACATACCCCTGCGCCACATCGCCGGCTCGGGGATCGATTATCTGGCATGGCGCCGGACGGCCTGCTCACTTTAGCAAGCGGTTCATATCGCTCCACCCCGGGGGCGGCGCTGGAGATTGAGATCGGCGGCCGAGTGCATCGGATCGACGGTTCCGCATCTCTCCCAGGTCGGTCGACTGGGTCAACAGCCTGTTCCGCAACGGGAAGCCCTTCCGGGCGCGGAGGGCGGCGGATCGGTCGCCACCAGCGCGCGACGCCGACCGGTCCGGCGTCGCGCGTCAGCTTCACGCCAATGGGGACCCGTACGAGGAGGCTGAGGTCCTTTCAGTCAGCCCTCATCCGGCAGCAGCAGGCTGACGCAGGATCGTCTTGAGTCTGGCTTGCTCGACCCTGTGCGCGTCGCTCAGGTAGATCTCGTGGTGCTTCCCCACCATCGTGAGGCCTTGGCTGGGGAGGAACTCATGGTGCATTCGCTGAAGCAGCTCGGCTTCGTCATCATATGAGCCGACGTGAAGGGCCTGAACGGAGAGGGTCTCCAGTCGTAGGTCGTCGAGGCGGGCGGGCCGGTCCTTCGTCGCGACCTGTTTGACGGCCGCGGTGAACATATCCCTCGTGATCCAGTTCAGAACCATGATCATGAGAGTCCAGTTCCACCGCGTCTTGTCGCGGGCGTCGGTGAATGACTCCATGTCGTCGGCCCACCACAGTCCCTCTAGAGGCATGACGACGTAGTCGCGGTCGAGGTCCTTCTTGCTGGTGAACTTGAGCTTGTAGGCGACGGGGTAGAGCGTCGTCGTCGCCTCGGCGAACGCCGGAGTGCTCCAAGGCAGGTGTCTCCGGAGCGCTACACCGTCGAGGCCGTCTCGCGGCGTGACCCACCTGACCTTCGCACGCCGATGACCGATCGGCCTGCGGCACCGATCCAGTTGACAGTACGGTCTGAAGCTATGTCAGAGGGGACTTACCGGCTTCGGACTGCGGTTCCAGCCGATACCGAGATGCTCACCTCGCTGTACCTGCGGTCGAGGAGCACGGCGATGCCATGGTTGGGTCAGCCCTCATGACGAGGCAGCGACGTCACTGTGGATGCGGCACACCGTCATCGCTAACCAGTGGGTGTGGGTCGCCCTGGACGGTGACCGCCCGCTGGGGTTCGCTTCGTTAGACGGAGAGTGGCTTGATCAGCTCTTCGTCGATCCCCAGGCCCAAGGCGCGGGTGTCGGACGGGCTCTATTGCAAGCCGTCAAGGACGCAAGTCCGTGTGGACTATGGCTGCACGTCTTTAGCCGCAACTCCCGCGCTCGGCGTTTCTACGAAGCGGCGGGGTTCACCCTGACAGAAGGAGAGATGGCAGCCACAACGAGGAGCGCGAACCTGACTGACTGCACCTATCGGTGGCAGCTGTAGTTTCGGACCATGCTCTGAGGCACCCACGAGCCGTCTCGGGTGACCATCCGTTTGCGGAACAGTGAGTCCTGCTGCGGGGCGTCGACTTCCGAAGCGGTGCATGTTGCACTACGGCAAATTGGGACGTGCACTCTGTGCTCTGGCACTACGTCGGGTTGGGCGCGGCCGCTGTCCTCCGGTGTGGTCAAATATGCGTGTGGACGATGTGCCTGCTCGATTCCTGAGAATGATGCCGGTTGATAATCCCGACCAGCCACTCCCCTTTGGAGGCCGCATCCAAATCTTGGGGATCGAAATCTACGACACACGCGTAGGTGTTGCCTACAGGCTCGCCCCACTTCCCAACGTCGAATCCGTGATCAGAGAGGTGTTGTCAGATCACGATAAAACCACCGAGCATCTTCCGACTGAGGAGCGTGCAAGGCTTCGTGCGGAGTTTGAGTACAAGATGAACCGGGCAGCTGAACCTGGGCTGACCTTGACCGACGACCTCGATACCCCCTACCACCCAACCAGTTCCAGTGGAGGCGGCGGTGGCAACGAGAGAGTTGGACGCACTCAGTTCGAACCGGCTTTCCCGCCGGGCGCCACCAAGCTCGTTGTGCATTGGGGTGAACTTTCGTTCCCTGTAGAGCTGAGGCCCTAGACGCGGCGCCACCCCTGCCCCCGTCCGCCAGCT
>Ga0307374_10000269_pt1 | contig 98881 bp, 106 predicted proteins | sample OX3MG_FD_202532 | JGI IMG/M metagenome (GOLD analysis project Ga0307374, IMG submission 202532) | Soil microbial communities from Risofladan, Vaasa, Finland - OX-3 | ecosystem: Environmental > Terrestrial > Soil > Coastal area > Acid sulfate soil | place: Finland: Risofladan, Vaasa | collected...
ACGGCCATCTGGCCGTCCGCTCCTGCGTCCTTGGGGCGGCGCTGCGCCGCGGCTAGCTCGCGCTCGCGCGCGCCGGCTTGGCCGGCGCGGACGAGCGCGCCGCCGCGGCGGGCATGGCGGCGCTCAGCGCCGCGCACGCGTCGTGCGCCCACTTCACCGTGGAGTACTCGTCCTCAGCGAACAGCCGCAACGCCTCTTTGGTTTCGAGGTCCTCGACGAGCAGCGCGGCGAAATCGTAGATCGGCTTTACCGCGGCCTCCGGATCGCCGGCGACACTCGCGAATTGCCTCAGCTTCTCGGCATCCGTGCGCTTGGGATCGGCGAGGAACGCGGTGAACTTGAGCCCCTCTTCGGTCGCGCTGGCGCGTAACTCGGCGCCCAGATCGCGCATCCGGCACTCGAACACGCGCGCATGGTACGCCTCGCGCTCGGCTATTATCCGCAACGCGCTCCGGATGCCCTCGGTCTTGCACACCTCGGTCCAGCGCCGGAACGCCTCGGCTCCGTTGGCCTCGCCGGCGCAAACCTTGTCGATGAAACTGACGACCGCCGCGCGCTCCGATTTGTAGGTGCGGCCAAAGGCGCGGAAGCCGGCGCCGTTTGCTCCGTTGGCTTCCGCCGCTCCGCCGGTCTCCATCCGCGCCATCTCCTGCTCGAAGGCCGCTTCGCCGATTATCCCGCCGCGGTAGGCGCGCAGGATTTGTTTGAATTCGAATTCGCGATTCATCGCGTGGCTACCTCCGTGGGCGAATCCGGGTGGCCGGCCAGCAGGTTTATTTCTTTGCCGCCCGGCGTTGACCAAGAAATTGCAAAGAGCCGGCGCTGCTCCATTCCATCGGCTCCTCGCGCACGTCGATCTCGACGCGCTTCCAGGTCACGTCGATCTTGTCCGGCGCACCCTCCGCCATCAGCTCGAACAGGCCTTTATCAAGCTCGGCCTGCGGGCGGGCCAGCAACTGCATGAACGCCTTGGCCGCCTCGTTGGGCTCCAGCATCCGCGGCTGCCATCGCCCGAACACCTTGGGATTGTCCGCATACTGGTCGGTCATGCTGGTGCGGATGAATGGCAGCAGGATGCAGGCCGAGGCCACGAACTTCACGTTTGGGCCCAGGTTGACCGCGAGCATCTTTGGCAGTTGCAGGACGCCCCAGTTGCTAATCACGTAGCCCGGCACTGAGACTCCGGGATCGATAGCCTGTCGCGAGGAGACATAGATGAGCTGCAGGAACTCCTGATGGTAGACCGCCTCGCCCGCCCACAGATGAGTCATCGCGAGGAAGCCGTCGATCTTGGTATTCAGCACGAGGCGCGATTCGTGGAGGCTGTCGATGAAATGCTGGCGCACCCGCGCCCGGCGCATCGCGAGCGGCTCGTCGGGGATCTCCTTGAGCGCGCGGCCGAACGCGTATCCTTTCTCGGTCAACCCCGAATTGCAGATCAGCAGGTTTGGCGGCTTGCCGCCCATCTGCTCGATCACGTAGCTGCGCGTCGCCCACAGGTCGCCCAGGTTGGTGACGTCGGCCTGTACGGGGAACGCATTGACCCCCAGGTTGCGCAGCGCGCTGACCAGGTCGAAGCCGTCGGAGTAGCTGCTGTGGAAGTGCACGCCCACCCCGGCCGCTCCGTTGAGTCCGGCCGCCAGCGCGAAAGCCTGGCCGAGGCCGCCGTCCTTGCCCGCCCCGGTTATCAGAACGCGCTTGCCCGCGACGCCGCCGCGAAACTCGTTCTCGAAACGGAAACTGTCCGGCTGCACCGTAAAGGCCATCGGCTTTCCCTCGGTGGTCCTGGATTACCTCGCGCTCGGAGCGAGCGAGGCTCACTCATCGTCCATCACACCGCGGCGATAAGTCAAAGGCTGGGCGATGCCAGTTCGGGGTTCGCGTGCTAGCCTTGGAAACCGCCGAGTTCTTATCCGAGCCGGTTGTTCGAGGTCCTTGCCGAGGTCATTGCCAATGAGCGAATTCAGCCATCGCTTCGTCAATACCAACGGGATCCGGATGCACGTCGCCGAGGCCGGCGAGGGCTATCCGGTCGTGATGTGCCACGGGTTTCCGGAACTGTGGTACTCATGGCGCCATCAGATGCGCGCGCTTGAGAGCGCCGGCTTGCGTGCGATCGCGCCGGACCAGCGCGGCTACGGCGACACCGGTGGACCCGAGCCGATCGAGGCTTATACGCAGCGCGAGATCGTCGCCGACCTGGTCGGGATGCTCGACGCGATGGAGATCGAAAAATGCGTGGTCGTCGGCCATGACTGGGGCGGCTTCGTGGCTTGGAACGCGGCGCTGATGGCGCCCGCGCGAGTCGAACGCGTGATCGCGCTCAACACGCCGTTTTTTCCGCGCACGCCGATGAAGCCGATGGATTTCATCCGCGCGATCGCGGCCGGCAATTTCAACTACATCGTCTACTTCCAGGAGCCGGGCGTGGCCGAGGAGGAACTCGGCCGCGACGTGCGCCGCAGCCTGCGCTCGTTCTACCAGGGCGGCGAATTGTTCAAGGGTGCCGACTTCGCCGAACTGCGCAAGCTGCCCTCGGGCGTGCTGGGGCCTGCCGGCGGCGGAATTCTCGACTATCTGCCCGATCTGCCGCACGGCAGCTTCTTGAGCGCCGACGATTTCGAGGTTTTCGTTCGCGCGTTCGAGAAAAGCGGCTTTCGCAAACCGCTCAACTGGTATCGCAACCTCGATCGCAACTGGGAAGAGAGCGCCGGCTTGCCCGCGCAGGTCAGCCAGCCCGCGCTGATGATCACGGCGGAACTGGATGTCGTGCTGCGTCCGGAAATGGCGAATGGGATGCGGATGTGGGTGCCGAACCTGCGCAAGACCGTTCTGATAGAGGGCTCGGGCCATTGGACCCAGCAGGAGAAGCCCGCGGAGATCAACCACGCGATGCTCGAGTTCTTAGCCGATCTCAGGAAATGAGCTTCGCCGCTGGATGACGTGAACGCCGATCCGCAGAGCGTGCTCGAGGACACCCAATCGCCGTCTGTCGCCGCGGCGGCGGACGCGCAAACGGATGCGCGGGTGAACGAGCAGGAGGCGGCGCGATGGTTTTTCATCGCCGCCGCGCTGATCGCGCTGGCCGGCATTCTGATAGACGCGTCGTTCAGGCATCAACTGCCCAACGCGATGGTGGTTGCCGCGCTCGCTATCGCGCTGGCGGGAATAGCCGCGGGCCTCGCCACCGGCCGGCGGAGCGCCGCCTCGGCGCGATGGGACTTTCTCGAAGATGCGCTCGCCTCGGATGGATGGTGTGCCTTCGCCGTCGGAATCCTGTTCCTGGCGTTTTACGCCGCGACCATCTCGCCGTCCACGCCGTATATCGAGCCCGTACAGCAGGCGTATGCATTCCTGCACGGCCGCACCTGGGTCGACGCTCCGGGCTACATGGAGCATGTGGTGTGGCACGGCAAGAGCTACCTGCTGCATCCGCCGCTTGCCGCGCTCATCACCCTTCCCGCGGTGGCTATCTGGGGACTGGCGACGAACCAGACCGCGGTCTCGGTCGTCGTCGGGGCGGTCTCGCTCGGCCTGGTGTGGCGGCTCCTGGGCAAGATCGGCCTCGGCCTCGCGGCGCGCGTATGGCTGACGCTTTTCTTCGGCGTCGGCACGACGTTCTGGTATGAGGCGACGCTCGGCAGTTCGTGGGACTTCGTGGTGCTGGCGACGATTCCGTTCACGCTCGGCGCGCTCGCAGAGATCTTCGGCGAGGCGCGTCCGTGGGTCGTCGGACTGCTGGCCGCGCTGGCCGCGCTCGCCCGCAACGACATGGTTTTCGCGTGGCCGTGCTACGCGGGGTTGCTATTGGTGCGCGGGAGAAGCGCGCGCGATTTGCTCTCGATGCTGCCGTGGCTGGTCGCGGCGCTGGTGATATTCGTGGCGTTCAACGAGGCCCGCTTCGGCGAGCCGTACGATATCGGGATGTGGCTATGGTACGGCCAGGACAAATACCGCTTCCAACGTCCGGGTGGGCCGCTGGCGCTGAGCCATTTTCCATTCAATCTCTACACGGTGCTGTTCATGGCGCCGGGCTACAGCGACAGGTTTCCGTATATCCATCCGGAGTTCCTGGGCCAGGCGCTGCTGCTCACGAGTCCGGCCTTCGTCCTGGCGCTGCGGCCGAGTTTTTTGCGGCCCGCGACGATACTGGTGGCTTTGGCGGCGGCGCTATGCGCGGGACCCGGCATGCTGTGGTACGCCAACGGGTTCGCGCAACTCGGCGCTCGCTACTATGTGGAGATCTACCCGTTTCTGCTGACGCTGATCGCGCTCGGCGCGCCGCGCAAGCTCGATCAGTTGACCAGGATTCTAATCGTGGCGTCGATCGTCTTCGTCGTATTCTTCACCTGGCATGTGCGATGGTACGGCTGGGGCGGATAACCCCGGCTCACAGACCGCCTTTAGCTAGACTTCAGCGAGACGTCCTTTGGGAGTCCGACGCGCATAAAGAAGCGGGCGAAACTTTGAGACAGATGCTCCCGGTACGGAGGCAGTAGCCGAAGTCTAGGCATTTGGCTTGCTGCCACCTGCTTAACAAACTGTTTCGGGAGACAGAAGATCCGCCCGAAGTCGACGATCCTGACGTTCATTAGCCGTTCTTGGATTTCCGACTCCGCTAGCAGAAGATTCCTGTAAAGCTGCCCCTTCCGGATAGCTTCTTGCGCTTTCTTGAGCGCTGGATTTGCCTCGGTTTCCCTGGCTAACTCCCAGTGCGGGCAAAGCATAACGTCACTAATCTTTTCGTTGACCAGATCACATGACTGGCTCATCACCACGACGTCGAAAATGGCCTTCACAGCGGGGATGGTTTCTTTTGGTATTGGAAAACCTATCTCCGGAGCATACGACACGACGGGACAGCCAAAAAGCAAATCGCCTTGCTCAAGCTCATCGCTCGATTGAACAAGGCCATACCACGGAAAGTCGCTGTCCACTGCAATGCAGCTCTAAACTTCCTCATTTCTGGAAGACATCAGTCTTCCGGTATGAAGTTGAATGGCGCATACCCCTGATCTCTGACACTGAGAGTCACGTGCTCAGTGGAAAGCGGTCCCAAAACGAACACGTCCGGCAAATCCTCGAGCGTGGTCGAGAGCGTCGCCGCGACCAGCCGCAGAACGTCATCCAAGTCGCGCTCGATTCTAACGGCATCTGCATCGAGTAGGACACCCCTTCGATACCATGGCCAACCCTCGGTCGGCGACGATTGTCGGCCGACGATCGATGGATTGGATAGCCGGACCGCTTGCATAGCATTGGATTCTCGAACGACGCGAAAAGAGCTGGTGGCGATGGGTGATGTCATGACTTTGCCTTGGAGAAAAGTTTACGCGCCTCGTCAGTGACACAAGCCTCGAAGGCCCGCTCCACTTCAGTATGCGCGATCTCGAGCCTTCTTTCCGCTTCATCCAAAGGTAATGGTTGCTGGATTCTAGTGACAAAGTCCAAGTCGAGCATGAAAGCTGCCGTTTTTTCTTCGTCCGCTCGTACAGACCCGGATTGCAATATTAAGGCGCCCGCCGCGTCCAGAAGCGGAATCTCCACGCGCTGAGCCCAACTGCCAAAAATTTGTGGTATCTCGTCGGGGACCTTAGGGACTGCTAGAAGATAGTCTTCTATCCTCACTTCGCTTTTTCCATGTATCTCAATACGATTGACATAGCGCAAGCCCAACCGGCGGATGGCAGAGGGACTAGCAACCTTCGTGTATGCCGCCACAGCCCGCAGAATAGCAGGCTTGAAGTTTTCCCACCCTGTGTAAGGGCGCAGCCGATGAGTTGCTACTAAATCTGGACCTACCTGGATAATCGTTTTCTCGTCATCTGTTAGAAACTGCACTCCAGCGATACCTCCCTTGACGGAAGGAGGCATTATCTGTGAGCCCGCCTGCAGTTCCACTTGGAGAATGTTTTGTTCTCGCTTTTTTGGGAAATCATTCTTGATTTCATTGTAAAACAAGCCCGGAATCGTCCAGTCCCAAGTTTGAGTAGGCTCGAAGGAATACTCGCAAAGGGCCTGAATTATTGGGGGATGACTGTAAGCCCGAGCCATTACTCCTTCACCAACCATCAGCATAACATGCGTACGCGATGTCCAGAAGCATCCTTTTTATTTGCTCTCGGCTGCCCCGGTGGAGTCCGCGGTCGGCTGCGAAATGTCGCGCACGCGCATTTTTCTTCCATCGAGCGCGCCTTCATCGCGTCCTCCATCTGCGTCATGCAGAACGGGCATCCCACGGCCAGCGTTTCGGGATTCGCCTCGCTCAGTTGATCGAAGCGCATGTGGTTGATGCGCGAGCCCTCGCGCTCCTCCTTCCAGAAGCATCCGCCGCCCGCATCGCGGCAGAACGTTGCGGTTCTTGCACGAAGAAGGTCTCTTCAGGACTCCGCATCACGGCTCCGGGTGACCTTGTCGACGATTTCCATTACGTCGAGGGTCTCGACCTTCTCCTCCAGCTGTTTGGCCTTGATCCCGTCGCCGAGCATCGTCATACAGAAAGGGCAGGAGACCGCGATGACCTCAGGGTCAGTCTGAAGCGCCTGCTCGGTGCGGAGCAGATTCACCCGTTTATCCGGATCTTCCTCTAACCACATCCGCCCGCCGCCAGCACCGCAGCACATGCCGAATTTATGGTGGCGTTCCATCTCGTGAACCTGGGCCCCCGCGTTGCTGAGCAGCATCCGTGGCTCGTCATACACGTCGTTGTAACGGCCGTAGTAACAAGAGTCGTGGTATACGGTCCGCTTGGGGAATTCCGCAGAGATCTTGAGACGCCGCGAAGCGATCAATTGCTGCACGAAGTCGGCGGCATGAATGACCTCGTACGAACCACCGAATTGGGGAAACTCGTTCTTGATCGTGTTGAAGCAGTGGGGACAGTTCACGATGATCTTACGAACTTTGTATTTGTTGAGGGTTTCGATCAGCGGTTGGGCCATCGACTGGTAGAGGTACTCGTTTCCGAGCCGACGGGCCGTTTCGCCGTTGCAAAGTTCCTCACGTGCGAGGCAGGCAAAGTCAACGCCGGCTTTCTGCAAAACACGGACGAAGGCCTGCGTCGTCTTCTTGTTGCGATCGTCGTAGGAACCGGCGCAGCCGACGTAGTACAGGTACTCGGCATCGGGCTTGTCCGCGAGGGTCGGGACGTTCATCCGTTCGGCCCACTCGAACCGCAGCCCCGAATCGAGCCCCCACGGATTGGATTGCGTCTCCATGTTCTTGAAGGTGCGGGTAAGCTCCTTGGGGAAACGGGCCTCCTCTTGCACCAGATGACGGCGCATGTCGACGATCTTGTCGACGTACTCGATCATCGGGGGACAGGCTTCCTCACAGGCTCGGCAGGTGGTACAGGCCCACAGTGTGTCGTCGTGGATGACGGGGCCGACAATGTTTTCTCCGACCTCCAAGGGTTCCGTGCCATCCCCTTTGGCGGGGCGGCTCCTCTTTTCAATGATCTCGTCCTGATGCCCGTAGAGGTAGTCCCGCAGATCGAGCAGCAATTGACGTGGGGCCAAGGGCTTCTTGGTTGCCGTGGCGGGGCAATTCGAGGAGCAGCGGCCACACTCCGTGCAACTGAACATGTCGAGCACCTGCTTCCACGTGAAATGATCGATGTGCGAGGTGCCGAAGCGGGAATCATTTTCGAGGTCCTGTTTCGAGAGCTGCCCCTTGGGCTCGAGTTTCGCGAAAAAGATGTTCGGGATTGCAGTGATAATGTGGAAGTGTTTCGAGGGCGGCAGGAAGTTCAAAAAAACGAGAATGACGAGGTTGTGCACCCACCAGGCTACGTTACTCGCCTGGTAGGCGAGGCTCGTGCCCAGAATTTTCGCCAGGCCTAAACCCACCAGGGTTGAGATAGGCTCCCATCCCGTCCCCAGGTTGTTCGGGTGAGAAACGATTCGCCCGCCATCGTACACGAGGCCGGTCAGCATGATCGTCGCGATGAAAAGCAGGATCAAATAGGCCTCCCAGTGGGATTTATCGCGCAGGCGACTCTCGGGCGGAAGAAAACCGTAAAGCCGAGGCGCGTGCGTGATCCCCCAGCGCACCAACGCCACCCCAACCGCAAACAGGACGGCCACCTCCATCAAGTCGCGGAGCAACAAATAGGGGCCGCCCAGGAGATGCAGGCTAAAGCCGGGAACGACGAACGAGTCGGAGTAGGCACGGCCGAACATCGTGAGGATCTGGATCCCGAGGATGAGAAAGCCCCAAAAGATGAAAAAGTGCATCCATCCGGCGGACCGCTCGGCTCCCGGATTGCTGCGCACGAATTTCCTCTGGCCAAAGGCGTAGACCAGCACGGCGCGAATGCGTTCGGGAATGCGATCGAAGCGGGGCACCGCGGCAGCGCTCCGCAGTAGCTCAAAGCGGCGCCAGAGCTGGTAGAAAAAAACGCCCACGGCAGCCAAAATGCAAAGAGTGAAGAGAATCCCCGTCATCATAGAACCTCCATCATGCCCGCCAGATAAAGGGAAAACCGAAAAATCCGGCCGCCTCGGCGATCTCGTCGTTGAAGAAGATGATCGTCGTGCCGATGAACAGGCCCAGGAAGCCGACGTAGAAGGCGTAGTGCATCCAGCCCCAAGTCTCGCGGATCATATTGTCATGCCCGGCGGTGTCGCGCAGCAAGAGCCAGAAGAGTCGGCCTGGTTGATCGAGGCCGAAACCGATCGACGCGCGGCGCATCCGCTAGAACTTTAAATCACCCCCGCTGCGTCAAATTCAATCCGCGCCGCAGTGGCGCGCAATTTGACCAACCGCGCGTGCAGCGCCTACGATCGCCACCGCGATGGCCACGCACAACGAAATCTGCCGCATGGATGCCGTCGCGCTAGCGGCGCACATCAGGGCCAGGCGCCTGTCGCCGATCGAGGTCATCGAAGCGGTGCTCGCCCGCATGGAACGGCTGGAGCCGCGCCTGCACGCCTTCTGCACGCCGACACCGGACCTCGCGCGCGCCGAGGCCAAACGCGTCGAGGCCGACATCATGGCCGGGCGCCCGGTAGGCGCGCTCGCCGGCGTGCCGATAAGCCACAAGGATCTGATTCTAACCAAGGGCGTGCGCACGACATCCGGCTCGCTCGCCTACAAGGATTTCATCCCCGAAGAGGACGACGTCGTGGTCGAGCGAATCCGCGCGGCGGGCGCGATCATGATCGGCAAGACCAACGTTCCGGAGTTCGGCTACAGCCCGACCGGCCACAACCCGGTCTTCGAAACCACGCGCAATCCGTGGAACACCGCGCTAACGCCGGGCGGTTCGAGCGCCGGCGCGGGCGCCGCAGTGGCGACCGGCGTCGGCCCCCTCGCGACCGGCAGCGACGGCGGCGGCTCGGTGCGGATTCCGGCGTCGTTCTGCGGACTGTACGGTCTGAAGGCGTCGATGGGCCGGATTCCGCTTTACCCGGGCGCGCGCGACGAGCGCTACCCCGGCGTCTCGGGATGGGAGTCGCTCGAGCATATCGGGCCGCTCACCCGCACCGTCGCCGACGCGGCGCTGATGCTGTCGGTCGCGGCGGGCCCCGACATGCGCGATCGTCATAGTCTGCCGAAAGCGGATTTCGACTGGATGGAATGTTTGCGCGGCGATCTGCGCGGAGTGCGCGTCGCTTACAGCGCCGATTGGGGCTACGCGGCGGTGGATTCAGAGGTGCGGCGAATCGTCGGACAGGCGGTGACGGTTTTCGAGCGCGACCTCGGATGTATCGTCGAGGAGGCGAATCCGGAGTGGCAGGATCCGTCCGCTGCGTTTTTCGCGATCATGATGGCCGAAAGCGACCTCAAGGGAATGCGCGAGATGGCGCGCAACTTCCCGATGTCGGGCCATCTGGTGGACGCGCTGACGATGCCGTGGACGGCGGAAGATTTCACTAACGCCAACATGGTGCGCAAGTCGATGGTGCGCAAGATGGCGCAGTTCATGTCGCACTACGAAATCCTGCTGACACCGACGCTCGCGGTCCCGCCGTTTGCGATTCACATGCAGGGGCCGGAGAAAATCGACCGGCGCTATGTGCGGCCGGCAGAGTTCCTCGCGTTCACTTACCCGTTGAACCTGACCGGGCAGCCGGCGGCGACGGTGCCGGCGGGATGGACGGCGGACGGCTTGCCGGTGGGTCTGCAAATCGTCGGGCGCCATCTGGACGATCCGATGGTGTTGCGGGCTTCGGCGGCATTCGAGGCGGCGTCGCCGTGGCGCGACAAATGGCCCCCGCTGCTAACCGAGTTGGGGTTGTAGGGACTAAGGTTGGATCTCGGGCAGCCCCCAGCCCTCATCCGTGCGGTTCTCCAGGCAGAGCTCGATCGCTTCGCGGATGTTCCGCGGGGCCTCGTCGCGGGTTCGCCCTTGACTGATGCAACCGGGAATAACGGGGCACTCGGCTACCAAGTAACCGTCCTCTCCCGGGGTCAGAATGACAGGTAAGTCAGCCACTGTTTAAAGCTATCACTTCCCCGGATTTGCGAATAGCCAGTTTCATGGCGTCGGCGCGGCCGAGTCGCGTCGCTACGAGTGTTTGACCTTTTTCAGTGCCTCGACCATCTCGGGCACCGCCTTGAACAGGTCGGCGACCAAGCCGTAGTCGGCGACGTTGAAGATCGGCGCCTCCTCGTCCTTGTTAATTGCGACGATGGTTTTGGAGTCCTTCATCCCGGCCAGATGCTGAATCGCGCCGGAGATTCCGACCGCGACGTATAGCTCGGGTGCGACCACCTTGCCGGTCTGCCCGACCTGCAAATCGTTGGGCACGAAACCCGCGTCGACCGCCGCGCGGCTGGCGCCCATCGCGGCCCCCATCTCGTCGACCAGCGGCTCGAGCACGGTCTTGAAGTTCTCGCCTGATTTGAGCCCGCGCCCGCCCGAGACCACGATTCTCGCCTCGGTGAGTTGCGGCCGGTCGCTCTTGGTCTCGTTGAAGCTGACGAATTGCATCTTGAGCCCGGCGGGATCGAGCTCGGGTTTGGCCTTTTCGATCGGAGCGGTGGAATCGCCGGGCTTGGCCGAATCGAACGCGGTGGCGCGCACACTCACGACCTTGAGCGGACCGTCCATCTCGACCGTCGCCAGCGCATTGCCGGCATAGAGCGGACGCACCAGCGTGCCGTCCTCCCCGATCGAAACGATCTCGGAGGCCATCGGGGCGTTAAACCGCGCCGCCACCCGCGGCATCAGGTCCTTGCCTATCGCGGTCGCGGTCGCGAGCACGTACTCGACGCCGAGACTCCTGGCGAGCGCGGTCATCGCCTGCGCGTACACGTCGGCCAGATAATGCGCGAGCTTGGGGTCGTCGAGCGCGATGACCTTGGTCATCCCGTACTTGGCGAGATCGGCGGCGGGGCCGTCGAGGTTCTCACCGGCGATCACGGCGATGCATTTGCCGCCGCCGCGCTTTTTCGCCAGCTCGATTCCGGCGTTGACCGCAACCAGCGTCGTCTTGGGAAAATGTCCGGCCTTGTGTTCGGCAAAGACCAATACGTCAGCCATCTCGAATTCACTCCGGCGCGCCCGCCAAGCCGGCGGACGCGGAAATAGTGCAACCTGGATATGCGCTGGGCGCGCGCGTCAGATCACCTTGGCTTCGCTGTGCAGCACGCCGACCAACTCCTCGACCGAGCCGACTTTGCGTCCGGCCTCGCGCTTGGGGGGCGCAGCGAGCGTCTTTATCTTGAGCTTCGGGACGAGGTCGACGCCGAGGCTGTCGACCGGGATTTCTTTCAGTTCCTTCTTGCGCGCCTTCATGATGCCCGGCAGCGAGGCATAGCGCGGTTCGTTCAGGCGCAGATCGGTGGTGATAACGGCCGGCAGGTCGAAGGCGATGGTTTCCAGGCCGCCGTCGACCTCGCGCACTACGGTGCATTTGGTGCCGGCGATTTCGACCTTGGAGGCAAAAGTCGCCTGCGGCCATCCGAGCATCTCGGCCAGCATCTGGCCGACCTGGTTGGCGTCGTCGTCGATCGCCTGCTTGCCGATGATCACGAGGTCGGGCTTTTCGTCGCCGACGATCTTGGCCATCACGCGCGCGATCGCGAGGCTGTCGAGCGGCTGGTCCGCGCGCACCAGGATCGCCCGGTCAGCGCCCATCGCAAGGCCCGTGCGCAGTTGCTCCTGCCAGGTCTGCTGGCCGACCGAGAGCAGCGCGACGTCGCCGCCGCCCTGCTTTTCCTTGATCCGCAGCGCCTCCTCGATGGCGATTTCGTCGAACGGGTTGATCACCCATTTCACGTTGTCGGTGGCGATTCCGGAGCCGTCGGGCAAGATACGGATGGTCGTGGCGGGGTCCGGGACGCGTTTTACGGAAACCAGGATTTTCACGGCAATCTCTCTCCGGGTGTATTCAGCCGAACATTAAACAGCCGAACATTAATTAAATTAATAAGATGATGGCTGACAGGCGCCGCCCAAGGTCCTGATAGTCCTGATGGCCCCTGGGGCGGCAAAGAAACTAACAATGGCCCACGGGGCAGGTCAAACGGGGCTATCGGGATGTCGCCCGAAGCGCGGCCGGGAACGGGAGGGGTTTCTTATGCGGGGCGGGCGCCCGCTGGCTCCGGCGCTACTCGTTGTAGCCGAGGCGATGCGACAGTTCGCGGCCGGCCTCGGTGATTAGCGGTGCGATCTCCGTGTTGATGCGCTCGATTCCGATGCGGTAGGCCGGACCGGCAACGGCGAGCGATCCGACGACGCTGCGGGTGTAGTCGCGAATCGGCACCGCGACCGACGAGACGTCCTCGAAAAACTCGCACGATTCCATCGCGAAGCCGTCGCGCGCCACCGAGTCGAGCTGCTCGAACAGCATCGCGCGGTCCACGATGGTGCGGTCGGTGAACCGCGGGAGCTGCTCGGGCAGGTCGGCGCGCAACTGCTGCTCGAGGTCGAAGGCGAGATGGACCTTGCCGACCGCCGTGCAATGCAGCGGCAGCGCCTGGCCCAGCGGCGGCGTGATCCTGACCACGCGGTCGCACGGCTCGGCCGACTCCAGCGGCACCACGCCCTCGCGCCGCATGATCGCAACGAAGGTGCTCTCGCGGCATCGGCGCGCGACGTCGGAGAGGATCGGGCGCGCTTGCCGCACCAGGCCCATGTGGTCAATATAGCGGCGTCCCAGGTGTAGACACTTGATTCCCAGGCGGTAGTTCTCGGTCGCCCGGTTCTGTTCGATATAGCCGCGCGCCTCCAGGGTGGCGAGCAGACGGAAGACGTTGTTCTTGTGCAGCTTCAGGCGCTTGGAAAGTTCGGTGACGCCGAGTTCATCGACTTCGCCAAAGAACTGTTCGAGCACGTCCAGAGCGTGGGCAACCGACTGGATGACGTAGTTGGTTTTGTTGCGCCTGACCATGGCGAACTCTCCGGCGAAGTCTCCTCGAACGCCGCCGTGACGGAGCAACGGATCGAGCCGATTTGGAAAAACGTTTTACTGTAGGCGTCACGCTCCGTTTATGTCAACGCGATTATTCGCCGCCGCCTCTAATCGGGTATAAGCCAGTGTTTTTATTGATAGATCGCCCTATCGCGGCATACTAAGCTTGGCCGGGATAACTCCGCCATGCCGTCTCATCTTAAACCCGAGTTCTTTCGCCGCCTCGACGACTCCGACGACGAGTTGTTCTATCACGCGCCGCGCTTTGTCGTGCATATCGACGACGCCGCTATCAGGACCGCCGGCGAGATCTATTTGAGCCGTCTGCCGCGCGGCGGCGCCATCCTCGACCTCATGAGCAGTTGGCGATCGCATCTGCCGCCCGAGTTGAAGCCGGCGCGCGTGGTCGGCCTGGGACTGAGCCGGCCCGAGATGGAGGACAACTCCGCGCTCACCGGGATCGTGATCCACAATCTCAATCGCGTCCCACAACTGCCGTTTGACGACGCGTCGTTCGACGGCGCGGTGCTGACCGTTTCAGTGCAGTATCTCGTTCATCCGCTCGAGGTCTTCGCGGACGTCGGCCGCGTGCTCAAGCCCGGCGCGCCATTCATCGTGACGTTTTCCAATCGAATGTTTCCGACCAAGGCGGTGGCAATCTGGGTGAATGCGAGCGAGCAGCAGCGGGTGGACCTGGTGGGCTACTACTTTACCCACAGCGCGGCCTTCGAGAAGATAGAGACGGTCGAGCACAGTTCCGGCGAGACCGATCCGCTGTGGGCCGTGCTCGGTTATCGCAAGGAACGGCCAGGGAACGGCAATGATTAACAATCGCGGCATGCGCCATCTCGCACTGCGGGTGAACGACGTCGCGCGCGCGGCGGAGTTTTACGCGCGGGCATTCGGGATGCGCCTGGTATGGCAACCCGACCCGGACAATGCCTATCTGAGCTCGGGATGCGACAATCTGGCGCTCCATCGCGGCGCGCCGGGCGATGCAAGCGCCGGTGCGCTCGATCATCTCGGGTTCGTCGTGCCCACTGTCGCCGATCTGGAAGCGGGATGGCGATGGGCCGAGGCCGAGCGCTTGGATATAGTTCATCCGTTGCGCCGCCATCGCGACGGTTCGGTGTCATTTTACATCCGCGACCCGGACGGGAACGTTATCCAACTGCTGTTCGAACCGAATATCAGCCCGCTCGACATCAGTTCGCCCAAGGCTTGAGCCGCGGCGCGCCAAGGAGATTCGTCATGCTGAAGAACCGCGCCACGGCCGAGGGCACTCTCGGCTACGCACGCCGCTATGCCGAGCTGCCGGGAAATTTCCGCCCGATGCTGGGCGACCTGAGCGTTTCCTCGGTCGGGATCGGCACTTACCTGGGCGAGGCCGACGAAGAGACCGACCAGGCCTATGCGCAATCCATCAGGGCCGCGCTGCTTGGCGGGATCAACCTGATCGATACCGCCGTGAACTATCGCTTTCAGCGCGGCGAACGCACGATCGGCAAGGTGCTGGGCGAGCTGGTTGCCGCGGGCGAAGTGCGGCGCGAAGAGGTGGTGGTGGCGACCAAGGGCGGTTACGTCACGTTCGACGGCACGATGCCGCCCGATCCGCGGGCCTGGTTCACGGAGAAGTTCGTCAACAGCGGACTGGTCGGGCCCGGCGAGCTGGTCGAGGGCTCGCATTGCATGACGCCGCGCTATCTGGGCGCGATGCTCGAGATGAGCCGGGCCAACCTGGGCCTCGACACCATCGACATCTATTACATCCACAATCCCGAAACCCAGCTCGCGAGCCTCGAGCGGCCGGAATTTTTCGAGCGGATGCGCCGCGCGTTCGAGTTCCTGGAACAGCAGGTCGCCGAGGGCAAGATCGGAGTCTATGGCGCAGCGACCTGGAGCGGTTTTCGCCTGGGCCCCGAGGAGCGCCAGTACCTCCAGATGGAAGAGCTGGTGAAGATCGCTTTCGAAATCGCCGGCCGCGAGCATCACTTCCGCGCGATCCAGCTCCCGTTCAACCTGGCGATGCCAGAGGCGCTGACGCTCGCCAACCAGCAGCTTCCCGACCGGCGCGGCACGGCGCTCCGCGCCGCGGTCGGTTTTGGGATTGCCGTATGCGCCAGCGCCTCGTTGCTGCAGGGGCGGCTGGCGCACGGATTGCCGCCGATCATGGCGCAAGCGTTCGAGGGGCTGACGACCGACGCGCAGCGCGCGTTGCAATTCGTGCGATCGGCGCCCGGGATCAACGTGGCGCTGGTCGGGACGAAATCCGAGGCGCATGTGAACGAAATCCTGCAGGCGTTGCACAATCCGCCCGCCTCGATCGAGGCCTTCTCGAAGCTGTTCACGCAGAACAAGAGCGCGTAAATCTGACCTGCCGGCCGGTTGAGCGCATACCGCTACCGCCGCTCGGCGCTGGCGCATGGTGCTGCTTGCTTCATCGAGGGCGGGCGGATGTTATAGAGAGATCAGGCCGGTGCCGCGCAAATGAGGCGATCGTAGCGCGGATCGTGGCTGGTAGAGGCAGCGAAGCGGAGATGACGTGCTGAAGAAGAGAGCACCAGTTGTCACGGCGATTTTCGCCGCCGCGCTGCTATCGGGCCCCGGCACCAGGACCGACCCCGCGGCCGCGGTCGCTCCCCTCAAGGGCGGGACGGCCGGGCAAAGCTCCGACTACCTCATTTACGACCCCACGGGCTCGACGCTGTTGGGGCAGGCGCATTACACCACCACGCAGCGCGGGGACGTGGTGACGATCGAAGGACGCAACGATTTTGTCGACGGCGAGCGCGATATCGAACACGACACGCTCAAGAACGCCGAGGGCGCCCTCCCGCGCCTGCTCACTTACGAACACAGCTATTTCGACGCGCACGGCGCCGCGCAGAGAGTTGCGACCGCGGACGCCACGACCGGAAAAACCAGCTGCGCGAAATATGAGAACGGCAAGGGCACTATCCAGCTCGCCGTCCTGCAATTTCCTCCCGACACTTACGCCGGCGCGAGCGTGTTGGTGCCGATCGCGGACCGGCTGCGCCGCGGTGAGGATACCGACCTCGATATCCATGTCTTCGATTGCGCGATGGGTCCGCGCATCCTGAGCCTGCATGCGGATCTCGCGCGGTCTTCATGGAGCTTACGCCCGCACGACGGCGAGCTGGCCAAGGCCGACGCTCATCCGGTGTTCGGATGGTTCAACGTCTTTCTGAAGCCGTTCGTACCGACCATCCGGCTATGGTTCGACCCCCTGCGGGACTTCGCCTTCGTCGGCGGGATGCTGTCGCGCTACTATCGCGGCCCCGAGGTTTTGCTGGTGAGCATTGCGCCGTCGATCAAGCCGGCGCCGGAATTCGAGCGGCCCGAGCCGCCGGAGATCAAGGCGCCACATGATTCCACGCCGCCCGCACAATCATCTTCCTCGACCAAGTCGGCGCCAACCCCGGCCCCGCCGATGTCCGCGTCGCAGCCCTGAACCCAACGGCGCAGCCGTCAAACGCGGCCACGTCCGCGCCGGAGCATAGCGACGCCGCTGTGCAGCGGGAACCGGCGGTCTCGCCAGCCGCAAGCGCTCTCGTCCGAGCGCGGTGAGAATGAGTTGAACAGGCCCTTGGCGGCCTAGAAGTGACTGGCGCCTTCGCTGTCGTAGTGCCGCACGCGGGAGCGCTGCGGCTTTTCGTACTGAAAGGTCGTCTGGCATTGAGCGCAGACGCCGCGGGGCTTGAGGCTGCCGGAACGGCGCGCCAGTTTGACGTAATGCACCACTCCATCACGACAGAGATGGCCGGCGACGGGGAAGTCGTACACAGTACGAATGTCGGTTGCTTCCATTTCCTGCACTAGCGCTCCCTCATTCAGGATTTTCTCCTTCGACGCGATGGCCAGGGCGAACGGCCCGGGCGCGCCGGACCTTTCAAGATAATGAAATCCTCCTAACGATCAATCAATTTGACGCACCGCGGTGAAATTTATTTCAAAAATTTCTCGCGCCGCGCCTGTGTCGGGACTTGAGACATCGTCCTTGCGACCACCCGAGGGCCGCTCGTTCAGGCGCGAGCGCGCCCGCTCTGTGCTACGCTCGCGTGCAGCATGAAACGCGGCTCGATCAGTAAATTGCTCATCGCCAATCGCGGCGAAATAGCGCTCAGGATAATTCGCACCGCGCGCCAGCTCGGGCTCGCCACCGTCGCCGTCTACTCGGACGCCGACGCCGACGCCGCGCACGTCGCCGCCGCCGACGATGCGCGCCTCATCGGTCCGCCCGAGGCGAGCCAGAGCTATCTCAACATCGCAGCGATCATCGAAGCGGCGCACGCAACCGGCGCCGACGCGATTCATCCCGGCTACGGCTTTCTCTCCGAGCGGCCCGAGTTCGCCCGCGCCGTCGACGAGGCCGGAATGATTTTCGTCGGGCCACCGGCGGACGTGATGGCGGCGCTGGGCGACAAGGTCGCGGCGCGGCGCCTGGCCGCGGGCGTGGGCGTGGCGGTGGTGCCGGGGCTCGAGACGGTCGAGGATCGCGCGGCGGAGCAATTTGCCGCTCGCGTCGGGTTTCCGCTGATGGTCAAAGCGGCGGCGGGCGGCGGCGGCCGCGGGATGCGCCTGGTCCAGGCGCAAGCCGGCCTGGCCGAGGCGCTTGCGGCGGCGGCGCGCGAGGCCAAGGCCGCCTTCGGCGACGGCCGTGTATTCCTGGAAAAATATCTGGCGCAACCCCGCCACGTCGAAGTACAGGTGCTCGCCGACCAGCACGGCGGCGTCGTTGCGCTCGGCGAGCGCGACTGCTCGATACAGCGGCGCAATCAGAAAATCATCGAGGAATCGCCCGCCCCGGGGCTCGACGACGGCCTGCGGACCCGGATGGTCGAGGCGGCGCTGAAGGTTGCGCGCGTGGCCGGCTATCGCAACGCGGGCACGATGGAGTTCCTGGTCGAGGGCGGCGAGTTCTACTTCCTGGAGGCCAACACGCGCCTGCAGGTCGAGCATCCGGTGACCGAGATGCGCTTTGGGTGCGACCTGGTCGACGAACAGCTCCGGGTCGCGATGGGCGAGCGAGTAGGCCTGCCGGCGGCGCCACGCGGCGCGGCGATCGAATGTCGCATCTATGCCGAGGACGCCGAGCAGAACTTCCGTCCGGCCACCGGCGACGCGCTCTACCTGAATCTCCCTGCGGGCCCCGGCGTGCGTATCGACACTCATCTTATGACCGGCGCTCGAGTCACCGCGTTTTACGATGGTCTGCTGGGGAAACTTATCTGCTGGGGCGCCGACCGCGAGCAGGCGCGTGTCCGGATGGCGGCCGCGCTCGGCGAATTCTCGCTGCTGGGCATCACCAACACCGCAGCCTTCCTGCGCGACGTCATCGCAAGCGAGGCGTTTCGCGAGGCGCGGCTCTCGACGCGATTCCTGGAGCGGTTTTTTCCGCGCTGGAGCCCGAACGACGAGGCGCTCGAGAGTCTGCTGGTCGCGGCCGCGATGGCGGCGGGAGGCGCGATCGGCGCGGCGCGTCCGATCTCATCGGCTTCCTCTTCATCGCGGGGCGCGCGCAGCGACGGCGGGCGTTCGGAGCGTGGCGGACGCTCGCCGTGGGCGGAACTCGCAGGCTTCGAGCCGTGGGGACGAGGCGAACGATGAGGCTCAAACGCCAGGGCGACGCGCGCGAGTTCGAGGTCGAACTGCTCGGGCAAAACCGGCAAGACAACGCGGATCAGGGCGACGCGGACGGCCGGCGTGCCGTGCGTATCGCCATCGACGGGCGCGAGATCGCGGCGAGTGTCGCGACGATGCCCGACGGCAGCGCGATGGTGGACCTGGGCGGCCGGCGCGCCCGCGTCGCGGGCGCGCGGCGGCGCTCTTCGATAGTGGCGGCCGCGGGTCCGTTCGCGGCCGAGTTCGTCATGATCGAAGGGCGCACGGCGCATCGCACGGGAGGACTCGCCGCGCCGGAAGTCGACGCTCCGATGCCGGGCAAGGTGCTCAAGGTGCTGGTCGCCGAGGGCCAGCCGGTCGAGCACGGCGATCCGCTGATCGTGCTCGAGGCGATGAAAATGGAGACGACGCTTTACGCCGAGAGTCCGGCAATCGTGGCGAAGATTTGCGTCGTGGCCGGGCAGATGGTCGATCACGGCGCGCGGTTGATCGAACTCAGTCCGGCGGCGATATCGGCCAAACCGCCCGAATCTCCGTCTCGAGACGACTGAGCCATTGGTCGAAGTCGGCGTCGCGATCGACGACGATCTCGAGCTTGCCGGGGCCGAGCCTGCGCAGGCGGCCCGGATGCTCGGTGCGCAGCGGGATCACCAGCGCCTCGCGCGAGATGCCCAAGGCGTCGGTCACCGCGAAGATGCGCTCGATTTCCGCCAGTCCAACTGCCTTGAGCAAGGGCACGTCCTCCATCGCGTCGAGAGCCCTCTTTACATACGGCGCGGCTCGCCTAAGCTCAACTCCAGAGGGGGGCGTGGCCCCGCGGAGGACGCTAATGTTCGGCACGATCAAAAAAGTGATCAAGGACAAGGGCTTCGGCTTCATCACGCCCGACGACGGCACCGATGAAGTCTTTTTCCATCGCTCGCGGCTTTCGCCCAAGGTCTACTTCGAGGACTTGCGCGAGGGCGACCAGGTGCAGTTCGACGTCCGCCCCGGCGACAAGGGGCCGCAGGCGTTCAACCTGCGTCTGCGCTAACCGCCCGCGATGATATGACCTTATGGATGATATGCTGCGATGACAGGCGGGGGAGATAATTCTTTGTGTCCGTGACAGAGCATCATCGCCATGACCGCCGCAGCCTCAAGGTGGGCGTCCTGACCGCGAGCGATTCGCGCGGCGCCGAAACCGACGAGAGCGGCCGTCTCATCCGCGAATTGCTCACGGCCGCCGGGCATCGCGTGGAGTACTACGAGGTGCTGCCGGACGATCCCGGCCGCATCCGCAAGGCCCTGCTCGACAAGCTGCAAAACCTCGACGCCATCATCGTCAACGGGGGCACCGGAATCGCGGCGCGCGACTCGACTATCGAAGCGGTCCGCGGGTTGCTCGACAAGGAGCTGGAGGGCTTCGGCGAGTTGTTCCGCTATCTTTCCTATCAGGAGATCGGATCGGCGGCCTTTTTGAGCCGGGCGCTGGCGGGAATCGCGGGCGGCAAGATCGTGGCCTCGCTGCCGGGCTCGCCCGCCGCCTGCCGGCTCGCGATGGAAAAACTGCTCATCCCCGAGCTCGGCCACCTGGCGCATCTGCTGAAGCTTTGATGCCGCCGGCGAATCGCAAATGAGCCGCCAATGAATCGGATAACCATAAAATTGTTCGCGACGCTGCGCGAGCGCGCCGGCGCCTCCGAGTTAAGCCGCGAATTTCCCGAAGGCGCGACCGTCGCGCAGATGTGGCAGCGCCTGGCCGAGGAGTTCCCGGGGCTCAAGGGCCATCGCGACGCGGTTGGCTTTGCCGTCAACCAGGAATACGTGCACGACGACTATCGTCCGCGCCCCGGCGACGAGGTCGCGTTCATCCCGCCCGTAAGCGGCGGCGCCGGCCCGTCGCGCGATCCGAAATGGATGGGGCCGATCGCGATCGGCCGCGCACCGATCGACGTCGCGGCGCTGGAACGCGCGGTGGCTGATCCGCACGCCGGCGCGATCGTCACCTTCGCCGGGACCACGCGCGCCGACAACGCCGGCCGCAGCGTGATCCGCCTGGAGTACGAGGCCTACGAGCCGATGGCGCTCAGCGAGATGCGCCGGCTCGCGCGCGAGGCGGGCGAGCGATGGCAAATCGTGCGTATCGCGATAAGCCATCGCGTCGGCCTGGTCGACATCGGCGAGACCTCGGTCGCGATCGCGGTCTCCGCGGCGCATAGGGCCGAGGCGTTCGAGGCCTGCCGCTTCGCGATCGACCGGCTCAAGGAGGTCGTGCCGATTTGGAAGAAGGAGCACTTCGAGGGCGGCGAAGTGTGGATCGGCTGTCAGACCTCGCATCCGCCGGCCCCGGGCCAATAGTCGTGCTACGGCGCGAACGCCGGCTGGGAAGAGCGAGTTGCGCGACCCTTGCCCGAAACCCGGCCGCGCCTGTTCGATATGGAGCGCGGGACCAGATCTATCTTGAGGTTCGCGTCCAGTGCCCGCGCCGTTCTTGCGAGCGTCTTCAACGTCAGATTGTTGAGCCTGCCCGATTCGATTTGTGCGATCATCGGTTGGCTGACGCCCGAGCGCTGGGCGAGCGCTGCTTGAGTAAGGCCTCGACGTTTCCGCAAACTGGCGATCTTGTGTTCGATTAAAATCTGAGCAAGCTCATCCTCGACTTCACGTCGAAGGCCAAGTTCCTCGACCTTTTTTTCCAGCAGTGCCAGCCCTGGATTTTTCATACTCATTTTGAGCCTCCTTCAATCTCGCGCGCATCAGCCGAAGCACGTCCGCCGGCGTGTCAGTCCGTTTTTTTACGTAGCCGCCAACCAGCACTGTCCGCCGTCCCGGTAAGAAGCCGTAATATATCCGTACTGTAGTGCCGCGGAGTTCAAACAGGCCGTCATTGAGTGATTTCGACCGCGGTTCACGTAACTGGTTACCCAAGGCGCGCAGCGCAGCGATCAAAACAGCCGCATCTTTAATGTCCTTCGCGTCGGCCAGACTGGCGACGAACTCGGCGAAATGCGATTGGCCTCCGGCGGTTTTGTGTTCGTCGACCGACCAATTCGACATCAGTTTAATATAAGCTATGGCTTATTGAATTGCGATACCTCGACGGGCTTACTCCTCGAAGAAAGAACCCCGCGCACCGAAAGCTCGGACTTTGCTACAATCGAGGCTAAGCGTTGACGCCGGGCGGTCTGTTGACCGCTCGGCCAGCATCCGTTAATCAGGAGCCTTAATGTCTCTGGGTCAGCATCAGGTCGAAAAGATAATCCTTGCCGAGCCGCGCGGCTTTTGCGCCGGCGTCGACCGCGCGGTCGAGGCCGTGCGCGGTGCGCTGCGCACTTACGGCCGTCCGCTCTACGTGCGCCATCAGATCGTGCATAACCGCTTCGTGCTCGAAGCGCTCGAGGAGGAAGGCGCGATCTTCGTCGAAGACCTCGGCGAAGTCCCCGCGGGCCAGCGCGTGATCTTCAGCGCCCACGGCGTCGCGCCCAGCGAATGGCAGCGCGCGCGCGACCGCGGGCTGCGCGTCATCGACGCCACCTGCCCGCTGGTCACCAAGGTGCATCTCGAGGTCGAGCGCTACGCGCGCGAGGACCGCACCGTGATCCTGATCGGTCACGCCGGCCACGAAGAGGTCAAGGGCACGGTCGGCGTCGCCCCTGGGCGCGTGCTGCTGGTCGGGAGCGTGGAGGAGGCCGAAGTGGCCGAGGTTCCCGACCCGGAGCGGGTGGCGGCCGTGACCCAGACCACGCTCAGCGTTGACGACACGCGCGAAATCATGGAGACGCTCAAGCGCCGCTTCCCGGCGATGGTCGCGCCCAAGACCGACGACATCTGCTACGCGACCCAGAATCGCCAGAACGCGGTCAAGGAACTGGTCGAGCAAAGCGACGCGATTCTGGTGGTCGGCTCCAAGCAGAGCTCCAACGCCAACCGCCTGGTCGAAGTCGCCCGCATGCGCGGCGCGCGGGCCTTCCTGATCGATTCGCTGGCCGACGTGCGCCCCGAAATGCTCGACGGCGTGCGCGCGCTCGGAGTGACGGCCAGCGCCTCGTCGCCCGAATGGCTGGTCGAGCAGATAATCGGCGCCTTTGCGAATAACGGCGCCTCGGTGGAGCTGCTGAGCGTGGCCAAAGAGCGGGTGCATTTCCCGCTTCCGATGCCGGCCGATTAGCGCGCCTGGATTTGGAAGAGCCGGCTTGGTGAGCCAGATGACGGATTGCGGGCCGCGCTCCGGCGGCTGCGCGATGAGGAGGCGGTTGCCCGGACGACGGCGGCCCGATGAGGCGGGGCGGCGGCTATATCGCGATTGAAGGGCCGATCGGGGTCGGCAAAACCAGCCTCGCGCAGGCGCTGGGGTTGAGAATTGGCGCGCGCATCGTTCTCGAAGATACCGACAGCAATCCATTCATCGCGCGCTTCTACCAGAACCCGGAAAAGTATGCGTTTCCGGTGCAGCTCTATTTCCTGCTGACCCGCTACAACCAGCAGCGCCAGCTCGCCCAGCAGGACCTTTTCGCGCAGGCCACCGTCACCGACTACCTGCTGGCCAAGGATCGCATCTTCGCCCGGCTCAACCTCGACCCCGACGAGCTGGTGCTCTACGAGGGCGTTTACCGCCTGCTCGACGGACAGCTCACCAGGCCCGACCTGGTGGTTTACCTCCGCGCCCGGGTCGAGGTTCTCGCCGAGCGGCTGCGCAAGCGCAACCGCACTTTCGAGCGGCATATCAGCCTGGAGTACCTCGAACGCGTTTCGGCCGCGTACCGCGATTTCTTTTTCTACTACGACGAGACGCCGCTGCTGGTGGTCGACAGCTCGGAGATCGACTTCGTCGCCGACCCGGGCGATCTCGAAGACCTGCTGCGCGAAATCGACCGCACCGGCACGGGATCGCACTACTACGTTCCGCGCAAAGGCTAACGGACGGAAATCAGTCGGCGCGGGAAAATCATTTCATGCGGGAAGTCATCCCGGGTAAGCCTTGAACGCCTCCTCGATCTGGGAGGCCAGCTTCAAGTCCTTCTCGGTCACGCCGCCCTGGTCATGCGTGGAGCAGGTGAAAGTCACGCGGGTGTAATTTATTTTCACGTCGGGATGATGGTCGGCCGCCTCGGCCATCTCGGCCACCCGGTTGAGGAACCTGATTCCATCCATGAATTCCTTGAAGCGATAGAGCTTGCCGATCGCGTCGTCCTTGAATTCCCATCCGGGCAGCGCGCCGAGCCGCCGCTCTATTTCGGCCTTTTCGAGCTTCGCCATCGGGGCATCCTCCGTGTATCTGTGCTGCGGGCCACTCGCCTTGCGCGCCGGCCCGACCCATACTAGCGCTCATATCAGTGCCCGTATTAGACAACAGCGGGCGTGGACGGGCCAAACGCCCGCCCGCCGCATGGAGATTCGATGAACCAACGCGATTCGATCAAGATGACACCGGAGCAGGCGCTCGCCTACCTCGCCGCGCATCATAGCTGCGCCTTGGCAAGCAACGGCCATGACGGTTATCCGCACGTCGTGGCCATGTGGTATACGGTCAAAGACGGCGCGATCATGATGACCAGTTACGCCCGCGCGCAGAAGATCGTGAACCTAAGGCGCGACCCGCGCGCCACCGTGCTGGTCGAAAGTGGCGCCACGTATAAGGAACTGAGCGGAGTGATGGTCCGCGGACGGGTCGAGCTGATCGACGGTCCGGCGGCGCTCGCCGAGGTGCTGAGCCTGACCGGCGCGGACCCGAACAATCCGGCGGCGGTGCGCCGCGTGCAAAAGCGGGTCGTGATGCGGTTTCATCCCGAGCGCTGGGCGAGCTGGGATCACTCCAAAATCGTGGGCGACTACTGAGTAGTGCGCGGCGCCGCCCGCTTTACCAAACCACGGAATTCAACCAGGGATTTCCGCGATAAGGACTTCCGCGATGGCGAACAAGTACGTGACCGACGAGGTGCGCAAGCAGATCGGGATGCAGAGCGAGGCGCGGGTGGTCGAGGTCGAGCGCGGCGCGATCCGGCGCTTCGCCGAGGCGATCGGCGATCCCAACCCGCTGTTCAATGACGAGGCCGCCGCGCGCAAGACCCGCTTCGGCGGGATGATCGCGCCACCAACCTTCTGCCGCTCGCTCGGCGCCGCGATTCCGGAAATAAAGATCGGCATGGGCGAGTTCCGCGGCCTCGACGGCGGCTCGGAGTGGGAGTATTTCGAGCCGATTCGCCCCGGCGACCGAATCAGCGTGGTCTCCAAAATCGCCGACATACGCGAGAGCGCGGGCCGGCTCGGCGCGATGGTCTTCATCACGGTCGAGACCAGCTATACCAACCACTACAATCAGCTCTGCGCCTTGCAGCGCTCGACCGTCATTCGCTACTGAGCCGCGCGCGGAATCGGTCGAGGGAGGAATTGAAGATGGCGAAGCAGATCTATTGGGAAGACCTCGAAGCCGGATCCGAAGTGCCGGTGCTGGAGAAGAATCCCACCACCCAGCAGCTCGTCAAGTACGCCGGCGCCTCGGGCGACTTCTACCAGATCCACTACGACAAGGACTTCGCGCTCAACAACAATCTGCCCGGCGTGATCCTGCACGGCGCGCTCAAGAACGGCTTCCTGGGCCAGATGATGACCAACTTCGCCGGCCACGAAGGATGGCTGCGCAAGCTCGCGGTGCAATACCGCGGGATGGACCAGCCGGGCTCCAAGGTCGTATGCAAGGGCAAGGTCGTGAAGAAATACGCCGAGGGGCGCGACCACCTGGTCGATTGCGAAATTTGGCTGGAAAACGCCAAGGGCGAGAAGACCACGATCGGCGGCGCCACGGTGATTCTGCCCACGCGCGAAGGAGCGCGGGTCTAGAAAGAGCCGGCGTGCTCCAAATATGATCTCCGCAATGATTCGCATGATCTGCGCCAACTGCGCAAACTGAACGATGGCCCGCGCAGGCTAACGGAAGGCGGGGGGCGTCAACGTTGCCGCCGCAGCGTGAATTTCCCGCGCGCACGGTCGAGGCCGAAGACCTAAGGCTCCGCCGCGTCGATCCGCATTACACCAAGACCCTCATCCGGCTGCTCGCGGCGCACGCGCTGGCCGAGAAGCTGACCGCACTCGGCTATCAGCGCGCGCTCGAGACGGTGACCAATGAATCGTTGCGCCCGGTTATCGAAAAAAATCTCGCCGAGGAACGCCGCCATGCGGCGCTCGTTTACCGGGCGCTGCGCGACCTCGGCATCACGCAGGAGGAAGCCGACCGCGCTATGATCCCGGCGCTCAAGGCGCCGTCGTTCGAGGCGCCGCTGCGCTTTGCCAAAAGCGCGGCCGGCGAGTTGGACTTGCTGATGGCGTCGCTCAGCCTCGATATGACCGGGCTCCTGATGATCGGCGTCAACTACAAAGATTCCAGCTACGCGCCGCACGCGCGCGCCGCCGAGCGTATCCTGGATGAAGAGGCCGAGCACGAGCTGTTCGCCGCGGGCGAACTGACCGGCGCGGTCGATCGCTTCGGTCCCGAGGCGGTGGCGGCGGCGCTCAGGCAATGGCTGCCGGCGGCGGCCAACTTTTTCGGCCCGCCCGGCAGCGGCTTTGGCTACGACTGCATGCGCTTCGGGCTGAAGGCGCGCGACAATGGCGAACTTACGGAGCTGTACCTCTCGATGCTCGAGCGGCGGCTCGGCAACGTGGGCCTCGCGATACCGCGGCTGACGCCGGGCTACCCGCACGCGCTGGCTTAGCGTTCCCCGCGCCCTTTCGCGCTACCATTGGGCGATGGATATCCACGGCTCGGGTGCGATCCGGATCGGCGTTTCCGCCTGCCTGCTGGGACAGAAGGTGCGCTTCGACGGCGGCCACAAGCGCAGCGATTTCCTGACCGGCACGCTCGGCGATTTCGTCGAATTCGTCGCGGTTTGCCCCGAGGTCGATATCGGCCTCGGTATCCCGCGCGAGAGCCTGCGCCTGGTCCGCGGCGACGACGGCGCGGTACGGATGGTCACGAACAAGAGCGCCGCCGACCTGACCGAAACGATGCATGCGTACGCCGAACGCCGCGCGGCGGCGCTCGAGCGCGAGGATCTCTCGGGCTACGTGCTGAAGAAGGACTCGCCGAGCTGCGGGATGGAACGCGTGCGCATTTACGGACGCGCGGGGATGCCCACGCGCGACGGGCGCGGGCTGTTCGCCGAGGCGCTGATCCGCCGCTTGCCCAATCTGCCGGTGGAAGAAGAGGGTAGGCTGAACGATCCGAATCTGCGCGAGAACTTCATCGAGCGGGTGTTCGCGTACCATCGGCTGCGCGCGCTGTTCGCCGGCCGCAACACCCGATCGAGCGTCGGCGCCCTGGTGGCCTTTCACACCGCGCACAAGCTGACTCTGATGGCGCACTCGCCGCGCGCGTATGCCGGACTGGGACGACTGGTCGCGGACTCCAAGCGCGTCGAGCGCGCCGAACTGCGCGAGCGCTATTCGGCGGAGTTCATGGCGGCACTGAAGAAGCTCGCCACGCCGGCGCGCCACGTCAACGTGATGCAGCATATCGCCGGCTATCTGCGCGACCGCTGCGACAGCGATTCGCGCCGCGAGCTGATGGAAACGATCGAGGAGTATCGGCGCGCAATGGTGCCGCTGGTGGTGCCGTTGACCTTGATTCGCCACTGGGTGCGGTGCTTCGACATCGCCTATCTCAAGGGCCAGACCTATCTCGAACCGCATCCGCGCGAACTGATGCTGCGCAATCACGTGTGAGAGCCGCGCGGCCACGGCTGCGCTTGTCAGCGGCAATCGCGTCGTAGTACACGGAGAGTTCGCGCCGGGCGCATCGGAACGGCGCGCGCAAGGAGCATCGCATCATGAAGATCGGACTTTTCGCGGTCGTTTCGGGGCGAGTCGGCGGAATGGCGGTGATGAAGGCGTTCGCGCAGCACGCCGAGCGGGTGGGCTTTTCGACCTTGTGGGCGCCTGAGCACGTGGTGCTGCTCGATTCCTACGCCTCGCGCTACCCCTACCGCGACGACGGCACGTTGCCCGCGCCGTCCGACGCGCCGATCGCCGATCCGTTCCTGACCTTGTGCACGATGGCGTCGGTGACGCAGAAGATTCGCCTGGCCACCGGGATCTGCCTGGTGCCCGAGCACAATCCCCTGGTGCTGGCCAAGGTGGTCGCGACGCTCGACTCGCTGAGCGAGGGCCGCTTCGTGCTGGGCGTCGGGGTGGGATGGCTGGAGGAGGAGTTTCGTGCGCTGGGAATTCCCTGGGAGCGGCGCGCGCAGCGCACCCGCGAATATATCGAGGCGATGCGCCGGTTGTGGGGCGACGCGCTCAGCTCTTACAAGGGCGAATTTGTGAATTTCGAGAACGTCCGCAGCTTTCCCAAGCCGGTGCGCGGCGCCGATCTGCCGGTCTTCTTCGGCGGCGAAAGCGGCCCGGCGCTGCGCCGCGTCGCCGAGTACGGCAATGGATGGTGCGGCTTCAACCTCGACCCCGGCGAGGCGGCGGACAAGATTCGCCGTATCGAGGCGCTGCTCAAGTCCAACGGCCGCAAGCGCTCCGACGTGGAACTCGCGGTCTCGCCCTATACCAAGCCGATCACGCCCGACGATCTCAAGCGCTACCGCGACGCCGGCGTCGACGAGGTGGTGGTCGTCAATATCCGCGCGCCGCGCACGCCCGAGGAAGCCGCGAAGGGCATCGAGGAAGCGGCGCGCAAATGGATCGACGCGGCCGCGAAGCTCTAGCCGCGGAGGCTCCGCCGACCGGCCTCTCCGATCCATCCGACAGGTTTCCCGCCACGGCATTGCTCGTGCCTCCCGCCGCGGCCTTTTGCCTGTCACCCAGGATTTTTCCAGCCAGCCAGGATCCGCGCCGCGAGCGCCTCGGCGATTTCGAGGTCGGCCGGCGTCGTGATTTTCAGATTGGTGGCTGTGCTTTCGACCACCTCGATCCGCCCGCCGCATCGCTCGACCAGTTCGGCGTCGTCGGTCGCGGCCCATCGCTCGCGCCTCGCGCGGTCGTGCGCCTCGACCAGCATCTGGCGCCTGAAGGCCTGCGGCGTTTGCGCCTGCCATAACCGGTCGCGCGCAACCGTCGCCGCGATCGTGCGCCCATCGATGCGCTTGAGCGTATCCGCGACCGCGATCGCGGCGATCGCTCCGTCGGCCCGCCGCGTCGCGTCGATACAGGCGGCGAACAGCGCCGGCGTCGCGAACGGGCGAGCCGCATCGTGCACCACGACGACTTCGCTCTCCGCACTGGTGATCGCAAGGGCGATTCGCACCGAATCCTGGCGCTCGGCGCCGCCCGCGACCAGCTTGACCGGGACTTCTACGCCGGCGCGCTCGACTTCGGCGCGGGCTTGGCGTTCCATCCCGGCCGGCACCGTGACCACCGTCTCGCCGATCGCCGCGAGCGCGGCGATGGCGCGCAGGGAGTAATGAAGCAGCGGCCGTCCGCCCAGCGGCACGAAGGCCTTCGGGGCGTCCAGCTTAAGCCGCATCCCGCTTCCGGCGGCGACGATTATCACGGAGCATCGCATCGCGTGTCGATACCGCGGCGACTGGGCGAATGTCGCCGGCCGCGGCGTAATCGAGCGTACCGAGCGGCGCGCGCGAGGGCAAAGCGCGCGGTCAAAAATGCACGAAGGCGAGGGCGGCAAAAAAAACGGGGACCGGAATTGCTTCCGATCCCCGCAGGAGTTCTTTCGCGTCGGGGCTTTCGCAGTTTAGTTGGCGAACATGACTTTGAGCTCTTCCATGATCTTTTCTTCAGGATGAGCCTTGGCGATGGAAAGCTCCTTCACCAGCAAACTGCGCGCCGTGTCGAGCATCTTGCGCTCACCGAACGACAACTCCTTGTCGCCCTTGAGCACCAGCAGGTCGCGCAGAACCTTGGCGATCTCGAGCGGCGAGCCGGTCTTGATTTTTTCGGTGTACTCGCGATAACGCCGGTTCCAGGTCTGCGTGTCGGCGTCGACCTTGCGCGTGCGCAGAATCCGATAAATCTTATCCACCACGTCCTTGCCGATTACCCGCCGCAGCCCGACCTGAGTCACGTTCTCGGTCGGAATCATGATGGTCATCTTCTCAGTGCCCAGGATCTTGAGCATGTAGAAGCGGCGCTCAGTCCCGGAAATGACACGGCTTTGAATGTCTTCGATGACCGCGACCCCGTGCGCCGGGTAAACGACTTTTTCACCCTTCTTGAACGGCAAATTCGTCATCTATGTGTTCTTTCACGAGCCGTCGAGGCGTTATGGATTTCGGTCCAGTTAGTGACGGCGGTTCACTCCTGTCCGATCAGCGCTGGCTCAACGCCAACATTATGGCACAACCAGTAGGTTTTTGTAACCCCGCCAAATCCGCGGCTAACTGGCCTACTATTCTCGGTCCGGGCGGACTATCGATGGACCCCGCCGAGCCGGAGTTCCATCACGATGGCGTCTTCGCCGGGGCCATAGTAGTTCGTTCTCAAACGCCGTTCTTCAAAATTCAGCCTGCGATACAGGCTTCTGGCCGCGACATTCGAGCGACGTACCTCAAGCGTCACGAGGCGAATCTGCTTCGCCTTTGCCTCGTCTATCACCTCGTCCATCAGCGCCATCCCGATACCGCCGCGCCGAAGCTCGGGATGCACGGCCACATTGAGGATATGACACTCGTCGGCAACGAGCCATCGACACAGAAAACCCACGGGCTGGCCGCGAGTCTCCATCCGCACCGCCTGCACTTGGACCGCGACCATGATGCGGGAGAACGGCAGCATCAGTTCGCGTTTGAATGAGTCGAGGCTCCACGGCTGCGGAAAAGCCAGTCGTTCGATCTCCAGGATCCGTGGCAAATCGCGGATCGAGGCCTCTCTCACACGCGTTGTCATCGGCCGCCTCTAAGCCTCGGCTCGCCTGCCCTTGCACCCAAGCGGTTCTCGCAGGTTCTAGGCGACGCGGCTGACAGTCTCGGCGCCAGCGGCCTTGAACACTACGATCTCGAGCACCTTGTCGCGCAGGCGATGCTTGAAGGACGTGACCGGCTGATCGAATTCGATCCGGGTGAGAAAGTCGGAAGGAAACGATGCCGAGACATACGACAACCGCCGCATCGCATCGCCGCGCACGCCGGCCCGCACAGCTAGCACCCGCTCATGCAGCGTGACGGTGTAGTCGTAGTCCGGCATCTGGTCGGGCAACTTCCACAGTTCCTTGAGCGAGGAGGCCGGGATTCGCCGTGGCATCTCGATACTCACCAGGTAGGCGTTGGCGTGCTCGACGACGGTGTAGACCGTGCCGTAGCGGCGGTCGCGCTCGATCTTTTCATCGTGCATCGGATTGCTGAAGCCGTCGAAGGCGACATGCCTGTCCTGGCGGATCGCGGGACCTCGCAGCCGGTCCAGCCGCACGAGCCGCACCAGCGATCCCCAGATGCTGCGATGGCTACGCCGCCGGCCGGTGGGACCGCCGGGCTTGACCATCCTGAGCGCGCCCTCGAAGTCGCCCTCCGTTTCGCCGGCGAAGCGTTTCTCCTCGAGCGGCCCGGGTAAAGCGCTCTCGCCGCCGCCGGGAATCGCGGTCATCATGGCCGGTCCACGATCGGGAGGGTCGCCGACGGCCGGGAGCGGCGCGGCCGGTTGCGCGGCGTCGTGAGGGACCGGGCCGGGGACGGCTTTGGCGTCAGTTGCCGCTTTTGCCGTCTCAGTTTGGCTTTGCTGTTCGCTGATGATGTCTGTCGGCACGAGCGTGAGCAGACTTGGCGCTCAATCGTGGCGCGGAGACTGCGAAGATATTCAAGTTGACGATAGCCGTCGCCAGTTTTGGATGTCAACTGCGAGCAGTGCACGCGCGGCAGTCCATCCTTATGAGCTGCCTTATGGGCCGCCCTTGAGTTGCCTTTGGCTTGCCGTTGGCCTTGCCTTGAACAGATCGATTTGTAACCATGAGCACAATCTCGCGTCGCAAGCGCTTCGCACCAAGGGTGCGATGCTGTTAGATTGCTGATACATATTGAGGACCGATTTTACCGGTTTAAGCAGGAGGTGGTTTCGGATGAAGAAGTTGGTGAACGTGCTTGGAATTCTTGCGGTCGGTGGCTTGTTCGCCGCCGGATGCAGTTATCAGACTCAGATCGACCAGGCGACGTCGCAGGCTGAGGCCAGTGCGCAGTCGGCTGCCACGGCGTCGACTAATGCCCAGAACTCGGCCAACCAAGCGGCCCAGTCAGCCAAGAGCGCTTCGGACGCGGCTGGCGGCGCAGAGGATTCAGTCAAACGCGCCAACGACGCTGTGGCCCGCCTCGAAGCGGCTTTCGCGTCTTCCGTTACGAAGTAACGATTAGTACCTGGCGGAAGAGGAGCCCGATCCTCTTCCGCCGTTTTTCATCCGTCAGGTAGCGATTGGCGAGCGCGGCGGTTCAGCGCTGCGTTTTCGGCGTCATTGTCGGCGTGGCGCTCTGGGCTGGAGCGGCAAGCGCGCGGCGAGCGTCGTCGCGCGCGAGGTCGTCGCTCTCGATACGCCGCTCGAGGTCGCGGAAGGCCGCCATGGTCAGCCCCTGGGCCGCGGCGGCTTGTTCGACGGTCAGGCTGTGGTTGCGCTGCATCGCGCGGTAGACCTTGACGTACTTTTCGATCTCATCGGGTGAAGCGCCCTTGTCGGGCGTGGCGTCGCCGCTGTCGTCGTCGTTATCGTCTTGGGCGAACAGGATGCCTCGGACCGGGATGTATCGCGGCGCGGCATGAAGCTCATGCGAGGCCTGTGCGCGAGACGAAGCCGGCGCGCCTGGCGGCGTTCCCGCGGCTGCGAGCCCGATCCGCGGGATTGACGCGGCGAGCGCCGCCGCCCCAAGCAACGTCGCGAGCATCGGGATGGCGCGGTGCGCGATTGGGTTTTTTGGCGCGGTCCCGTTTTTTGCTGAAGCGGGCGCCAGGTGCGTTAGTCCCGGCGCCTTCTTCGATAGAGTTTTGAATGGAGTTATCGTCACGCAGCCATTTTTGCATGCTCGGTGATCGGGTACAAAGCGTGATACCACTGGCAATGCGCGCAAAGATGCTTATGTTGGAGCCGAGCGAGCCGATCGGGCTTGGACGCATCGGTGTGCGCACAGTTTAAAGATTCTTTTACGGAGATTTCCCGATGTCAGCCAAAATCATCCGCCTGCATGAAAAAGCCCGCGCCGGAATCGTCAAGGGCGCCTCGCTGGTCGCCGAGGCCGCGCGCGTTACGCTCGGCCCCAAGGGCCGGCATGTCATGCTTCAGAAAAGCTTCGGCGCGCCGATCGTCACCAAGGATGGCGTCACCGTGGTCAAAGAGATCGACCTCGAGGACAAGTTCGAGAACATGGGCGCCAAGCTGATCCGCGAGGTCGCGCAGAAAACTTCCGACGTCGCCGGCGACGGCACCACCACCGCGACCGTGCTCGCCCGCGCCGTGCTGCGCGAGGGCCTGCTGCTGCTCGCCGCGGGGATGGCGCCGATGGAACTTAAGCGCGGAATGGATACCGCGGTGCTCAAGGCGGCCGAGGTGATCAAGGCGATGGCCCGGCCGGTCAAGGAGCATGAGCGGATGGTGCAGGTCGCCACCGTGGCGGCCAACGGCGACAAGGCGATCGGCAAGATCATCGCCGACGCGATGGACAAGGTCGGGATGGAAGGCGTGATCACGGTCGAGGAGGCGAGCGGCCTGGAAACCATGCTCGACCTGGTCGAGGGCATGCGGTTTGACCGCGGCTATCTCTCGCCCTACTTCGTGACCAATCCTGAGCGCATGACGATCGAGCTCGAGGAACCGCTGATCCTGTTCCACGAAAAGAAGATTTCCAACATGCGTGACCTGCTGCCGCTGCTCGAGCGCGTGGTGCAGTCGGGCCGTCCGCTGTTGATCGTTTCCGAAGATGTCGAGGCCGAAGCGCTCGCCACGCTGGTGGTCAACAAGCTGCGCGGCACGTTGCGTGTGGCCGCGGTCAAGGCGCCGGGCTTCGGCGATCGGCGCAAGGAGATGATGACCGACATGGCCATCCTGACCGGCGGCCAGGTGATCGCGGAGGAGATGGGGATCAAGCTCGAGAGCGTGCAGCTAAGCGCGCTCGGCAAGTGCCGCCGCGCGATCATCGACAAGGACAACACCACGCTCGTCGGCGGCGCCGGCAAGAAGGCCGAAATCCAGGCCCGCCTGAGCCAGATCCGCACCCAGGTCGCCCAGACCACTTCCGACTACGATCGCGAGAAGCTCGAGGAGCGCCTGGCCAAGCTGGTCGGCGGGGTTGGCGTTATCAAGGTCGGCGCGGCCACCGAGGTCGAACTCAAGGAGCGCAAGGCGCGCGTCGACGACGCGGTCCACGCGCTGCGGGCCGCGGTCGAAGAAGGCGTAGTCCCCGGCGGCGGCGTGGCGCTGGCGCGTGCGGTCAAAGAGGTCGAGGCGCTGAAGCTGCCCCCGGAGCGCAAGGCCGGCGCCGATATCGTCGCGCGTGCGATGGGTGAGCCGCTGCGTCAGATCGCGCGCAACGCCGGCCAGGAGCCCGCAGTGGTCTACAACAGGGTAATCGAGGGCAAGGGCGACTTCGGCTTCAACGCCGCCACTGGGGAATTCGAAGATCTCGTCAAGGCCGGGGTGATCGATCCTGCCAAGGTCGTACGCTCGGCGTTAGAGAACGCGGTCAGCGCGGCCGCGATGATGCTCACCACCGAAGCGGCGATTGCCGAGATGCCGCGCAAGGCCACACCCATGCCCGCGATGCCTCCCGGCGGCGGCATGGGAGGGATGCCGGGTATGGGCGGTATGGGCGGCATGCCGGGCATGGGCGGTATGCCGGGCATGGGTGGAATGGGCGGTATGGGTGGAATGGGCGGCATGGGCGGCGAATATACCGGCGAAGAGGATTTCTAATTCGCGGCCGCCAAGCGCCCCGATGCGAGCAATCGGCGATACAAGCGAAGCTTGAGTTGGATTGGGGCGAGATATAAGAAATGCTGATTGCAGCAGCTTTCAACTTATGTAAGGTTTGTTATGTACGTAACCGATTGGGCGTAGCAGTTCCGTTGGGAATGTGACTAACTGGTAGGGTGGTCCACATGGCGGCCCCGTCGCCGACTTGTAAGGAGGGAAGGAATCAGGATGGAAGGGATAAAGAGTTCGAAAATGCTCGTATTGGCCGGGGCTGCACTGGCGCTCGCGCTATTTGCTGGATGCTCCGGTCAGGACGCCGCGCAGAAGGCTCAGGCAGCCGCCACGCAGGCTGGCTCTTCGGCGCAGAGCGCTGAGGCTGCCGCCAGTTCGGCGCAGCAATCGGCCGCTGCCGCGCAGGCCGCTGCTACGCGCACTGAGCAGGCCGCGGCTGACGCCAAGGCCGCCGCAGATCGCGCTGAGGCGATCGCTATGAAGACCGAGGGTGGTGGCCATCACGTGATGCACCATCACGTCATTCATCATGTACATCACCATGTGATGCATAGAGGCGCGGCTTCCGCGGCGCCTGCGCCCGCGGACAGTGGAGCTGCTGCTCCTGCGCCCGCTCCAGCACCGGCGACCCCGTAGCTTTCAACGCCTGCACGGGAAGAGGGCGGCTGTATGACCGCCCTTTTCCTTGTGTGGGCGGAGTAGCTATTCGTTGGTGCGGTCGTTCAATAGCGCGTGCGACTGCGCGCGCGTGAAACGGATCGCGGTTGACGATTGGTCCGCGCCCGCTCAACGTGAGCGAGCGCGGGTGGATAGTGCGTTTGGCCAGCCGTTCGCTAGTCGATAGGTTTCTCTATCGCCTACTCCGCCTACTCCTGGAACGTGACGATTACCTTGAGCGACTCGGGCTTCTGCGCCATCGCGTAGGCTTCGACCACCCGCTCGAGCGGGAAGCGATGGGTCACCAGATCGGCGGCGCGCAATACTGAGCGCTCCACCAGCGCCAGCGCCTCGCGCGTGTCATCGGGCCCGCAGGAGTAGCTCGGCACCAGCCGCGTCTCGTTGAAATAGAGATCGTGCGGCTTGAGCGTCATCTCGTCCTCGGGCGGTGTGGCGGTGAACTGAACCACCGTGGCGCCCTTTCCGGCCGCCGCGATGCCTTGCGCGATCGCTTTGGCGTTGCCGGGCCCGACGATCACCACGTCGGCCATCGCGCCGGCGGTCGCTTCGCGCACTTGCTCGACCAGGTTGTCGCCCGAGACCACCAGGCCCGCGTCGGCGCCCAGCGCGACGGCGCGCCGCGCGCGCGTTTCGAACAGGTCGGCGCCGATTATGCGCCCGGCCCCGAGATGGCGCGCCAGCACCACGTGCATCATTCCCATGATGCCGAGCCCGATGATCAGGATGCTCTCGCCGCGCTTGAGGCCTGCGCGGCGCAACGACTTGACGACGCACGCCGCCGGCTCGATCAGCACGCCGTCGGCGTCCGCCAGCGCGTCGGGCAGATGCAGCGTGTCGCGCTGGTTGTGCGCGCCCACCACGAAGTACTCGGCCATCCCGCCCGGCACAATTTTGGTCGCCCGCCAGGTGGCGCATTGCACATATTCGCCGCGCCGGCACGACGCGCACTCGAAGCACGGCGCGTGATGGTGGACGAAGACGCGCTCGCCGCGGCGAAACCCGCGCACTGCCGCGCCGACCTCCTCGACCACGCCGACCGGCTCGTGGCCCAGCACCAACGGCGCCTTGCGCCGGATGTACCAGGGCATGATGTCGCCCGAGCAGATGCCGCAGGCGCGGGCGCGAACCAGGATTTCGTCGGGGCCGGGCGCCGGGCGCGGGTCCTGCTCGACGCGGATATCGCCGAAGTCATAAAGCCGTGCGACTTGCATCAGTTCAGAACTTTGTGGTTCGCGCGGCCCGATGTCAACGGCCGCGGTACGGGCGCAATGCGAGCGGTGCGGCGCGCCGCGCCGAATGTTAACCTCCAGGCATGCCCAAGCCAGTATGCCCTCCGATCGCGGCCGACGTGATCGCCGAAATCGGAACCAACATCGTGCTGATCGAGCGGCGCAACTTTCCCTTCGGCTGGGCGCTTCCCGGCGGCTTCGTCGACGTCGGCGAGAAAGTCGAGGACGCGGCCGTGCGCGAGCTGCGCGAGGAGACCACGCTCGAAGTCGAGTTGCGCGCGTTGCTCGGCGTCTACTCGCGGCCCGACCGCGACCCGCGCGGCCAGACCGTCACCGTGGTGTACGTCGGACGGGCGCATGGCGCGCCGCGGGCCGCCGACGACGCCATGGGGATCGGATTGTTCGCGCCCGATGCGCCGCCCGCGCCGCTCGCGTTCGACCACGCCGAGATTCTTGCCGACTACCTGCGCTTTATCCGCACCGGCGAGCTGCCCGCGCCCTGGCGCCGCTAGCGAACGGCCGCTCCTAGCGCATGATTTCGCGCGCCAGGCGCTCGAGGCGGTCGAAGGCCTGGTTGAGCTTCTCGCGCGAGGTCGCGTACGAGAGCCGCACGTGATGCGGCGCGTCGAAATCGTTGCCGCCGACGATTGCGACCTGTGCGTCGTCGAGGATGATCGACGCCAGGCGATCGCCGTCGCCGATCAGGCTTCCCTTGTACTCCCGCTTGAGCATCGCAGACACGTTGACGAACGCGTAGAACGCGCCTTCGGGTACGTTGGGCAGGCTGAAGCCGGGAATCCGGCGCACCCGCTCGACCACCAGGTCGCGCCGCGCGCGGAACTCGGCCGCCATCGTGGCGATTTCGTCCTGCGGCCCGGTCAGCGCCTCGACCGCGGCGGCTTGCGCGATCGAATTGGGATTGCCGCTGTTCTGGCTTTGCAGGCGCGTCGCCGCGGCGATCGCCTCGCGCGGTCCGGCGGCAAACCCGATGCGCCATCCGGTCATCGCGTAGGCCTTCGACAACGTATTGAAAACCACGCCTTGCTGTTTCAGACGTGGCTCGAGCTCGAAGATGTGCGGGACGCGCCCGACGTAGGCGATATGCTCGTAGGCGTCGTCCGACATCACCCATACCTCGGGAAACTCCACCAGCACGCGCGCGAGCGCGGCGAGTTGCGCCGCGCTATAGACCGCGCCGGTAGGATTGGAGGGCGAATTCAGCATGATGCCGCGGGTGCGCGGGCCGATCGCGCTGCGCAGCCGCTCCGGGTCGAGCAGAAAGCCGTCGCTCTCCGGGCAGGCGACCAGTTTCGGCTCGGCGCCGCTTAGCTGGATCATCGCGACGAAGCTCACCCACGCCGGCGTGGGCACGATCACTTCGTCGCCCTCGTCGAAGAGGCTCGCGATGATGTTGTACTCGGCGGGCTTGCTCCCGGCCGCGGCCATGATCTCCGCCGGCTCGTAGTCGAGATGGTTGTCGCGCTTGAGCTTGACCCGGATCGCCTCCTTAAGCTCGCGCGTCCCGGCCACCGGCGTGTACTTGGTCTTGCCCGCGGCGAGCGCGCGGCGCGCGGCTTCCTTGATGCGCTCCGGGGTGTCGAAGTCGGGCTCCCCGGCGGCCAGCGGGATGACGTCGACGCCGGCGGCCCTCAATTCGGTCGCGCGCGCGTCGGCCGCCAACGTGGCCGACGACTTGATCGCGGCTACTCTGCGGTTGAGCTTCAGCATCTCCTGTTCCTGATCTCTCTGGCGGATAAAACTGCCGCGCCGTCCGGGCGGCGCGCGCGAGGCAGCCGAGTTTAGCAGACCGGCCCGGCTCAGTCGATTTTGAGCTTGGCGCGCAGCCGGTTCATCACCAGCTCGGGTACCAGCTCGGGCAGCCGTTTGCCGTAACTCGCGACTTCCTTGATCAGCCGCGAGGCCGAGAAAAAGAGCTTGGGATTGGCGAACAGGAACACGGTTTCGACCTGCGGCCACATCTGGTTGTTCATGTGCGCCATCTGCAGCTCGTAGTCGAAGTCGGTCACCGCGCGCAGGCTGCGGATGATGATATGCGCGCCGATGCGCTGGGCGTAGTCGACCGAGAGCCCGCTGAACTTGTCGACCCGGGCCCGCGGCTCGAGGTCGCGGATGGTCTCGCGGATCATCTCGACCCGCTCGTCGGGCGAGAACAGCGCGGGGTCCTTGTGCGGATTGTAGGCCACCGCGACGATCACTTCCTCGAAGATCGCGACGCTGCGCCGGATGACGTCGATGTGCCCGTTGTGGATCGGGTCGAACGTCCCGGGGTAGATCGCGCACCTGGGCGCCGATTCCTTGCCTTTGTTCACCATGCCACGCCGCTGCTTGAATTAGCGCGCCGCCGGGGCGCGGTAAAGGGCTATCCGATGATCGCCCAGGGTTGCACAATTGATCGCCTCGAGTCCCGCCGGCGACATCTCCGGAGCGCGGCCGGCCTGCCGCACGACCACGTAAGCGTCCGCGCCAAGCAATCCGGCAGCGACCAGCGCCTGGAGCACCGCGGCGCTGCTATCGTCGCGATACGGCGCGTCGACGAACACCAGGTCGAAACGCTCGCCGCGCGCGCCCAGGGCCGCGATTGCGCGCTCCACGCCGGCGACGATCACCTCCGCGCGCTTTTCCAGGCCGAGCACGCGCAGGTTGTCGCGAATCGCAGTTGCCGCCGCGCGCGAGGAATCGACAAAGACTGCCCTCGAGGCGCCGCGCGAGAGCGCCTCCAGCCCCAGCGAACCGCTGCCCGCGAACAGGTCGAGCACGCGCGCTCCGTCAAGCTCCGTGCGCGCCGCCAGGCGCGAGAAAATCGACGCGCGCACGCGCGCCGTCGCCGGCCGCGTCACCAACCCGCGCGGCGCGCGCAGCCGCCGTCCATGGGCTTCGCCCGCGATGACTCTCATCGCGCATCCGCTCCATTGCCGCCGGCGCGCGCGCGGGCGGCGGCAACTCGTATGACGAATTGGTGTGGCAAGGATTAAATTTCGGCGTCCCCGGGCCGACGGGCGGACCATAGCCCAGTCTCCCGCTTGCCGCAAGTTTGCCCGCGCTGCCGCGGGCCGCCCCGGCGCTCTGGCGCAGGCCGGCGATTTGAGTTACGTATTTTAGGATTTCTCGGATCGGCCATTAGCTCTCTGAACTCGGAAAATTCTCCGATTGAAGGTCAGGTTATAGTGCAGACAGCCGCGACCAGCTCTGAAGTCCGTTTTTCTCCCGCCGCGCTTGACGAATACCGAGCGCTGCTCGGGCGTTATCCGACGCGCCAGGCGGCGCTGTTGCCCACGCTATGGATCGCCCAGCGCGAGTTCGGCTGGATTTCGCTCGCCGTCGAGGAATACGTCGCAGCGTTGATGGAATTGCCGCCCGCGCACGTCCACGCGGTGGTCAGCTTCTACTCGATGTTCCATCGCGCGCCGGTTGGCCGCTGGCACCTGGAGGTCTGCGCCAACCTGTCGTGCCGGCTGCGCGGCGCCGAGCGGATCGCGAATTGTATCGGGCGCAAGCTCGGCCTCGCGCCTGGCCAGACCACGGCCGACGGCAAATTCACCCTGGGCCTCGTCGAATGCCTGGCTTCGTGCGCCACCGCGCCGGTGCTCCAGCTCAACCACGAGCGCTACTACGAAAACCTGACCGAGGAGTCCACCGCCCTACTTATCGACGAGCTCGAGCGCCGTGCTGATTGATCTCCTAATCGAAGCCATCAAGGCGATCATCGTGGTGGTGATGGTCCTCAATCTGTCGGGGGTCCTGCTGTGGTTCGAGCGCAAGGGCAGCGCGCTCATCCAGGACCGTATCGGCGCCAACCGCGCCTCGTTAACCGGGCTCGGCAAGCGGATGGGCCTGCCGAACCTGGGCCTGGTCAACACGCTTATCGCCGACCCGCTGAAGCTTTTCACCAAGGAAGATTTCGTGCCCGACGGCGCGGACAAGTTCCTCCACGGCCTGGCGCCGTTCCTCGCGCTGTTTCCGGTGATCGTGACCTTTGCGGTGGTGCCGTTCGGCGACGTGGTGCAAATCGGTTCGCGCACCATCACGCTCCAGGCCGCCAATATCAACGCCGCCGCGCTCTACATCCTGGCGACCATCGGGATCGGCGTGTACGGGATCGCGCTGGGCGGATGGGCCTCCAACAACCGCTGGGCGCTGCTCGGCGGCATCCGCGCCACGGCGCAGATGATTTCGTACGAAATCGGCCTGGGTCTCGCGATCATCTCGATCGTGATGACCTACGGCACGCTCGACTTGCAGGCGATGTGCCATGCGCAGGGCGGGGTGTGGTTCGGATTTCTGCCGCGCTGGGGAATCTGCCTGCAGCCGGTGGCGTTCCTGATGCTGCTCACGGCCGGGATGGCGGAGTCCAAGCGGGTGCCGTTCGATTTGCCCGAGGGCGAGTCCGAACTGGTGGCCGGCTACTTCACCGAGTATTCGGGCGGCAAGCAGGCGGTCTTCATGATGACTGACTTTGCCGAAATCGTGCTGGTCGCGGTGCTGATCACGGTGTTCTTTTTCGGCGGATGGCAGGTGCCGTGGCTCTATCGCGACGGCTTTCATTTTCCCGGCGGCGCCCATCTCGGGCTGCCGCAACTGCTGGTCGCGATCCTCGGCGTGATTGCCTTCATGATCAAGACGGTCCTGTTCTGCTGGCTGCAGATTCTGATTCGCTGGACGCTGCCGCGCTTTCGCTACGACCAGTTGATGCGGCTGGGATGGAAGGGGCTGGTGCCGCTCGGGCTTGCCAATGTCGTGGTCACCGCGGTGGTGGTGGTGCTCGCCTCGGGGGCGCACTGAGATGTCGCCTGGAGTGTTCATCTTTCTCGCCGCGCTCGCCGTGATCTCGGCGCTCGGCACGGTGGCGCAGCGCAACCCGGTGCATTGCCTGCTCGCGCTGGTGGTGACGCTGCTGACGATCGCGGTGATTTTCATCGGGCTCGACGCGGTGACGGTCGGCTTTTTGCAGGCGATCGTGTACGCCGGCGCGATCATGGTGCTGTTCCTGTTCGTGATCTGGCTGCTCAATCTGCAGGCCGAGTTGCGGAGCGCGCCCGGATACCTCGCGCTCAAGGCGATCGCGGGGCTGCTCAGTGCGGTACTGGTGGCCGAGCTGTTCGTGCTCCTGTGGCATGCGCCCACCGCGGGCGGCGCCAAGGCCGTCGCGCCGGCGGACTATGGATCGATCCAGACGCTCGCGACGACGCTCTTTTCCGACTACCTGGTCGCTTTCGAGATAACTTCGGTGCTGCTGTTGGCCGCGATCGTCGGTGCGATAGCGCTCGCCCGCCGCGCACCGGCGCCGCACGCCGCGAGCGCGCAAGCCGTTGGAGCGCAAGCCGCCGGCGCGCCGGCCCGATCGGAGGGCGCCTGACGATGGTTCCGATGAGTTACTTCGTGGGGCTGAGCGCCGTGCTGTTCGCAATCGGCGTCGCCGGCGTGCTGTTGCGCCGCAACATTATCGTGATCTTCATGTCGATCGAAGTCATGCTCAACGCGGTCAACCTGGCCTTCGTCGCGCTGGGCCGGCGGCTGGGTTCGATGGACGGGCAGGTGATCGTGTTTTTCGTGATGACGGTGGCGGCGGCAGAGGCCGCGGTCGGCCTGGCGATCATTATCTCCGTTTTCCGCAATCGCGAAACCGTCAATGCGGACGAGCTCAACCTGATGCGCTGGTGAGCGGAGCGATTCCAAATCCAAGCGGCTCAAAGACGGCTTAATGATGACGGCTCAATTTCCCGCGCTCGCATTGATTCCGCTGTTCCCGGCGCTGGGCTTCGTGTTCAACGTCTTTTTCGGCCGGCGTGCCGGCCGCCAGGCGGTCAACCTGGCCGGCCCGGGAGTGATTTTCCTCGCCTTCGCGGTCACGCTATGGGGTTTCACGCGCCTGCTCGCGATGCCGTCGGGCGCGGCGCTCGAAGTGACGCTGTGGCCGTGGATCGTCGCGGGCCAGTTCCATACCGAAATCGCCCTGCGCTTGGACGCGCTCTCGGCCGTGATGACGCTCATCGTCAGCGGCGTCGGCGCGGTAATCCATCTCTACTCGGTCGGCTACATGGCCCATGACGAGGACTACGCGCGCTACTTCGCCTACATGAACCTGTTCGCGCTCTCGATGCTGGTGCTGGTGCTGGCCGACAACCTGCTGCTGATGTTCGTCGGATGGGAGGGCGTGGGCCTGTGCTCCTACCTGCTGATCGCGTTCTGGTACGACAACGCGCAGTTCGCTTACAACGGGCGCAAGGCCTTCGTGGTCAACCGGGTCGGCGACGCGGGTTTCGTGCTGGGCATTCTGACGATCCTCTCCGCGCTCGTCGCGCACGGGGTGTGGACGCTGAATTTCGCCGAGCTGCAGGCCCATCGCGCGATGCTCGCGCCGGTGGCGACGATGGCCGGGCTGTTGCTGCTGCTCGGCGCGACCGGCAAGTCGGCGCAGATTCCGCTCTACGTATGGCTGCCTGACGCGATGGTTGGCCCGACCCCGGTCAGCGCCCTGATCCACGCGGCGACGATGGTGACCGCGGGCGTTTACATGATCGCGCGGCTGCATTTCCTTTACACGCTCACGCCCGACGCGATGTACGTGGTCGCGGTCATCGGCGCCGTGACCGCATTTTTCGCCGCCACGGTTGCGGTGGTCCAGACCGACATCAAGCGCGTGCTCGCCTACTCGACCATCAGCCAGCTCGGCTACATGTTCATGGGCGTGGGCGTCGGCGCGTTCGCGGCCGGAATCTTTCACGTGATGACGCACGCGTTCTTCAAGGGCCTGCTGTTCCTGTGCGCCGGGTCGATCATCCATGCGCTCGACGGCGAGCAGGACATGACGCGGATGGGCGCGCTGTGGCGGCGGATGCCGATAACCTACGCCACGATGCTCGCGGCGACGCTCGCGATAAGCGCGGTGCCGGGTTTCTCGGGCTACTTCTCCAAGGACCTCATCCTGAAGCGCACGTTCGCCGCCGGCGACGACGGCCTGTGGCTGATCGGCATCATTACCGCCGGTCTCACCGCGTTCTACATGTTCCGCCTGCTGTTCCTGACCTTCCATGGAGTCTCGCGGGTCGCGCCCGACAAGCACGTGCATGAATCGCCGCCGGTGATGACCGTGCCGCTGATCATTCTAGGCGTGCTTGCGGTGGTCGGCGGATGGGTCGAGCTGCCCGACGGATGGCTCTGGGGCGGCGCGTTCACGCGTTTCCTCGAGCCGGTGTTCGGATCGTTTCGTACGCCCGTCGCGCACGCCACCGACGCCGCCGAGGTCGGGATCGCGGTGATGGCGACGTTCATCGGTTTCGCGCTCGCCTACATCCTCTATATCCAAACGCCCGCGCTGCCCGGACGGATCGTGGCGCGCGCGAGCGCGCTCTACCGGGTGCTGGTGCGCAAGTACTATGTCGACGAACTCTACAACCTGGTCTTCGCGCGCTTTCTCTTCTGGGGATCGGAAAACGTGCTGAACCGCGGCGTCGACCACGGCCTCATCGACGGCCTCGTGAACGGCACCGGGCTCGGCGTCGAGGAATCCGGCGAGATCGCGCGGCGCGCGGAGACCGGCAACGTCCAGGTCTACGCGTTCGTCTACCTGCTGGGCGCGGTGGGGATCGTCGCCTACTACGTTTACCTGGTGATGGTGCGCTGATGGGCGGCTACTGGCTGACCGCTGTTATCTTCACCCCGTTGTTGGGCGCGCTGTTCGTGCTGGCGCAGCCCGAGGCGCGCGCGACCTGGCGCGCCGGCTTCATCTTCTCGCTGATCCCGCTCGCCATCTCGATCTATCTCTTCGCGGCTTTCGATCCGGCCCGGGCCAACTACCAGTTCGTCGAGCAGTCCGCGTGGATTCCGCAGTTCGGCATCTCGTATCACCTCGGGATGGACGGCATCAGCCTGTTCCTGGTGCTGCTGACCACAGTGCTGTTCTCGCTTTCGATGCTCTACTCGGGCGGCGGCGATATCGAGACGCGGCCGCGCGAGTTCTGCTTCTTCATGCTGCTGCTGGAGATGGGCCTGCTGGGTGCGCTGCTCGCGGTCGATCTGTTTCTATTCTACGTGTTCTGGGAACTGATGCTGATTCCGATGTACTTCCTGATCGGAATTTGGGGGCACGGGCGCAAATACTACGCCGCCTTCAAGTTCATCCTGTACACCATGCTCGGCTCGATCCTGATGCTGGTCGCGATCCTTTACCTGGTGAGCGCCGCGCGCGCGCATCTCGGCCATCTGACCTTCGATCTGCCGGCACTCTTCGGCGTGCCGTTGAGCCATCGCGAGGCCACCTGGCTGTTCGCGGCCTTCGCACTCGCCTTTGCGATCAAGGTTCCGATGTGGCCGGTGCACACCTGGCTGCCCGACGCGCATACCGAGGCGCCCACTGCGGGCTCGGTCATCCTGGCCGGCGTGATGCTGAAGATGGGAACCTACGGCTTCCTGCGTTTCGCGATTCCGCTCTTTCCCGAGATCGCGATCGAGGCGGCGCCGCTGTTTCTGGCGCTGGCGGTGGTCGGAATCATCTACGGCGCGCTGGTCGCGATGGTGCAGCCGGACCTAAAGCGCCTCGTCGCCTACTCCTCGGTCAGCCACCTGGGCTTCGTGATGCTCGGCATCTTCGCGCTCGACCCGCAAGGGATGGAAGGCGCGATCTACCAGATGCTGAACCACGGAATTTCCACCGGCGGGCTGTTTTTGCTGATCGGGATGATTTACCTGCGCCGCCACACGCGCGAAATTTCCGAGTTCGGCGGCTTGTGGCGCAGCGTGCCGATGCTCGCCGCGGTCTTCATGGTGGTGATGCTCTCGTCGATAGGATTGCCCGGGCTCAATGGCTTCGTCGGCGAGTTCCTGATCCTGCTCGGCACCTATCTCAGCAAATCGCTGGCCGCCGAATTCGCCGTCGCCGGCCTCATCCTCGGCGCGCTCTACATGCTCTATGCCTACGAGCGCGTGATGTTCGGCCCGATCACCAAGGCCGTCAACCAAACCATCGCGGACCTGAGCGCGCGCGAGATCGCGGTGATGGCGCCGCTGGTGGTGCTGATGCTTCTGATGGGGCTCTTTCCGCGGCCGCTGCTGAGCCGGATGGAGCCGTCGGTGGACGCACTGCTCGGCCGCGTCCACGCCGCCCAGGCGCGCATCGACCGTCGCCAACATGACGCGCGCGCGCTCGCCGCGCTGCTCGACCGCACCTCCGTAGCCGCCAAATGACCCAATTCAACTGGAGCGTTATTAACTTCGCCTGGCTGCCCATCCTGCCGCTGATCGTGGTGGCGGTGGGCGCGATGAGCGTGCTGCTGGCCGGCGTGCAGATCGACGACGAGGATAGCGGCGGACTGGGTATCCTGTCGATCGCGCTGTTCGTCGTCGCCGCCATCCTGGCGCTGCTGCTCTTCAGCGGGCGTCCCTCGGTGGCCTTCTCGGGCGCGCTCGCGGTGGACGGCTACACCGCCTATTTCGAATTGCTGGTGCTCTTCGCCGCCGCGATGACCGCGTTGATGTCGGTCGAGTATGCCTCCGACCAGGGCCTCGCCGGCGCGGAGTATTATGCGCTGGTGATGTTCGCCGCACTCGGCATGATGCTGATGGCGGCGGCCGACGATTTGATCGTGATTTTTTTAGGCCTCGAGACGATGTCGATCGCGGTCTATGCGCTGGCCGGCTTCCTGCGCCGCGACCCGCGCTCCAACGAGGCCGCGCTCAAGTACTTCCTGCTCGGCGCCTTTTCCACCGGTTTTCTGCTCTACGGCATCGCGCTCATCTACGGCGCCACCGGCTCGATCAAGCTCGAGCCGATCGAAGCCGCGCTCTCGCGTCCGGCCACCGACAATGCGCTGCTGCTCGCCGCCGTCGGCCTGCTGCTGATTGGCTTCGCCTTCAAGGTCGCCGCCGTGCCCTTCCATATGTGGACGCCTGACGCCTACGAGGGCGCACCCACGCCGGTCACGGCGTTCATGGCGGTGGGGGTCAAGATCGCGGCGTTCGCCGGCTTCGTGCGCATCTTCATGGTTCATCTGGGGCCGCTCAGCCCGCAATGGACGATGGTGTTGTGGGTGACGGCCGCGCTGACCATGACGGTGGGCAATCTGTCCGCGCTGGTGCAGACCAACATCAAGCGGATGCTGGCCTACTCGGCGATCGCGCACGCCGGCTACATCCTGGTCGGGATGACGGCGGTGGCCTCGCCGCGCGCCGGCGGCGCAATCCTGTACTACCTGCTCGGCTACGCCTTCACCAACCTGGGCGCTTTCGCCGTGGTGATCGCGCTGGAGCGCCGCGGCGCGCGCCACGATGACATCGCGGATTACCGCGGCCTCGCGACGCGCCATCCGATGCTCGCCGCCGCGATGGCGCTGTTCATGCTGTCGCTGACTGGAGTGCCGCCGCTCGCCGGCTTCTTCGGCAAGTTCTACATCTTCTCCGCGGCGCTCGACGCTCATCTGATTTGGCTGACGATCATCGCCGTCATCAACAGTGTGATTTCGGCCTATTACTATCTGTCGGTGCTGATCGCGATGTACGCGCGCGAGGGTGGCGTGGAGCCGGTGGCGTTGCGCGCGCGGCCCGCACTCGTTGCGGCGCTGGTGATCGCCGCGGTTGGCACCGTGGTGATCGGACTTTTTCCGCAGCCCTACATCACCAGCGCCGCCAACGCGTTCGCCGCGGCGCTCGGCGGCATACCGCACCAGCACGTGATATTGAACCGTTAGAGATTTGATCGGCCGCGCCCGTTGAACGTGGCGCGTCGCGACGTGCGAGCGAGGCCGGGCCGCGCGCTAGCGCCGGCGCGCCGACTTGCGCCGGGGACGCGCCGCGGGCGCGCTCGCGCCCTTGCGCGGCGCACGGCCCTTCGATGCGGGTACTGAGCGGGCCGCCGCAGCCGGGCCGGCCGCGGTGGTCGCCGTCGGACCCGCATACGCGTCGGCTTCGATTTCGATCAGCATGTCGGGATGCACCAGCCGGGTGACCTGGACCACGGTCGAGGCCGGCGGCGCGGCGCCGAACATTTCCTGATGCGCGCGCGCGACGTCGCCGAAGCGCTCGAGCTCGGTCACGTAGACTCGCGTGCGTACCACGCGCTCCAGTCCAAGCCCCATCCGCCGCAGCGCCGCTGCGATGTTGCTGATCGCCTGGCGCGCCTGCACGTAGATCTGTCCGCGGCCTACGAGCTGCCCGTTCTCGTCGAGGCCGGTGCTGCCCGACACCGCAACCCATTCGCCCGCCTTGACCGCGCGTGAGTACCCGAAGATTGGTTCCCACGGCGCACTGCTGGAGATGCGGACGATATCATCCATCGAGCTGGTCCTCCGAAGTGGTCCCCGAATCCTGCTCCGAAGTAATCCTCCGGAGCAGGCCGCCTAAGGGACCATCCAAAGTTGCCCTGCGAATTGCCCGGGCACCGCGGTTGTACGCAGCGGTCCTTTTCCCAGAATGATCTACGCGTGCCGACAGTGATCTACGCGCGCCAAACTGCGCGGCCTGTGTCTAACGATCGCGCGACGGCCACAGTTCTTCAATTTCGCGCGCCACCGAGCGCATCGGCGAACCGATCGGATGCCGGTGGGGCATCAGCCATCGCATTAGTTCGCCAAAGCGCGAGCCGACTGCGGATTCCTGGGGCCTGGCGCGTTTCATATCCATGTCGTGTTCCACCACCTGCTCCGCCCCCGCGGATCCGAGCATTCCCGCCGAGAAGCCAAAACGACGATGCTCTGCCACAAATCCGTCCTCCTGTGCAATTTCCGCCGCAATAATACATACTGTAGCGGTGACACGCAAAATTCATGCGTGTTTTTTCACAAACCGGGCGCCGCGACCGCAGCCGAGCTTGAACTAGATGCGGTTACCGAAGTAACTTTGACCGGGGTCCCTGATATCAAGGAGGTTGCGATGCGTAAATATCTGGTTCTGGCGTTGATCCCCATGTTCTTCGCCGCGATGGCGTGTCAGAAGAGCGAAGAGACCGCACCCGAGAGTTCCGCTCCCGCGGCCTCTGCCGAGGCCAGCCCGGCGGCCGGCGGCGAAGCGGCTCCAGGCGGCGGTGCGATGGAAGCGAGCCCTGCGGCCATGGCCTCTCCGGCGGCGCCGTAAGGCTTTCTCAAGACCAGTTTTCGATTTCTCGTTTTTCCGCCGTCGCTGCGCGCCGGTCTCTCAAGGCCGGCGCGCAGCCGACGACCAAACCCCCGCTTCCAGAGCGCGGCTGAACACGACCGCGTCAGCCGAGCGAAACGCCGCCGCACAGCGCGTGCGCAAGCGCGCAGGATAGTTGAAATCCGCGTGACGGCCGGCGCGACGCGGCTACCACGGGCAATCAAGCCTCTCCCGCCGGCGTGAGATCGCCCTTCGGTCCGTTCGACCGGCTGGATGCCGTCCGGCTAGATCGGCGGCTTTTCGCCGGGGAAGGGATCGTCCGCGAACGGATCATCGTCGTGTACGCTCTCCATCTCGGCGTCGTGATGCGGTTCCAGCCCAAGGCCGCGATGCACGATCTCACGGGCGCGCGTGGCCGACTCGCGCGCCAGCTTCGCCAGCTCGGCCGAGGTGCGGCGCACCTCTTCGCTTTTGTCGTGCAGTTCAGTGCGCAATTCTTCGACCTTGGCCTGCGCCGCGCGCCGCGCCTGCTCCAGCGTGTGGTTTTCCTGCGCCGCGCGCTTGACCTGCGCGGCGAGCTTCAACCCCTGCGCGCGCAACGCCGACAGCTGCTTGCCCATGCCCTCGCGCGCCCGCTTGACCTCGGAGAGCACGCGCTGGTCGAGCTTGCGCCGCTGCGCCTCGGCTACCAGGCTGGCACGCAGCTTGTGCACGATCGCCTCGAGCTGAGCCATCCGGCCCGGCGAGGCCGGCCTGGCTGGCTTGGCCATCTTGCCCGATTTGCCCGACTTACTTAGCTTGCCGGGCTTGCCCGGCTTGGCCGATTTACCGGATCCGACCGGTCTGGAGGTGGCCCCTTTGCGCACGCTCGATACTCGCTTCTTTGCCGCCATCGTGTGATTCTCCCTCTGTTGTGGGATTTTCCAGCGCCGCTACTGACGTGAGCTAAGTCTGATTTTGGGATTTAAATCAACGACCTGACTAAAGCAACGACGGCGATGGTGGAAGCGGAGTTCCGGGGCGGCACGCCCGCGTCCATCGCAAAGCGGGAGGTACGGGCCATGGCCGAGGCGGCGGCGGATGCGGCGGGATCCATCGGACTGAAGGCGGACCTTTCGCTGTTCGATTCGATCACGATCGTCGCCGGTTCGATGATCGGCTCGGCCATCTTCATCGTCTCGGCCGATATTGCGCGCCACGTGGGCTCGCCCGCCGCACTGCTCGCGGTATGGATCGCCGCGGGCCTGATGACGATCGCCGGCGCACTAGCCTATGGCGAACTGGCGGCGATGATGCCGCACGCGGGCGGGCAGTACGTCTACCTGCGCGAGGCTTACGGCCCGATGCCCGCGTTTCTGTTCGGCTGGACCCTGCTGCTGGTGATCCAGACCGGTACTATCGCGGCGGTCGCCGTCGCTTTCGCGCGCTTCGGCGCGGTGCTGTGGCCGGCGCTGGGCGGCCCGATGTGGTTCGGATGGCAGGGCGTGGGGCTCGACGCCGAGCGCGCCGGCGCGATCGCGGTAATCGCGATCCTCACTTTCGTCAACCTGCGCGGTCTCGACCTGGGCCGTGCGGTGCAGAACTTTTTCACCAGCGCCAAGCTGCTTTCACTGGGACTGATAATCCTGCTCGGATGCGTCGTTGCGCCCAACCATAGCGCGGTCGAAATCAACTTCGTCAGCGGATTTTTTGGCTCCGGGCAATGGTCGATGGGTTTTCTCGCCGCCTTCGGCGCCGCGATGGTCGGGTCGCTGTTCGCAGCCGACGCCTGGGCGAGCGTCACCTTCACCGCGGCCGAGATTCGCAATCCCAAACGCGACCTGCCGCGCGCGCTCGCGCTCGGCACCGGCGTCGTGATCCTGCTCTACGTCCTGACCAACTTCGCCTACCTCTGCCAGCTTCCCGTCGTTGCAACTCCCGGCGCCGGGCCCGGCCCCGGCGCCGACGCGCTCAGGCGGCAGGTCTTCGCCCTCGGTATCGCGGGCGCGGCGCACGACCGCGTCGCGACCGCGGCGATGCAGATGGTGTGGGGCGGCGCGGGCGGCGTCATCACCGCCGTGCTGGTGATGCTCTCGGGCTTCGGATGCGCCAACGGACTAATCCTGACCGGCGCGCGCGTGCTTTACGCGATGGCGCACGACGGCGTGTTCTTTGCCGCCGCGGGCCGGCTCAACCGCGCTCGCGTCCCCGCCGCGGCGCTGGTGATGCAATCGGGGTGGGCCGCGGTGCTCACGCTCTCGGGCACTTATTCGGAACTGCTCGACTACGTAATCTTTGCCCAGCTTATCTTCTATGTGATCACGGTCGGCGCGGTGTTCGTGATGCGCGTGCGGCGCCCGGACGCGCCGCGCCCCTACCGCGCGTGGGGCTATCCGTGGCTGCCGGCGGCTTATATCGTGGCCGCGGTCGCGCTGATGGCGGATCTGCTGGTGGTCAAGCCGCGCTACACGTGGGGCGGATTATTGATCGTGCTAAGCGGCGTGCCGGTCTATATGTATCTGCATCGCCGCGCGCTCCGCGCCGCCGAGGCCGCTCGTTCCGCCGCCGCCGGCGATTAGAAAAACGGAGAAACCTCTCCTTGTCCAGGGAGAGGTCGCAGCGAGCGGCGGGAGCGGTCAGTCTGAATTCCGTTGGGCCACAGCCATTTCGAGCGGGTCGCGAAAATCGACCCCTAAACCTCTCTGGCCCCTCTGACAACGAGAGGGGACCAGGAAGCGGCCTCTAAGACTCGTTCGTTCAGGTGTAGGGGCCGCTCGCGAGCGGCTCTCTTTAGTGATCGTTGCGCAGTCTCTCTAATACGCAGCCTCGAGCAATTGGACCAGGTTCTCGCGCGTCACCGGACGGCCGACCGTGTCCGCGCGTTCGACCTCTTCGAGCACCGTGGCCGCGATCGTACCGATCTCTTCGCGCGGCACGCCGGCGTCGCGCAGCCGGTGCGGAACCTCGAACTGCGCGATGAACTTCGCCATCCGCTCCGCGCATTCCATCGCGGCCGTCCGCGCATTGCGCTCGTCGAAACGCACGCCCAGTCCCTCGGCGATTGGCCCGAAGCGCTCGGGCGCGACGTCCGCCATGAACCGCATCACGTGCGGCAACGTGATGCACGAGGTGACGCCGTGCGGCACGTCCCACATCGGGCCGATCTGATGGCCCAGCGCGTGCGAGATGCCGACGCGCGTGCTCATGATGCCGAAGATCGAGAACCACGCCGCAAGCTGGCATTGTCCGCGATGGGCCACCGACTCGGCGCCGGTGGTCTTGAGCGAGGCCGGCAGATGGTTGACCAGCAGTGAAATCGCACGCGCCGCCAGCGTGTCGGCGATCAACTGATGGCGCGACGAGTAGATGACCTCGACCGCATGGTCCATCGCGCGCATCCCGGTCGCCGTCCATAGCCAGGACGGCGTTTCGACCGTCAGTTCCGGGTCGAGAATGATGGTGCGCGGCGCAAGGCGCGGATCGACCACGCCGCCCTTGACGTGGCTCGACTCGTCGGTGACGCCGCCGATGGGCGTGAACTCGCCGGCCGAGAGCGTGGTCGGCATCGCGATGTGAATCAAGTCGGGCCCGCCCACCACGTCGGTCGCCTCGAAGTCGATGGTGTGGGCGGCCGCGGCGCCGGGGCTCGAGCCCTCCAGGATGCGCTTGGCGGCGACCTTCACCGTATCGATCGGGCTCCCGCCGCCGAAGCTCACCATGCAATCCGCGCCAGTGCGCTTGTACTCCTCGACCAGCGCGGTGACGGTATGCGAGGGGACGTGCTGGCTCGCGCCCTTGAAGACTCCCGCCAGGCGCGCGCCCGCCGCCGCGGTCACCTTGTCTAGCAGCTTGGAGCGGCCCAAGGTTTTGCCGGTCACGATCAACGCGCGGTTGAGCCCCCGGCGCGCGAGCTCGCGGCCGAGGTCCGCGGCCTTGCCCGGCCCGAAGGCCACTTTTTCCAGGCGCGTAAAGTTGAACTCACCGGTCAATGAGATACTCGGGTCCATCGCCTCACTCCCTCGCACGGTTCTCAGATTATGTGTGGCGCGCGGCGCATCCGGGACACGGCGCGCGCCGTTCTCAGGGTTTGATTACCACGAGCGTGCCGACCGGCAGAAGCGCTTCGATTTCGTCGATCGCGCCGTTGTCGACCGAGATGCATCCGGTAGTCCAGTTGACGTTGCCGGTATTGAGGATCGGTTCGTCGGTCCCATGGATTCCGATCCCGTCGCCTTCGGAAATCGCGCGGCCTCTGAAGCGCGGCACTTCGCCCCGCTCGACCAGTTGCTCGTAGCGCGTGCGGTCGGCGCTGTTGGGGTAATCGAGCTTCAGGAAGTAGCGCCAGCGCGAGTTGAGCCGCTTGGCGATGATAGTGTAAGCGCCCTCGGGCGTGCGGCGGTCGCCCGACCATAGCTTGGTCCCAGGATCGAGATTGCGCCCGAATACCGCGTGATATTCCTTGTAGAGATGTCCTCTGTAATAGATCACCAGCCGGTGCTGCGACTTATACACCATCACGGACCAGCTATACGGATTGCTCACAATTGAGGGGTCGTTGGTGTTGCGCAAAGCGATCGCGCCCGGCGTCGGTTGATCTTTCGCCGTCGCGCCGGCAGCCGGCGTGGGTCCCCCGGCGGGCGCTACGGCCGCCGCACCGCCCGGCGGCGTGAGCGCCGCCAGGCGCGGCGCAGGCGCCGCCGCCGCCGCCGCCGCGGGCTGCATCGCAGCCGGCGGCGGCGCCACGGGTGCGGCCGCGCTTAGCGCCGCACCACTGGCCGAAACCGGCGCCGGCGCGGCCGGACTCGCAGCGATGGTCGCCGCCGATGCCGGCACGGCGACCACCGCCGCGGGCGGCGGTGCGACCGCCGGTACCGGCGGCGCGAGTGCCGCAGCGGGCATGGGCATCGGTATCGCCGCGACGCCTCGAGTCGCGGCGACGCTCGGGCTTGTGGCCGCCGCCGGTTGAACCGGCGGCAGCACGACCCATTGGCCAGGCTTGAGGACGGACGAAACGGGGAGTTGAGGGACCGCCTGGGCCACTGCCGGCGCAGGGGCTGCGGCTGCCGCAGGCGTGGCGGGCGCAGCGGTTGCGGAGGTCGAAGCTGCGGAAGTCGAAGCTATGGGAGCCGTGGCGGCCGGATTATCCAGCGCGCGCGCGTTCGCGGCGCATAGCATCGCGATTGCGCCCGCAAAAGTCGCTCCCCTCCAAGCCAGCCGCAACACACGCTTCATCGCATCTTTCCCCACCGCCAGCATAATTGTGGAAGAGCCTGGCCGCCGGGTCAATTCTCAATAGCCTTTGACACGGCCGGTTTTTCGATAATACTTGCAATAATAACTGGTGTTTCGATGGATAACGATCTCGCACGCGCGCTTGCTTCGCTGACCACTGGCATCTACGTGCTGACCGTGGTCGACGGCGGCCATCATCACGGGATGTCCTCGTCGTGGGTGACCCAGGTCTCCGGCGAGCCACCGCTGTTCACGGCGGCGGTGGATAACCATCACTTCTCGTGCGCCGCACTGATCCGCACGGGGGCGCTCGGCTTCAACGTGGTGGGTGCGCGCGGCAAGGCGCTGGAAGATTACTTTTACTCGGCGCGGGCGCGCCGTTCCGACAACCTCACCGACATCGAATATGACCTGTCGCCCGCCCTCGGCGTGCCGTGGCTAAAGCAGGCGATGGTCTCGATCGAGGCGCGGGTGGTCAACAGAGTGATCGCCGGGGACCATACGATATTCGTGGCCCAGCCGGTCGGCGTTCGGGTCGTGAGCAATGAGCGGCCGCTGACCTCGCTCGAACTCGACTACGTATATCTGGGCGGGCGCGAGGTCCTGCCGCGCGACCGCTCGGGATGGTAGCGGCGGCGGGCAGCCCGCCGGAATCCGCGAGTGCGCCGCGCTGCCGCCGAGCCTTTGCCCGGTGAACTTTAAATTGACGGTCGGCAAACCGCTCTGCTAGCATCCGCCAACCCGGAGTATGCCCGAATGGCTATCGACAAAAATGAACTGCGCCGAGTGATGGGACATTTCGCCACCGGCGTAACGGTGATCACCACCCACTCCAGCGACGGCAAGCCCTACGGCCTGACGGCGAACGCCTTCACCTCGGTCTCACTGGAACCGCCCTTATTACTGATCTCGGTCGACAAGAAGGCCGAGAGTTATCCCTACTTCGAGGAGAGCAAGGTCTTCACGGTAAATATACTGGCCGACGACCAGGAGGCGCTGTCGCGACGCTTCGCCGTCAGCGGCGGCCCCAAGTTCGAGGGCGTGGCTTACCGCATCGGGGCCAATGGAGCGCCGATCCTCGAGGGCACCCTCGGCTACATCGAGTGCAAGCTTGCCGCGGCCTATCCCGGCGGCGACCACACTATCTATGTCGGCGAGATCGAAGAGGCGGCGACCGTCGACCGCAAACCCCTGCTCTTTTTCCGTGGCGGCTACCGCGCGCTCGGTGACTGAGCCGGCCCGCCTGTCCGGTGTCAGCGTTTTTCTGCCCTGTCACAACGAGGAGGGCAACATCGAACGGGTGGCCGCCGAGCTCGAGGCCGAACTTCCCCGGATCTCCGAACGGCATGAAATCGTCGTGGTCGATGACGGCAGCCGCGACCGCACGGGCGAAATCGCCGATCGCCTGGCTGCCGCCAATCCTCGCCTCAAGGTAGTTCATCATCCGGCCAATCGCGGCTATGGCGCCGCGGTGGTCTCGGGGATTCGCGCCTGCAACGAGCCGTGGATCGCGCTGTGCGACGGCGACGGCCAGTTCGAGGCTTCCGACCTCGCCCGCTTGGCGGCCAAGGTGCCGGAGTACGACGTCGTGGTCGGCCACCGGACGCATCGCGCCGATCCGCTGATGCGGCGGGTCAATGGCAAGGCCTGGACGGTGCTGATGCGCCTGTTGCTGGGCATCCGCATCAGCGATGTCGATTGTGGGCTGAAATTGTTCAGGCGCGATCTGCTCGAAGGGATCGACCTACAGGCCAAGGGTGCGATGATCTCGGCGGAGTTGATGGCGCAACTGGCCGCGCGAGGAGCGAAGATTTGCGAAGTCGATGTCCGTCACCTGCCGCGCGTGGCCGGCGAGCAATCCGGAGCCAGCCTCAAGGTCATCGCGCGAGCCTTTCGGGAGCTGTTTTTGCTCTATGGGCGCTTGCGCCGGGCGCGCCGCAAGGATGAGATTGCTCGCACAGAACGCTAGGCGGCGGAATTTTGCGAATCAGAGGCGACGAAACACAACGCAAAACGTATGACGGCTAGACGAACTGCGTCAGGCAAAATCGCCGAAGGCGTCTTGCTCAGGCGATTTGGCTCGGGTTTTTCGATGGCACGGCAATGGCAATGGCATTGGACATGCGGCCTGCGGAGCAGAGCCGCCAAAGGATAAAGGAGAAATTGGTTATGAAGCGGACTCTGACGATCTTGAGTGCGGCGCTCTTTGCCGGTGCCCTGATGGTTCCGGCGGTTCAGGCGCAAACCCCACCGGCTGCCGGCGCACCGGCGGCCGAAGCGCCGGCGGCTGCAGCGACGCCCTCGACGAAGAAGCATCACATGATGCGCCATCACCATCACAAGAAGTCGACGAAGAGCGGAGCGGGCGCTGAGGCCACTCCTTCCGCCCCTGCACCGTCTGGTGGCAGCGGCCAATAACAGTCGATCTGTTTCCCAGGCCTGTGATGCCGTTTTGAAGCGGTGGGCCATGGCCGCCCAAGGCTGTGGCGCCCTCAAAACGGCATTTTCTTCAAGCGCGCGGCGCCAAACGGCGTCGCGCGCTTTTTATTGATTTCATTTTCCTGCTAAGGTTTTAGAAGCCCGTTCGGCTTTGGGCCAGCGGGCCTATGATTTTGAGTAGTTACCGCGCGTTTCGGCTCGTCTTCGTGTTGCTGATTTGCTCGGCAACGCTGAGCCTGAGTATCGTGCGCGCCTCGGAGAACTCCTCTTCGGACACACAGGTTTGCGATCCGCTGGCCGACTACTACCTCGGAATGGAAGACTACCCTGCGGCCATTCGCCGCCACCTCATCGTTATTCGCGAACATCCCGATAACGCTCTTGCCCATTACCATCTCGGCTTCGCCTACGGCGTCACCGGGCAGCATCGGCGCGAGCTGAACGAATACCGCCGCGCGGTCGACCTGGGACTGGACGATTGGCAACTGTTTCTCAACCTGGGACTGGTCTACCTCGAAGACGGCCAACTCGAGGACGCAACTGAAGTATTGCGGCTGGCGACTTTGCTGGGACCTTATCAGCCCGAGACGCACTTCAATCTGGGGCTGATCTACGAGCGGCGCGGGATGTTCAGCGACGCGGAGCAGGAGATGTTGCTCTCGCTCAGGCTCGACCCGCACGAGGTCGACGCGCGCAACACGCTGGGCCTCATCTATGCGGAAGAGGGGCGGTACACGCGCGCGCGCGAGGAGTGGTCGGACCTGCTGAGCGCCGACCCGGCTTACACCCCGGCCCGCGAGAACCTGACGGTCCTCGAACGCGCCGAGCGCGCCGGCGCAAAGAACGCTTCGGAGCGGATGGATGATTTCGCTCGTGTGCGTTGACGCCGGGACGCGCGGCCGGATTTGCAGGACGGGCGGGACGGGCAAGCGGGATGGGCAAAGTGAGCACGGCGGGCACGGTGGGCAAGGCGGGGACGACGATGGTGACAACGGTGACGGTAAGGCGCGTGCGGCGGGCGAGATCGATCTCCGTGGCGGCGATTCTGTTGTCTGCTGCCGTATTGATTGCGGCCGCGCCGGCACGGGCGAGCTACAAGCCCCATCGCAAGCACACGGTTTCGCGTCGCCACCGCCAGGTACGCACCGGCACTGTGGCCTATCACGCCCTGCTGCTCGAGGACGCCGACACGGGCAGGATTATCTACGACTACAACGGCGGTATCGAATGGCCGCCGGCCTCGATGGCCAAGATGATGCTGCTGATGGTGGCCGAGGACCAGATCAAGGCCGGCCGCTTTCATCTCAGCTCTCCGGCGACGATCAGCGCGAACGCCGCCTTCACCGGCGGCTCGCGTCTGGGCTTGCATGCCGGTGAGGTGATCCCGCTGGGCGAATTGATGAAGGCCGCGCTTATCCGGTCGGCCAACGACGCCGCGGTCGCCGTGGCCGAGGAGATCTGCGGCTCGACCTCACGCTGCGTCCAGATGATGAACGCGCGCGCGCGGAGTCTCGGGATGGCGCACACCGTTTACGGTACGGTCGAAGGCTTGCCGCCCACGCCGCTGCATGACGCCGACGTAACCGACGCCTACGACCTTGCGACGCTCGCCCGCGCGCTCATCCATCAGACCGACCTCCTGCAATGGTCTTCGATGGCGACCGCGCCGTTCGACGACGGGGCGGCGATCCTTCACAACACCAACCGTCTGATTGGCCACTTCGACGGCGCCGATGGGCTCAAGACCGGCTTCACGCTGAAAGCCGGATTCAACCTGACCGCTACCGCGCAGCGCGGCAACATGCGCCTCATCGCGGTAGTGCTGGGTGCGCCCTCCAACGGGCAACGTTTCGTACAGGCCGCCAAGCTGCTCGATTGGGGCTTCGACAACTTCGAGAGGGTCGAGGTGGTCCAACAGGGCCAGCTATTGCCGATGCACGTGCGGGTCGGCGCCAATGAAGTGATGCAGCCCGTGGCGCAGCGCACGGTCTGGGCGGTGGTGCCGAAGAAGGACGGGGGCGAACTCAAGATGGATTTCGCCGTGCCGGCGTCGATGTACGGACCGCTGGCCTCGGGTCAGACCGTCGGACAGGTCATCGTGCGCAATCGCAGCGAGGTCGTGACCACGTTCGAAGCGGTATGTCCGTTCCCGGTTGGCCAGCAGCAGTCCGCGGTTGGCCAGCAGCCGGCGGTGATGGCCGCGCCGAACGCGCCGCTGGCCGAGGTCGCCAACGAGCGGGGCGCGTCGATCCGGGTCAGGGCGCCCGCAGCCGAGGTCGCGGCGCCGGCGCCTGCGATCGCGGTGCCGACGAATGCCGCCGCGGCGATCGCGGCGCAGATGAACGCGGCCGCGGCGCCGATCAATGCCGCGGTGGCGCCGACCAATCAGATTGCAACGCCCGTAAGGTGAAACGATGAATCCAGCCTCTCGCCAGCGCAACCGGCGCAACCGTAAACTCGCGCGCAAACGGCGCACCGACCCGATCCAGTCGCGCAGGCGCAAGCTTCGCATGCGCAAGAATCGCATCCGCAAAGCAAGCTGACGCCGCGCCCCGGCGCGCTTTGACAGCGCGCCGTCAAATTTCGTCGCGTTGCGCCGCGCGCCAGGCGCGGGCGATTCGAATCGCTGCGCGTAGATCCTTCGACTTCGCTCGCAGGCTCGCTTCGCTCAGGATGACTGAAAGCTTCACCGAAGAGGCGGGACTCGCGTTGCTCAGGATGAAGTAAAAGAAGAGTATCAGAGCGCCAGGGTTGTCTGATTGGCGTCGTGAGCGCCGCGTTGTGGAGTAAAATTCCGGCGCTAAATTGACTTCATGGGGCGCCGACAGCTACTAATTATTGTGCCGTTGCAGTCAGAGTTCCTCGGTCCCGACAAACTACTCCCGGAGTTCCCTCGATGACCGCTGAGATAGTCGGCGTCATCCCGGCGCGCTTTTCCTCGACTCGGCTGCCGGGCAAGGCGCTGGTCGAGATCGAGGGCGTGCCGATGGTGGTGCGGGTGTGGCGGCAGACCGTCCGGGCGCGCGTGCTGAGCCGCGTGGTGGTCGCCACTGACGACGAGCGTATCGCGCGCGCGGTCGGCGCGGCGGGCGGCGAGGCGATGATGACCTCGCCGGCGCATCAGAGCGGCACCGATCGGATAGCCGAAGTCGCGGCCAAAGTGCCCGCCGCGATCTATCTCAATGTGCAAGGCGACCTTCCGTTCATCGATCCGGCCGACCTCGACGCGCTGGCCGCGCCGATGCGCGCCGACGACGGTATCGCGATGGCCACGCTGGCGACGCCGATTTTCGAGGCCGGCGAGTGGCACAATCCCAACGTGGTGAAAGTGGTCTGCGACGCGCGCGGCGACGCGCTGTATTTTTCGCGCGCGCCGATTCCGTGGCCGCGCGAGGGTGCCGCGCCGCCCGCGCAGGCGCGCCGCCATATCGGCGTGTACGCCTACCGCCGCGATTTCCTGCTGCGCTTTGCCGGGCTTGAGCCGGGCGTGCTCGAGGCGCTGGAAAAGCTCGAACAACTGCGCGCGCTGGAGCGCGGCTTTCGTATCCGGGTGGTGGCTTCCGTGGCGCCTTCGCTTGAGGTAGATACAGCCGAGGACCTCACGCGCGCGCGCGCGCACGCACGGCGGCTTGGCGGCTGACGCCGGGGAGGGTCCAACAGTGGATCGCGACAACAAGACCAAGTTCATCTTCGTAAGCGGCGGCGTGGTCTCTTCGCTGGGCAAGGGCCTGGCGGCGGCTTCGCTCGGCGCGTTGCTCGAGGCGCGCGGGCTGCATGTGACGCTGCTCAAGATGGACCCGTATATCAACGTCGATCCCGGCACGATGAGCCCGCTGCAGCACGGCGAGGTTTTCGTGACTGACGACGGCGCGGAAACCGATCTCGATCTCGGCCACTACGAACGCTTCCTCGAAACCCGGATGAGCCGGCGCAACAACTGCACTACCGGCCAGATCTACGACACCGTGATCCAGAAGGAGCGGCGGGGCGACTATCTCGGCGCGACCGTCCAGGTCATCCCGCACATCACCGACGAGATAAAAAAGCGCATCCGCGAGGCCGCCGAGGGTTTCGACCTCGCGATCGTCGAGGTCGGCGGCACCGTCGGCGATATCGAGAGCCTGCCGTTCTTCGAGGCGATCCGCGAGTTCCGTTGGGACTACGGGCGCGACAACGTGCTCTACGTCCATCTGACCCTGGTGCCGTACATCCCGGCCGCCGGCGAACTGAAGACCAAGCCGACCCAGCACAGCGTCAAGGAGTTGACCGGCCTCGGCATCCAGCCCGACATCCTGCTCTGCCGCAGCGACCGGCCGCTGGACAAGAAGGTCAAGGCCAAAATTGCGCACTTCTGCAACGTCGAGGAGAACTGCGTCATCTCGGCGCGCGACGTCGAGTCGATTTACGAAGTGCCGCTGCGCTTTCACGAGGAAGGGTTCGACCAGCGCGTGGTCGAGAAGCTCAACATCTGGACCGGGGCGCCCAACCTCGCCAAGTGGCGGCGGATCGTCAAGACCGTCCAGAATCCCAAGGCCACCGTCAACGTCGCGGTGGTCGGCAAGTACGTCAACCTGGTCGACTCCTACAAGAGCTTGCACGAGGCGATCGCCCACGGCGCGATCGCCAACGAGGCGCGGGTCGTAATCGACTACGTCGACGCCGAAGAACTCGAGAAGGGCAATCCGGCGGCGCGTCTCGGGACGGCCGACGCGATCATCATCCCGGGCGGCTTCGGCGAGCGCGGGATCGAGGGCAAGATTCGCGCGGTGCGCTACGCGCGGGAGAACGGGGTGCCGATTCTCGGCATTTGCCTGGGCCTGCAGATGATGGTGATCGAAATCGCGCGCGACCTGGTCGGGCTCAAGAAGGCCAACTCGAGCGAAGTCCAGGAGGACACGCCCGACCCCGTGATCGACATCATGGAGAACCAGAAGGCGGTCGATCGCAAGGGCGCCACGATGCGTCTGGGGTCGTATCCGTGCGTCATCCGCTCGGGGTCGCTCGCGCTCTCGCTCTACCGCCGCAGCCGAATCTCCGAACGCCATCGCCATCGCTACGAAGTCAACAACGCCTATCGCAAGGTGCTGGAGGAGGCCGGCTTCAAGGCCACCGGTACCTCGCCCGACGATCAACTGGTCGAGATCATGGAACTGCCGGGCCATCCGTGGTTCCTCGGATGCCAGTTCCATCCCGAGCTGCGCTCGCGTCCGTGGGATTGCCATCCGCTGTTTCGCGGGCTCATCCGTGCGGCGGTCGTGCGGCACTCCGAGGTCGCGCCCGAGCGCTCGGCCAAGGTGCGCCCGCTCAAAGCGGTGTCGTGAGCAAGCGGCAGGTATCGGCCGGCGCGGTGGTTTTCGGCGGACCGCGGATCGTGCTGGTCGCGGGGCCGTGCGTGATCGAAAGCCCCGAGGCGTGCCTGCGCCATGCCGATCGCCTCGCCGCGATTTCGCGGGCAAGCGGCGTTCCGATGGTCTTCAAATCCTCGTTCGACAAGGCCAACCGCACCAGCCAGGCCTCGTTTCGCGGGCCCGGGCTGCAAGAGGGCTTGCGCGTGCTCGAGCGGGTCAAGCGCGAAACCGGGCTCCCGGTGCTGACCGATATCCACGAGCCCGCGCAGGCGGCGCCGGCGGCCGAGGTGGCCGACGTGCTGCAGATTCCGGCGCTGCTCTCGCGTCAGACCGACCTGATAGCGGCGGCGGCCCGGACCGGCGCGGCGGTCAACCTGAAGAAAGGACAATTCCTCGCCCCCTGGGACATGCGCGCGGTGGTGGCCAAGGCCGAGAGCTTCGGCAACCATCGTCTGATCGTCACCGAGCGCGGCTTCTCGTTCGGCTACAACAACCTGGTGAGCGATTTCCGCGCGCTGGTGATCATGCGCGCCTTCGGCTACCCGGTGGTGTTCGACGCGACGCACTCGGCACAGTTGCCGGGCGCGGGGGGCGAGCGCTCGGGCGGTCAGCGCGAGTTCGTGGCGCCGCTGGCGCGCGCGGCGGCCGCGGTCGGAGTGGATGCGCTGTTCATGGAAGTGCACGAGGACCCCGACCACGCGCTGAGCGACGGTCCCAATTCCTATCCGCTTGAGCTGCTGACGGCCCTGCTCGCCGACATCACCCGCATCGACGCCGCGGCGCGCGAGGCGGCGAGCCGCGACTAGCCAATTGCGGCGCACCAAGGCGCGGCCGACCGACGGCAGTTCTCGCTCCGCCTGGCTGGCGCTGGCGGATAACCTGGCCACCGGAATGGTGTTCCTGAGTTTTTTCGTCGCGCATTGGATCGCGCAGACGATGGCGTGGGCCAACTCTTCTCGCGACACCGACTGGCATCTGCTCTTCGGTCTGCTCGGAATGCCGCTGGTTCATCTGGCCGGATCGCGAACGGACGATTATTTTTTGCTGCTGTCGGTGCCGAACAGCCTGCTATGGGCCGCAGCGCTGACTTATCTGGCGGCTCGTTTCAGGATGCGGCGCGAGCGGCCGCGTCGAACAGGCCAGGGCTGATTTACACCCCAAACCGCCGCTGATAGCCTCATCGATGGAGCGACGCGATGAGTCCGAAGCGGGTGGCCAAGGCGATGGGGCTGTTCGGCGCCGCGGCGCTTGCCGTGGTGCTCACGGTCGCCGTTTATGTCGTGCGCCATCGCTCTTCCGCCGCGACTTCGCAGCAGGTGCTGGACATGGTGCCCAACGCGTTTCTTCATGCGCACAATCTCAAGTGGACGCAGATGAGCGGCGGACTGAGCCAATGGCATCTGAGCGCGCGCGATGCGAGTTACTCGCACGACAAGACTTCGCTGGTGTTGACCGACGCGGAATTATCGATGGTCGCGAAGGACGGCAAGGACGTCCAGGTCACCGCGCCGTATGCCGAGATCTTCGTGACCGGCAATCACATCGACAGCGCCCATCTAAGCGGCGGGCTCAAGATCGACTATGGCGACTTCGTGCTGACAACCGGCGAAGCGATCTTTGCCCCCGACAAAGACCTCGTGAACGCTCCCGGCGAGGTCCAAGTCGAAGGCCAGGGCCTGACGGTTACGGGCGTGGGCCTGACCGGTCATCCCAACGAGCGCAACTTCAGCCTGTTGAGTCGGACCAACACCGTGGTGGTTCCAAAAAAGAGACGTGACCTCAAGTCGGGCAAATCGTAAGGGCGGGGCCCGCGCGGATCGAGCGGCGTGGCGCAAGCGGCGCCGCGCCGCATCGGTTTTGCTCAGGCTGATTGGCGCGTCGGCGCTGGCGCTGTGCGCGAGCGCGCCGGTCGGCGCGCTCGCGCAAGCGCCCGCCGCCGCGCCTGACGCCACGGCGGTGGTCCCCGCCGCCGCGGCGTCAGGCGCGGCGCAGCCGAGCGCGGCCGCGGCGCAGAATGCGCCGCCGGCCGTGCTCGGCTCCAGCATCCGCAAGCCGCCAGGCGCCGCCGCCATCGGCGGCGCGCCGGCGGCTGCGGATAGTACCGCGGCAACGTCAGCATCGGCGCTGCCGTCGACCGTGGCGCCCGCGGCGGGCGCCGGCGCGTCGAGCGATGCCAGGGGCGCGGCGTCGTTTGCCGCGCCGGTCACGACAGAGAACACCGGCGCGCCGGCTGCTCTCGCTACGCCCGTCAAGCACGCCAAGGCCGGGCGCCGCGCTACCGAGTCAGCGTCGGCGAAGACGGATTCCAACGACACCCACGCTGCTAAGGGCGGCCAGGACAGCAATGGCCAGGAGGGCCCGTTCTCTTCGCTCCAGTTCTCGGGCAACAAGGGCCCGATCGATATCAAGTCGGACGCGCTCGACCTCGATTACAAAGTCAACGTGGTGACCTTTCGAGGCCATGTCCGTGCGACCCAGGCCGATGCGACGCTGACCGGCGACCTGCTGAAAGTGGCCTATGGCAAGGACTTCCACGAGGTCAAGGAGATGGTCGCCGACGGCAACGTGCGGATGAGCCAGGGCACGCGATGGGCGACCGGCGACCACGCTGTGCTCGATCAAGCCAAGCATACGGTGATACTGACCGGCAGTCCCGTGGTGCACGATGGCGAGGACCAGGTCACCGGCAGCAAGATCACGGTGCATCTTGACACGGGCAAGAGCGAGGTACAGGGAGCACGGGCGGTGTTCTTCCCTAACCAGGACAAAACCCGCGATAATAAGACGACGGTCGCTAAGTCGCCTTAATCAGCGGCGTTCAATATGCCACCCGAACTCAAATTAGGACAGGATCTGCGGCTGCGGCAGCAGCTGGTGATGACGCCGCAGCTCCAGCAGGCGATCAAGATACTGCAACTGTCCCTGCCCGAGCTGGAAGCCGTCGTTCAGACCGAACTGGAATCCAATCCGTTGCTCGAGATGGTCGAGGAACGCAGCCCTACCGCGACGGCGGCGGACGACGGGATGGCCGCTGCGCCCGATTCCCTGCCGGGCTCCGAACCCGACCTGTTGCCGCCCGAGCCCGAGCCGGGCGCGGCGGCGGCCGAGTCGGAATGGAACGGCAACGGCGACGAGCAGCCGATGGTCGAGGGGATGACCAGCGAGGCACGCGACGCCACGCTCGAGATCAAGGAAGACGGCCGCCTCGACAAACTCGACTGGCGCGAGTACCTCGAGAACTACTCCAACAACTGGCAGGACAACCAGGAATCCGAGCAGGACGACGAACGCCGCCAGACTCTTGAGAACACGCTTACCCGCCGCACTTCGCTCGAAGAGCATCTGATGTGGCAGCTCCGGATGTCCTCGCTGGAGCACAACGAGCAAATCATCGGCGCGACCATAATCTATAACCTCAGCGACGACGGCTACCTGGAGGTGCCGGTCGAGGACCTGGCGGGCCAGCTCGAGACCGCCCCGGAAAGCGTCGAGGCGGTGCTCAAGCGCGTGCAGCGCTTCGATCCACCGGGGGTGGCGGCGCGCAACCTGCGCGAGTGCCTCTACCAGCAGCTCAGGAACATCGGGATGGAGGAGTCGCTGGCGGCGCGTATCGTGCTGAACCATCTCGACCTGCTCGAAAAGCATCGCTACGCCGAGATCGCGCGCTCGCTCGGGGTGACGGTCGAGACGGTGGGGCAGGCAGCCAAGGTAATTTCGCTGCTCGAGCCCAAGCCGGGGCGCGACTATGGCGGCCAGGAGCCGGCCTACGTCGTGCCCGACGTCTTCATCCACAAGATGGGCGAGGACTACGTGGTGCTGCTCAACGAGGGCGCGGTGCCGCGGCTGAGGCTGGCGGGCTATTACCAGCGCGTGCTGAGCGACAGCGCGGTCGCCGAGGACACCAAGGAATACTTGCAGGAGCGGCTTCGCTCGGCGCGATGGCTGGTCAAGTCGATCTACCAGCGCCAGCAGACGATCTTCAAGGTCGCAAGCTCGATCGTGAAGTTCCAGCGCGCGTTTTTCGACCACGGCATCTCGCACCTGCGGCCGCTGGTGCTCAAGGACGTGGCCGAGGACATCGGGATGCACGAGTCGACCATCAGCCGCGCCACCGCTAACAAGTACGCCCACACCCAGCAGGGCATCTTCGAGATGAAGTTTTTTTTCACCTCGGGCGTCAAAGCGGCCAGTGGCGAAGACGTCAGTGCCGAGACGGTCAAGGAGAAAATCCGCGCGATGGTGGCGCTCGAGCGGCATCACGATCCGCTGTCCGACCAGGCCATCGCCGAAATTCTGCGCCAGGACCAGATCAATATCGCGCGCCGCACGGTGGCCAAGTACCGCCAGGCGCTCGGCATCCTGCCTTCGGCGCGCCGCAAGATGGTCAGCTGACCTCCGGTCGAGCAACACAAAGGGGGTGGCGAGGATGGCGATGAAAGAGCCGACAGGTAAGCGCAACCGGGTGACCGAACGCAAGGTGCAGCGCCGCGAGCAGCTCAAGGCGCGGCCGGTCGCGCAGGTCAGCGTGACCTTCCGTCACGTCGAACCGACGGAGGCGATCCGCCAGTACGGAGAACGCAAGCTCGGCCACGTGGCCGAGGCGTTGATGCGCCCGTGCACCGTGCATTTGATCCTGTCAGTTGATAAATACCGCCAGTGTGGCGAAGTTACGGTCAAATCGGGCCGTTTGGCCGTGGTCGCAGCGCAGCAGGAGACCAAGGACCTCTACTCGGTCATCGACCTGCTCGCGGACAAGGTCCAGCGGCAACTCAAGAAGCATCTGGAGAAGATCGAGGCAAAAAAATGGCGCGCCCAATCGGCGGGCGAGGTCCTGAGCGCGGCTGAGGAAGCGGAGAGCGATTCCCGCTCATAGGGTGCCGCGCGGCGCCCGCGCATTTGGGGGCCGCGCTCGCCTTGGCGCTCTTCGCGGCCACACGCGCTCGCCCGGACCCGCCTTTCGATGCAATAATCGGGTGCGCTGAACAGGCAATGAAAATTACCGATATCCTGAGTCCTGAGATGGTGTTGCCCGAGCTCAAGGGCAACACGAAACCCGATGTGCTGCATGAGCTGGCGGGCTACCTCGCCGGCAAACACCGCGAGATCGATCCCGCGGCACTGTCCGCGGTACTCGCCGAGCGCGAACGGCTGGGCTCGACCGCGATCGGCGACGGTATTGCCATCCCTCACGGCAAGCTGACGGGCGTCAACAACATCATCGGCGTCTTCGGGCGCCACGTGCGCGGCGTCGACTTCGACTCGCTCGACGGCGGGCCGACGCATCTGTTCTTTTTGCTGGTCGCGCCCGAGGATTCGGCCAGCCTGCATCTCAAGGCGCTCGCGCGCGTCTCGCGCCTGATGAAGGACCCGGCCTTTCGCGAGCGGCTGAGCGGCGCGCCCGACGCGGCCGAGATTTTTCGCCTGATCAAGGAGGAAGACGCCCGGCACTGAGGCGAGGTGCTGCCGGCGCGCCTTTGACTGCGATGGCTGTGGGGCGGCGGGCGCGTATCCGCGGCGCGGGCGCGACGGCCGCGGCCGCTGCGCGCACTTCTTCTCGAACTTCGCGCCGGACGTCGCGCCTCATCATCGTCACCGGGGTCTCGGGCTCAGGGCGGGTGTCCGCGATGCGGGTGCTCGAGGACCTGGGCTTCTACTGCGTCGACAATATGCCGGTCGCGCTGGCCGAGTCGGTGATGCGGCTGGCGACCCGGCGCGACCCGCAGCTTGCCGGCGTCGCGCTCGGCATCGACGCTCGCGAGCGGCTGTTCTTCCCGCAGTGGCCGCGCGTTTTCAACGACCTCGAGCGCGCCGGCTTCCACCCCGAAGTGCTTTTTCTCGACGCCTCCGACGAGGTCCTGGTGCGGCGCTACTCGGAGAGCCGCCGTCCGCATCCGATGGCCGAAAGCGGCGCCTCGGTGACCGACAGCATCCGCAGCGAACGCCTGGCGCTGGCCGAGATGCGCGAGCGGGCCAACCGCGTGATCGATACCAGCGCGCTCACCGTGCACGAGTTGCGCGAGGTCATCACGACGGCGGTGTTGGGCGCGGCCAGCGGCGCAGCGATGACCATCGCGCTGGTCTCGTTCGGCTACAAGTACGGGATTCCGGTCGGGATGGACCTGGTGCTCGACGTGCGCTTTTTGCCCAACCCGTTTTTCGTACCGGAGCTGAAGGCGCTGGACGGGACGAACGAGCGCGTGCGGGCGTATGTGATGAACCAGCCGGAGGCGCGGCGCTTCGTCGACGAGATCGTGCGCCTGCTCGGCTTCCTGGTGCCGCTATACCGGCGCGAAGGTAAGAGCTACCTGACGATCGGCCTGGGATGCACCGGCGGACGGCATCGATCGCCGACGCTGGCGACCGAACTCGCGCACCGGCTGGGCCTGGAGGGCGTCGCCGTGCAAGTGCGCCACAATGACATCGCGCGTTGAGCTGGGGAGCCGCCGGCGCCCACCAAGGCCGACCGTAGCCGCCACCACGCATCGCGATAACGAAACTCTTTGTGCGCAACGGCTTGTCTGTGTGCCACGGCGCCCCGTATCATAACAAGTTGCCCGTGCTGAGCGGGCCAACGATGGCGGCCATCAGTCCCATACCACCTACCGACGATCAGCCCCGATTGCTCACTCCGATGGGGGTCATCAAGATCGTAATCGTACTGTTCCTGATGCTGGGATCGGCGTGGCTGTTGTGGACGCATACCGAGTGGTTCGAGAATCCGCGTCTGGTCAAGATCGAGGTCCTGAGCTGGGGCATCTGGGGCCCGGTCGTCTACATTCTGCTCTACGCGGTCGGGCCGTCGTTTCTGGTGCCGGGCGCGGTGATGACGGTCGCAGGGGGGCTCGCGTTCGGGGCGCTGTGGGGCGCGGTCTACTCGCTAATTGGAGCGGATGCGGGAGCGCTGATTGCGTTTTCGGCGGGGCGGTTTTTGGGACGGTCGTTCGTACAGCGCATCGTCGGCGGCGGACGCTTCGAAAAGATTCTCGCGCACATCGGACGTCACGGCTTCCAGATCATTTTTTACCTGCGGCTGGTGCCGCTGATCCCTTACAATGCGCTCAACCTGCTGGCCGGCGCGTCGCCAATAACTTTCCGCGACTATTTCTGGGCGAGCGCGATCGGAATGATACCGGGGACCATCCTGTTCGCGTTCCTGGGCGACGCGCTATGGCATCCGACCTCGCCGCGCTTTTTTGTTGCGCTCGCGCTGATCGCGGTGTGCTTTACCGGCGGCGAACTGGCGCGCCGCCGGGGCTGGCTGCCGAGCAGCAACTAGGGCGGTCCTCCAGCGGCCGCACGGCTCGCGAAGAGCGCGCAGGCTCGAATTGTTTTTTTACGTTCCGGTTTGCCAGCTCGCCAGGTAATGCTTCTGCTCGGCTGAAAGCTTGTCGATTTTGATTCCCATCGCGGCCAGTTTCATGGCCGCGACTTCGTCCTCGATCTTCAAGGGCACGTTGTGCACCGCGACCTCGAGTTGCGCCGCGGAAGCCCACGCCGCCGCCATCGCCTGGGTGGCGAAGCTCATGTCCATCACCTGCGCGGGATGGCCGCCGGCGCAGGCGAGATTCACTAGCCGCCCCTGGCCGAGCAGGTAGAGCTTGCGCCCGTTGCGCAGATGGAAGATCTCGACTTCGCGCTCGGCGTAGCGATCGACGCGGCGCGCCAGCTTGCGCAGCGCGGGCAAATCGATCTCGACGTCGAAATGGCCCGAGTTGCAGATGATCGCGCCGTCTTTCATCGCGGTCATATGATTGGGCCCGATGATCTCCTTGTCGCCGGTGACGGTGACGAAGATGTCGCCCACGCGCGCCGCCTCCGCCATCCGCATCACCTGGTAGCCCTCGAGCGCCGCCTCCAGCGCCCGGATGGGGTTGACCTCGGTCACGATGACGTTGGCGCCGAGTCCCCGCGCGCGCGAGGCCACGCCGCGCCCGCACCATCCGTAGCCGCACACCACGAACACCGAACCCGCCACCAGCACGCCGGTGGCGCGGATGATCGCGTCGAGCGTCGATTGACCGGTGCCGTAGCGGTTGTCGAACAGGTACTTGGTCTGAGCGTCGTTGACGGCGACCACCGGGATGCGCAGTGCGCGGTCCTGCTCCATCGCGCGCAGGCGGATGACCCCGGTGGTGGTCTCTTCCATCGAGGCCCGCACCTCGGAGGCCTGATCGTGAAAATCGGTGTGCAGCAGGCTCACCAGGTCGGCGCCATCGTCCATCGTGATGGTCGGATGGGCCTCGAGCACGGCGCGCAGATGGCTGTAGTAGGTGTCGCGATCCTCGGCGTGTACGGCGTAGCTGGGGATGCCGTATTCCCCGACCAGCGCGGCGGCGACGTCGTCCTGGGTGGAGAGCGGATTGGAGGCGCAGCACAGCACCTCGGCGCCGCCGGCCTTGAGCGTGCGCAGGAGATTGGCGGTCTCGGTGGTGATATGCAGGCAGGCGCTCAGGCGCTGGCCGCGCAACGGCTTTTCCTTGGTGAAACGCTCGCGGATAATCCGCAGCACCGGCATCTGCTCGTCGGCCCATTCGATCCTGCGCCGTCCGGCCGCGGCAAGTCCGAGGTCGCGAACATCGTGGGGCAGGGTGCGCCCGTTGCGTGCCGCGGCGGACGTGGCTTTACGTTTGCTGGCTTTCGCCTCCATCTCATCTTCTCCGAATTTCAAAGGGCGCGCGTACGCCAGTGCGCCGCGCGCCCCAGGGTTGTCATCACGATGGTCTTCTGACTTAGCGGCCGCCGGCGCGCCCGAATGCGCTGCGCAATGCGTCGACCATGTCGGTCTGTTCCCACGGAAAGAGCCCGTTGTGCGGCACGCGGCCGAAATGGCCGTAAGCGGCGGTGGCCTTGTAGATCGGCCGCTTCAAACCGAGCGTCTTGATGATCCCGGCGGGGCGGAAATCGAACAGCTCGCGCAGCGCCGACGACAGCTTCTGGTCCGGCACCGCGCCCGTGTCGAAAGTGTCGATCAGGATCGAAACCGGCTCGGCGACGCCGATCGCGTAAGCCACCTGGATTTCGCACTTGGCCGCAAGCCCTGCCGCGACCACGTTCTTGGCCACGTAACGCGCCATGTAACAGGCCGAGCGGTCGACCTTGCTCGGGTCCTTGCCCGAGAACGCGCCGCCGCCATGACGCCCATAGCCGCCGTACGTATCGACGATGATTTTGCGTCCGGTGAGTCCGCAGTCGCCATGCGGACCGCCGATCACGAAGCTGCCGGTCGGGTTGACGTGGATGACCGTGTCCTTGGTCAGGAACTGCTTGGGGATGGTCGGCTTGATCAACTCCTCGATCACCGCCTCGCGCACGGTCGCATGGCCGACGTCGCGGCGATGCTGTGCCGAGACCACCACCGTGCTGACCTCGACCGGACGCCCGCCCGCGTATCGCACGGTGACCTGGCTCTTGCCGTCGGGCAGCAGGAAATCCGCCTTGCCCTGGTGGCGCAGCTTGGACAGATTCTCCATCAGCCGATGCGCGAGCGCGATCGGCAGCGGCATCTGCTCCGGGGTCTCGTCGCAGGCGAACCCGAACATCAGGCCCTGGTCGCCGGCGCCCTGCTCCTTGTGCAGTCCCTCGCCCTCGGTGACGCCTTGCGAGATATCGGCCGATTGCGGCTCGATCGCCGTGAGCACGGCGCAGTTGTTGCCGTCGAAGCCGGTGTCGATGTGGTTGTAACCGATCTCGAGCGCGGTATCACGCGCGATCCGCACGAAGTCCGGATGCGCGCGGCTGGTGATCTCGCCGGCCAACACGATGAGCCCGGTTTTGACCAGCGACTCGAGCGCCACGCGCGAGTTAGGGTCTTCGGCGATGAGCGCGTCGAGCACGGCATCCGAGATCTGGTCGCACATCTTGTCGGGATGGCCCTCGGCAACCGATTCCGAGGTGAAGAGAAAGTCCTTGAGCGGCATTTTGTGATGTCTCCTTGAGGGGGTGCCGGTTTTTGCAAGCGCCCGCTTCAATCCTCAGCAGGCTCGCCCGGCCGAGCGACGTAAGGTTTGGGCTTGTTGCGGAGCGAGCGCTCGCCGCACAACGCTCGATAATTGAAGGTATTCCATCCGGGACGAAAAACGAATGCCTTGGTATAGCCAACCACCGCCGCGCGATCAAGGTGCCAGCCAACTGACCGTCGTGTAGCTGGCGGTTAGCCGTTGCCTAAGCCCGCGCACGGCGCCAGCGCTCCTGGCGGTTCTTCGCCCAAGGTGATCAGTCTTCGCCGAACCGCTCAATCTTCGCCGAACCGCTCAGTCTTCGCCGACCGATCAGTCTTCGCCAAACCGATCCTGGAACAGGCGCTGTATCGCGTCGAGCGCGGCGCGCGCGTCGGGGCCTTCGACGCGCACCTTGAGCCGCGTCCCCATCGCCGCCCCGAGCATCATCAGGTTGATCACGCTGCGCGCGTCGGCCTGACCGTCTTTTCCCACGATCGTTACCTTGGACTGGAAGCTGCGCGCAGTTTCGGCCAGCTTGGTGGCGGCGCGCAGATGGAGGCCTAGACGATTGCTAACCTCCACTGTCCCCTCCATCGCGCTCATCCGCTCCACGATAGACGCTGGCGGGCGGCCGGTAAACCGGTCGCGCCGCACGATGACGTCTTTGTAACGGGGTTGACCCGGGGCTTTTGCTTTGAAATGCCGCGCACTACGATGCGGTTTCGGATAATTGTGACCCCAAGGACCAAAACGGAAATTCAGGTTCTATCGCGCGCGGCCGCCTGGATACTGATTGCTCTCTATCTGCTTGGATTCGCAATTTCGGCGGCCTCGCGCTCCCAGAGCGACTTCATCATCTACCGAAACGCCGGCATAGAGGCCGCCCATGCCGGGCAGATCTACAATTTTCAGGATCCGAGCCCTTTCCAATACGCGCCCATCTACGCCGTGGCCTTTATTCCACTCGGCTTCACTCCCCCGCGTCCGGCGCAACTTCTATGGTTTCTGGTCAGCATGGTCCTGGCTTTGCCCGCTATGATCCTGGGAACGAGCCGCCTGCTGTTTGGCCGCGGGTTCCAGTTGCGCTGGGAACTGATCGTTATCCCGATGCTGCTGTGCATACGGTTCATCCATCCCAACTTCGATCATGGCCAGATTAACCTGCTGCTTCTGGCGATGATCGTGTGGGGGCTTGCGCTTGCGGACCAATCAAGCCCGGTTGCGGGCGGGGCTCTCTTGGCGGCGTCGCTGCTGGCGAAGCCTTTTGGAGTGCCCGTGATTCTCTACCTGTTTGGGCGTCGGCGCGTCCGTTTCATCGCTTCACTGCTGTTTTTCGCCGTGGCGCTGCTTTGGCTGCCGTCCGTGTTTGTAGGCGCCGGATACGCGCTCCATGAAACCGCCGAGTACATAAGGAGTTTGACCACCCGGGTCCCCAATCTCTCGCACGATCTGTTCAACAAGTATAATCAGTCGGCCGCCGCAATCGCTGTGCGCCTGTTCGCCACCACAAGGCGGCGGGCCGGGCTGTTGAGTCAGAGCGCCGCCGCGACGCTCGGATTCGCCTTCCAATGCGCCCTCACGATCGCGGTCATCGTCTGGATCGGACTTCGACGGAGCAGCATGACCGAGCAGAATGCCCGGCTGTCGCTGGCGGCGCTGTTTTGCGCCGTGGCGGCATTTTCGCCGGTCTCGTGGCTCGAATACTACATGGTGCTCGAGGTGCCATACATGGCGCTCGCGTTTATCTCCTGCGCCAGTGGGGAGGCGGAGCGTGGCCGCGCGCGGGTGGCGCAATTCGTCCTGGCGGGATCGCTGGTGGTGAACCTCGGCACCCGCTTGTTCGAGGCGGGCCTATATTACGGCGCCGCATACTTTGGCTCTTTGATCGTGCTCGTGACCATCCTGGCTCTGACCGGGATCGAGCAACCGCTGCCGGCTCGCGGACGACTCCCGGCCTGGCCCGACAGACACCGCGCTGCATCAGTAAGAAACGTTTTGGAGAGATTGTGCGCGCGGCGTGCGTGGGTCAGTCGTTGGTGTCGTTCTCGCCGCTGATTTGCGCCTCGAACAGCTCGCGCAGGCGGGCTTCGATCGCGCTATCGTGCAGCGTATGCTCGCGGGCGCGCCAATCCTTAAGCGCGATCACGGCCTTGGACATGTTGCGATGGCCGCCGGCGCTGCCCATCTCGCCAAACAGCTTGCGTACCAGCTCGCCCGCGTTGCGCCGCCCGGTCCCGTGATTGCGCACCGCGATCACCAGGTTATCGTCGAGCTTGCCCGACACCACCACCCACTCGACGCCCTCGAACTGCAGGCAGAAGTCCGCCATCTGCACGATCAGGTCGTCGCGCTCGACGCGGCCGAGATGCAACAGCGCGACGCCGTCGTGGACCTCGAACCGGCGCATCACGCGCGCCAGCACCCGGGCGAAGCGCGTCGGCAGTTCGGGCCGGTCGATCTGGCGCAGCAGGTTGTAGTTGGCGTGCGGGTAGAGTTGGGTAAAGGCTTGGATGTCATTGTCGGTCACCCGCCGCTTGAGCATCAGGGTGTCGCTGCGGATGCCGTAGAGCAGGGCGGTGGCCAGGCGTTCGCTGATCCGCTCGTCGGCGGCCACCAGGTATTCGGTCATGATGGTGGCGGTGGCGCCGTAGCCGGGGCGCACGTCCTGGAAGGCGGCGTTGTTCGGCGCGTAGCCCTGATGATGGTCGATCACGATGTCGGCGCGGCGCAGGCGGCCGTCGAAGTAGGGCGGCTGCACGTCGACCATCGCCACCCGGTCAAACGCGGCCAGCTCCTCGGTATCGGCCGGCGCGATCTCGATCTCCAGCAGATGCATCATGGTCTTGTTCTCCGGGCGGGTGACCGGAGTGAAGCTGAAGATCGGCGTGGTTTGCTTGTTGCGGCCCAAAAGCGTGCGCAGCGCAATCGCGCTCGACATCGCGTCGGGATCGGGATCGTCCTGCAACAGGATGGCGACCCGGTCGCCCTCCGACACCAGCGCACGCAGTTCCTTGATTTTGTGCTTTGTCAGATTGTCTTCCATGAAGAGGAAAAATTTCGTCCGTGGGGCCCTAAAGCGGCTCAGTCAATTCAGCTCAGTCCAGACCGAAGCCGCCCGCAGTTCCGGATGCCGCCGAATCTCGCAGGTTTAGGGTAGTATGTAAGCCGAAGCTTTTGCAGGGGCCGCACCTGGCCTGGAGGAGATTCTCTAACACGCCCTCCCCGCCCCCATCAATGGTATAACCATTTAGCGCCCCCGCGTCTGCCCAGAATGAACGAACAAAGTTGCGAAATCTGCCGGCGTCCGATAAACGAATGGTTCCTGCACCTGGCCGTGGAAGACCGCGCGGGATTTAGTCAAGACGCCTTTATCTGTGCCAATTGCGGCGTGAAATTGCGCCTAGCCTCGGAAAAGAACCGCGACCTCCAGATCGATCCCTGGTTGCACGAGGCCATGGCGCGCGTGCTCAAGGGCAAAATATGACCTCCGCAAGCCAGATGACGCCCGCAGGGCTGAGAACCTCCGTAAAGCCGAGAATTTCCGCAAAGCAGAGTACTGCCGTAAAGCGGATAAGGCAGATGAGGACTGACGGCTGATGGCGCCGCCGAAGCAAACCGAATTCGACCGGACCGCGCCCGGCCGAACCGAACTCGACCTTTGGCCATATGAAGAGGCGCGCAGGCTCGCCGAGCGGGTCGGCAACTACCCGCCCGAGCGTGAGGTAATCTTCGAAAGCGGCTTCGGCCCCTCGGGCCTGCCGCACTTGGGCACGATGGGCGAAGTGTTGCGTCCCGCCTATGTGCAGCACGCCTTTAAGGTTCTAGGCGAGGCCGACCCTTTAAGCGCCGCCTACCGCCGCCCAAGCCGCCTCGTCGTTTTCATCGACGACATGGACGGGTTGCGCAAGGTCCCCGAAAGCATCCCCAACCGCGAGGCGACCGCGAGCTTCTTGGGTCAGCCGGTGTCGCGGATTCCCGATCCCTTCGGCCAGTGCCATCCGAGTTTCGCCGCGCACATGATCGGGCTGCTCGAAAAATTCCTCGAGCCGGTCGAGGTCAGCTACGAGTTGATGCGCTCAAGCGAGATGTACTCGAGCGGCCGTTTCGACAGCGCGCTCAAGCTGATCCTCGAAAAGCACGCCGAGATAATCCGTATCGTCGCGCCGACGCTGCGCGAGGAGAATCGCGCCGGATGGTCTCCCTTCATGCCTTTGTGTCCCGCGTGCGGGCAGATCAACTCTACGCTCGTGACGGCGTACCATCCCGAGCGCGGGAGCGTCGAGTTCTCCTGCGAGCGCAGTTTCGGCGGCGCGCACGGATGCGGGTTCAAGGGCGAGCAGAGCGTGCTCGGCGGCAAGGCCAAGGTGCAATGGAAAGTCGATTGGGCGCTTCGATGGTACGTGCTGGGGGTCGACTACGAGCTCTACGGCAAGGACCTGATCGATTCGGCGCGGCTCTCGGGCCAGATTTTGCGCCTGCTCGGCGGCCGGCCGCCGCTCGGCTTCGCGTTCGAGATGTATCTCGACGAGGAGGGGCACAAGGTCTCGAAGTCGGTCGGCCGCGGGGTCGGCGTCGAGCAGTGGCGGCGCTACGCGCCGATCGAGGTGCTCAAGTATTTCCTGATTCTCAACCCGAGGCGTGCGCGCAAGCTTTTCCTGGAGTCGATTCCGCAGTACACGGACGACTATCTCGACGCCCTGCGCGCGTGGAGCATGGCGGACGAGAACATGAGGCGCAACTCACCGCTGGAGTTCGTGCTGCAAGGCCAGAGCGCCCGGCGTTTCAACTCGACGCTCAGCTTTGGCCTGGTGATGAATTTGGTCGGGGCGCTGGGGACGCAGGACCGGGATCTCATCTGGAAGTACGCCGTGAATTACGACCCGATGATTGCGAACGATCCGGAAACCGCGAAAATGGCGCGCACGCTAATTGAATGCGCGCTTAATTTCTATCGCGACTTCATCGAGCCCGGCAAAAAGCGCTATATTCTCACTGGACCCGAACCCGAACAGGTACAGGAATTTCGCGACTGGCTCGACGCTAACCGCGAGGCGGGCGCCGAAGAGATCGAAAAGGCGATCTACGAAATTGGCCGCCGGCACTACGACAAACCGGGCAAGATATTTCCGTTGCTCTACCGCGTGATCCTGAGCCAGGAACGCGGCCCGCGGCTTGGTGCACTTACTACTATCGTGTCGAACAACAATGTGAGCGCGCTCCTTACAAAGGCGCTGGAAGAAGCAGAGAAGGCCGGTTCAAACGACGACTAGATGAACTCGGCGAAGACCGAGTCGGCGAGTTCCAGGCCGCGCTCGCTCAGATAAATCCGGCCCTCGCCGCGAACCAGCAGATCGCCCTCGAACAGCCGCGCGGCGCGCGCGCCGAAGACCTGGTCGAAACTCTCGCCGAAGCGCGCCTTGAAATCGGCGAGCTTAAATCCGTCGCGCAGCCGCAGATTCAAAAACACGAACTCGCCTTGCGCTTGCGCGCTATCGACCGTCTCGCCGCCCGCCTCCGCAAGCCCGCCGCTAAGCGCCTGCTCGACGTAGCGCTGAGGCATGCGCTCGTTCCACCATCGCCGGCCACCGCCGCCGCTCTCGCCGCGCGCGAAGCTGTGCGCGCCGGCGCCCAGCCCCAGGTAACTCTCCAGACGCCAATAGCTCAGGTTGTGGCGCGCCTCGTGGCCGGGCGGCGCGTAGTTGGAAATCTCGTACATCGCATAACCGCGCCGCGGCAGTTCCTCGCGCACCGCCGCGTAAAACTCCGCCTGCCGGTCGGCGTCGATCGGCCGGATGCGTCCGCGCTTCATCTCGGTGAAAAACGCGGTGCCTTCTTCGAAGGTCAGGTTGTAAGCCGAGATATGATCGGGGCCGAGCGCGGCGGCCTCCGCGATGTCGTCGAGCGCCTCGTCGACGCTCTGCCCGGGGACCGCGAAGATCAGGTCAAGGTTGAGGCGCTCGAAGCCCGCGCGATGGGCGAGCCGGACCGCTTCGCGGGTTTCCGCGGCGCCGTGGATACGGCCGAGAAACTTCAGGCGCGCCGCATTGAACGATTGCGCGCCGAAGCTGATTCGATTGACCCCGGCGGCACGCATCCCGCCAAGCTTGTCCGCGTCGACCGTTCCCGGATTCGCCTCCAGCGTGACCTCGGCGCCGTTCGCGAGACCGAAGTTGCGCTCGGCCGAGGCCAGCACCGCCGCGATCGATTCCGGCCGGAACAGCGAGGGCGTGCCGCCGCCGAAGAAGATCGTTTTGAGCCGCCGTCCGGCCCATGGAGCTTCGCGGGCGCGCCGCTCGATCTCGGCGACCAGCGCGCGCACGTAGTCGTCCTCGGGCCAGCTCGCGACGGCGTGCGAGTTGAAATCGCAATACGGGCACTTGGACTGGCAGTAAGGGATGTGCAGGTAGAGCGAAAACGTCTTCGCCCCGCCGCTATTGTCGCTATCGGTCGGCATCGCGGGCCGCTCCGGCCCAGCTCGGAGTTTATGCCCGCGAGGTACGGGTTACCACGGGCTGGGGATGAGCCGCGCGAGCGCCTGTGCGATTTCGCCAAGCGGTTTCGCCAATTGAGGGGGCAGCAACGAAGCGGCTCCGGTCGCGGCGTGGAGCTGCACCGCCTGGTGCCGGTTCCACAGGTAGACCAACATATCCCATCCGAAATACATCAGCAGCCCGATCAAAACGATGTCGTCGATGACGACCACGATCTTGCGCACCAATCCGTGCGGCAGCAACCAGATCGCCAGCCGCGCGACGAACGCGAAGATCATGATCGCGGCGATCACGGCGCTCGCGTGGTGGACGAGCAGTTGGATCGCCTCGATATTGATCCAGTGCTCGATTTCCCAGATGTTCTCTACCGAGTTGCTGACCGCGAACGTAAGCCTGCCCTCCCCTGCGTGCTGTCGGCCGCCGCCGAACTTGAGGGAGCTTAGACATGCCCGCCGAGCGGTACAAGCGAGCGCGCGCGGCGGCGGCGATACGGCTTCACCCGGCGCGCGATTTTCGCACACCGCCTACAAGCCGCCGCGGTGCGCCGCTATACTCTAGCGCGACGCCACCGAAGGAGCGCGCTGCAACATCGTAACCGGTTCGCACAAACAGCAAGCGGCGCCAACGCCGCACGCCGCCGCGTCGGCGGAGTCGGCAGCCGGCCGGCAGCTAGCCGCGCGCCTGGGCCCCAACCTGGCATGGCTGGTCGCGGCCGGTATCCTGCTGAGCCGCATCGCCGGCCTCGTCCGCGAAAGCGTCTTCGCGCACTACCTCGGCAACTCGGACGCCGCCGACGCCTTCAAGGCCGGCATCCGCATCCCCAACATCCTGCAAAACCTCTTCGGCGAGGGCGTGCTCTCGGCCTCCTTCATCCCGGTCTACAGCAAGCTCCTGAGCGAGGGCGACGAGGAGACGGCCGCGACGCTGGCGTGGAGCGTGGGCGCGCTGCTCGCGCTCGGAGTTGCAATCCTGGTCGCGCTCGGAGTGTGGGGCACGCCGTGGCTGATCGCGGTTATCGCGCCGGGATTTACCGGGGCCAAGCGCGAACTGACCGTCAACCTCGTGCGCATCATGTTTCCGGGCGCGGGGCTGCTGGTGTTGTCGGCCTGGTGCCTCGGCGTGCTCAACAGCCATCATCGCTTCTTCGCCTCCTATACCGCGCCGGTCGCCTGGAACCTCGCGATCATTGGCGCACTCGTCATCTATGGACCGCGCCGTTCGCAGGACGGGCTCGCGATCGACCTCGCGTGGAGCGCGGTGGTTGGCGCGGTGCTGCAAATTGCGGTGCAGGCGCCGCAGACCCTGCGGCTGGTCGGCCGGATGCGGATCGATTTCGCCCGCACGCGCACGGCCCTGGGCACGGTCTTCCGCAACCTCACCCCGGTGGTCGCCGGGCGCGGTGCGAGCCAGATTTCCGGCTACGTCGATAACCTGCTCGCGAGCCTGCTGCCGACCGGAGCGGTCGCGGCGCTCAGCTACGCGAGCATCCTGTACCTGCTGCCGATAAGCCTGTTCGGGATGTCGGTGGCGGCGGCCGAGTTGCCGAGCATGTCGCGCGCGGCCGGCACTTTCGAGGAGATCTCGCAGCTTCTGCGGCTGCGCCTGGACGCGGGCCTGCGGCAGATCGCGTTTTTGGTGGTGCCGTCGGCGGCGGCGTTTCTGTTTCTCGGCGACGTGGTCTCGGCGCTCATCTTCCAGTCGGGCAGTTTCACCCATCGCGACGCGATCTACGTATGGGCGGTGCTGGCCGGATCGGCGGTGGGGATGCTGGCGGCGACGATGGGCCGGCTGTACAACTCGGCGTTCTACGCGCTGGAGGATACGCGCACGCCGCTTAAGTTCGCGCTGATCCGTTTCACGCTGACGCTGGTCTTCGGCTATCTGTGCGCGATTCCGCTGCCGCCCGCATTGGGAATCGCCCAGCGCTGGGGCGTGACCGGCCTGACCGCGTCGGCCGGCGTCGCCGCATGGGTCGAATTCGCGCTGCTGCGATGGAAACTCAACTCGAGAATCGGTCCGACCGGATTGAGACGCGGACTGGTGGCGCGGTTGTGGGCGATCGCGCTGCTGGCGACCGCGGCCGGATGGGCGGTGAAGCTCGGCATGGGGCATGCCGGACCGCGCCTGATGGCGCTCGCGGTGCTGCCCGCGTACGGCACGGTCTACCTCGGGCTGGCGTGGTGGATGCGGCTACCGGAGCTTGAGCGCGCGACGAACTATCTTGCCGCGCGGCTTGGCCTGCGCTCCCTTAAGCGCTGACTCGGCGCCGGCGCGCGGCGCCGCAGTGGTGCGCAGCCGGTCGATCGTCAACGTCGTACCGTAGCCGGGCAACAGTGGCGCGAGCGCGACGCGGCCGCCGTAGGATTCGATGAAGGCCTGGCCGTCGACGGGTTTGCCACGCCAGTCCTCGCCCTTCACCAGCACGTCGGGGCGTATGGCGCGGACGATACGCTTGGCGCGGGTCTCGTCGAACACCACGACGTGATCCACCACTTCGAGCGCGGCCAGAATCAGCGCCCGCTCGGCGGCCGGATAGATCGGGCGGCCATCGCCCTTGATCAGCCGCACGCTGCGGTCGCTGTTGACTCCTACCACCAGCGTGTCGCCCTGCGCGCGCGCGAACGAGAGCATCTCGACATGCCCGGCGTGCAGCAGGTCGAAGCATCCGTTGGTGAAAACCACCCGCCGGCCGGCGCCGCGCTGGCGCTCGAGCACCGGGCGCAATTCCTCGATCGGTACGATCTTGCGCTGCGCGCTCGCGGGTCCCGGGCTGAGCGCCCGCGCGAGGTCCTCGCGCGAGACTATCCCGGTGCCGAGCCGGCTGACCTCGATCCCCGCGGCGAGGTTCGCCAGCCGCGCCGCCGAGGCGAAACTCAGCCCGGCGATCGCGAACAGGCCGAATACCGCCAGCACCACGTCGCCCGCGCCGGTCACGTCGTAGACCGCGCGCGGCGTGGTCGGGATGTAAGTGTGCGGGCCGTGGCGTTCGGTGAGGTACATCCCGTCGCGGTCAAGCGTCACCAAGCAGGCGTCGAGCTTGAGCCGGCGCATCAGCTCGTCCGCCGCGCGCATCCACGCGGAGCGGTCGGCCAGGCGCGCGCCGGTGGCGAACTCGGTCTCGTAGCGATTGGGGGTGAGCGCGGTCGCCCCGCGATAGATCGAGAGGTCCTCGCTCAGGCGCGGGTCGACGATGACCGGGATGCCGCGGCGGCGCGCGCCGTCGATCAGCGCTCGCAGGAGCCCCGGCGTGAGCAGGCCCTTGTTGATGTCCGAGATGAGAACGCCGTCGGCTTGCCTGAGCTCGCGCGCGAGATGGCGGGTGAGCGCGCGCTCCTTGGCCGGGCTGAGCGCGTGCGGCGCTTCGCGATCGACCCGCAGGAGCTGCTGGGTCGCGCGGTTGGCCGATTGCACCGACCCCAGCATCCGCTCCTTGACGATCGTCGGGCGGTCAGGGTCGACCAGCACCGAGCGCGTGTCGATACCGAGATCGCTGAACATCTCGCGCAGCAACTCGCCGTTGCGATCGGCGCCGACCACGCTGAGCGCGCTCACCTGCGCCCCCAGCGCGCGCAGATTGGCCATCACGAAGCCTGCGTTGCCGGGGCGCTCCTCGATCCGGCTGACTTGCAATATCGGGATCGGCGCCTCGGGCGAGACGCGCGCGACGTCGCCCATGATGTAGCGGTCGAGGATGACCTCGCCGGCGACCAGCACGCGGAGCGGCTTGAGTAGCGGAAGTTCGATCCGCCCGCTCGCGCCACCGTCGAGCGGCGGCCGCCCGGGGTCGCGGCGCTTGACGATGCGCGCGGTGTTGCGTCGCGTGTGCTTCACGGTGCGGCTCACGGTACCGACGATCCCGACGGACTCATAACCTCAGCACGATAGACCGTCGCCATCGCTTAGCGAATAGCGTAACCGCCGTCGACAAAGATAGTCGCGCCGGTAACGAAGTCAGAAGCGCGCGAGGCGAGAAACACCGCCGCGCCCGCGCATTCTTCGGGCGTGCCGAAGCGGCCGGCCGGCGTGCGCCTGATGATGTCGTCGTAAAACGAGCGCCCCTTTATCGGCGCGGTCATCTCGCTCTCGATCCATCCCGGCACGATCGCGTTGACCTGGATATTGTGCGCCGCCAGCTCGACCGCCATCGATTTGGTCAGTTGGACGAGCCCGCCCTTGGAGGCGGCGTACGACGGCGCGATCGGATTGCCGAAGCGCGAGTACTCGCTCGCGATGTTGATGATCTTGCCGCCTTTGCGCGGAGCCATCGAGCGCGCCGCGATCTGGGAGAGCAGGAAGCCCGAGTTGAGGTTGGTCTCGATCACGCGGTCCCAGGCCGCGGCGTCGAGCTTGAGCACGCCGCCCGCAAGCACGATGCCCGCGTTGTTGACCAGGATATCGACCGGGCCGAGCGTGCGCTCGACCTGCGCCATCGCGGGCGCGAGCGCGGCGCGCTCGGTCACGTCGAGCCGCACCGAGGTCGAGGCGGGGCTCAGCGCGCGCAGTTCGCCGAGCACCGCCTCGTTTTTGTCCTCGTTGCGCGCGAGCACCGCGACCGCCGCGCCGGCCGCCGCCAGTCCCAGCGCGATCCCACGGCCGATTCCGCCGTTGCCGCCGGTGACCACCGCGACGCGGCCGTCAAGGTTGAACATCTCAGGCGCCGCCATAACCGAATCTCCCCAGGCCGCTCGCGCTCTCGCGGCGCGGGCCAGTCAGCGAATCGAAAACCCGCCGTCGATCAGAAAATCGGCGCCGGTCATGTTGTCCGAGGCCGAAGAGGCCAGAAAGATCACCGCACCCTTGAGCTCTTCGGCCTCGGCGAAGCGGCCGCGCGGCGTGCGCTGGATCATCTCCTTGAGCAGCCACTCGTATTCCGGGCCGGTGCGGAGCCATTCGGTCATGTCGGTCGTGACCCATCCGGGCGCCAGCGCGTTGACCTGGATATTGTGCGGCGCAAGCTCGATCGCGAGCGAGCGGGTGAGCTGTGCAAGCCCGCCCTTGGTCACCGCGTAGGACGGAAAGACCCCGCTGCCGAACGATGAGGCGAGGCTGGTGACGTTGATTATCTTACCGCCCTTGCCGCGCTTGATCATCGATTGCGCGGCGTACTTGCAGAACAGGAAGGCGGCGTTGAGGTTGACCGCGAGCACGCCGTCCCAATCCTCCTCGGACGTATCGACCACGCTGGTCAGCGTCGCGTAGGCGGCGTTGTTGACCATGATATCGACCGGCCCGAGCCTGCGTTCGACTTCGTCGAAGGCGGGCTTGAGCTCGCGACGCTGTTTGAGGTCGGCCCTAAGCGCGATCGCGGGGATGCCGAACGCCAGCAGTTCCTTGAGCGTGACCTGGCTCTTTTCCTCGTCGCGGGCGAGGATCGCGACCGCCGCCCCGGCCTCGGCCAGCCCCAACGCGAGTCCGCGTCCGATGCCGCGGTTTCCCCCAGTGACTATCGACACCTTGCCGCTCAGATCGAACATCTTCGCCGACGCCATCGCGTGACCCTTCCTGTAGCAAAAGTGTTGTGCGGCGCGTGGCCGCCGGCCGACGCCCCGGCACGGACAAACTTTCGTCCGTTCGGCGTTGCGTGCGTCCGTTGGACGTAGCCGCCGCGGGCTCCTATATTGGCCTGTCGAAGTTGGCCAAGTCGAGCGCCGCGGGGCGTGCGGCGGCGGGCGCGAAATCAGCAGGGCAGGTGAATCACGATGGGGATGAGAACGGCGGAGCAGTACAAGGAATCGCTGCGCGACGGGCGCGCGGTTTATTTGCGCGGCGAAAAAGTCGCCGACGTGACCAAGGATCCCGTGATCGGAATCGCGGTCGAGCACGCCTGCATCGACTACCGGATGGCCGAAGATCCGAAGTATCGCGGGCTGGCCGTGATGCGCGACGCCGGCGGCGAATACAGCCGCTACTTCCATCTGCCGCGCAACGCGGATGACCTGCTCAAGCGCAGCGAGCTTATCGCGGCCTCAACCCGCGAAGGCGCGACCCTGGTCGTGCTGATCAAGGAGATCGGCACCGACGCGCTTTACGCGCTCCACATTATCGGCGAACGGATGGCGGCGGCGGGCAAACCCGAATACCGCGAGCGCATCGCGAAGTACCATCGCTACTGCCGCGACAACGACCTTGCGGTCGCCGTGGCGCAGACCGACGTCAAAGGCGACCGCTCGCTCGGCCCCACCGCGCAGGACCATCCCGACTACTACGTGCGCGTGGTCGAAGAGCGCCCCGACGGTATGGTGGTGCGCGGCGCCAAAGTCCACACCTCCGTCTCGACCAACACCAACGAGGTCATCGTGCTGCCGACGCGCGCGATGCGCGCCGAGGACAAGGCCTACGCGGTGGCCTTTGCGCTGCCGATCAACACGCCCGGCCTCAAGCTCATCGCGAGCCCGCACGGCTCGAGTCATAAGAACGAGTTCGAGCATCCGTTGAGCGCGCGGCACAAGATGATGGAGACGCTGACGGTGTTCGACGACGTGTTCGTGCCCAAAGAGCGCGTCTTCCTGTGCGGCGAAATCGATTTTGCCGGGCTGCTGGCGCTGACCTTCGTGCGCTACCATCGCTTCACCGCGGTCTCGTACAAGCTGCCGCTGCTTGAATTGATGGCGGGGGCGGGCTACGCGATCGCCGAGGCCAACGGCGTGCTGCGCGCGGCCCACGTGCGCGACAAGCTGACCCATCTGGCCGCCTATCACGCAACCGTGCGCGGGCTCATCGAGCATGCGGCCAATTCCTGCACCCTCGAGGACGGCCTCGCGGTGCCCAATACGCTGCTCACCAACATCGCCAAGTATCATTTCGCGCACAACTACCATCAGGCGGTGCAGATAGTGCAGGACCTCGCGGGCGGGCTGCTGGTGACGGCGCCGGCGGCCGAGGACCTGACCAGCGAGGCGACGCGCGCGTACGTGCTGAAGTACATGGGCGGCGCCAAAGGCTTCGACGCCGAGAAGCGGCTGCGGCTGCTCAATCTGATCGGCGATCTCACGGCGTCGGACTTCGGCGGTTACCAGGAAGTGCTGGCGGTGCACGCCGAGGGCGGCTTCGAGGCGGAAAAGCTGCAGGCCTACCGCGAGTATGATTTCAAGAGCGTGGCGGCGTACGCGCGCAAGCTCGCGGGAGTGTGAGGCCGGAATCTTTCACGGAAACGGGCTTGAAACCCTCCCGTCGCGCAACGGGAGGGTTCGGAAGCCCGCGAGCGCTTCGACTACATATCGCTCTTGCGCAACTCGACCGTGTTGCCGTCGGGGTCGAGCACCCAGATCTGACGGCCGAGGCGGCGCTGATCCTCGGGCTTGAGCGACATGCGCATCGCGTCGCCGTCGAGGAACGGCACGCCCATTTCTTTCAGCGCGGCCTTGGTCGCGTCGAGGTCCTCGACCTCGATCGCGATATGCGGACCGGTCGGATCGGGACCGTCCTGCTTTTTGCTGACGATCAGATGGATTTGCCCGCTGCCGATTCCATACCACATCCCCTTGAAACTGAAATCGGGACGCGGGAGCGGCTTGAGGCCGAGCACCTTCTCGTAAAATTCGCGGCTCTTGCCGACGTCGGCGATCCTGAACGCGGCATGAGACAAGTCAGTTGGCTTATTCATCTGGACCTCCTCGGCGGCGCCGGATTTACGCGCGAGCCGTCGCATGGCGCCGCTTGCCATGCGCGGTTCCTTCAATGACTTCTAATGAATTTCCGCGCCGCCCGCCACCACCAGCGAAGTCCCCGTTACGTTGTCGGCGTGGGCCAGGTAAACCACCGCCTCGCCGATATCCGCGGGCGTCTGCTCGCGGCGCAGATAGCACATGCTGCCGACCGGGTTGTCGAACAGCGACTCGGGGTTGCCGCCGCCCCACGCCTTGGCCAGGTACTGGTTCAGCACGTCGGTCCACATCGCGGTGCGCAGCAGCCCCGGGCATACCGCGTTGACCCTGATGTTGGCTGGGCCGAGTTCCTCGGCGAGCGCCTGGGTGAGCGCCATCACCGCGAACTTGCTCGCGCAATACGCCGAGAGCCCGCCGCGCGAAGTCTTTCCGGCGATCGACGCGATATTGACGATCGCGCCTTCCTTGTTGCGCAAGAGGTGCGGGATCGCGGCCTTCGAGCATAGAAACGGCCCCTTGGCGTTGACCGCCATCACGCGGTCCCACGCTTCCTCGGAAAACTCGGCCACCGGACCAACTGCGATGATGCCGGCGTTGTTGACCAGGATGTCGAGCGAGCCTAACGCCTTCACGGTCTCGGCGGCCATCCGCTCGCAGTCGGCCATCCGCGTCACGTCGGCCAGGATCGCGGCGGCCTTGACGCCGCGCGACTTCACTTCGTCGACCGCGCTTGCAAGCTCGCCATGCGCGGCGAGGTTGTAGGTCAGCGCCGGGTCCTTGGGACTGCCGAGGTCGACCAGCGCCACGTTCGCGCCAGCCTCGGCGAGCTTGAGCGCGATGCCGCGCCCGATGCCGCGTGCCGCTCCCGTAACGATCGCGTTTTTGCCCTTGAGTTCCATCGCGCCTGCCCTCCGTCCCGCTATTTAGCACGCCGAACGTGCGCCGGGGCAAACCCTCGCGCGGCTCGCGCCGTGCAAAGATCGGCGCGCTGAGGTATATCCGAGCCTGCCAGCGAACGAGCTTCAGCGAGGAATAATTAACGATGGATATCGGTTTCCTGATGGCAGCGACGGCGCAATGCGGCGATCTCGCCGAAATCGCCCGCAACGTCGAAGCATACGGTTACGAGTCGCTGTGGATGGCGGAGCATCCGGTGATCCCGATCGGCATGAAGACGCCGTTTCCCTTCACCCCCGACCACAAGCTTCCAGACCATTACGCGCGATGGGCCGATCCGTTCATCGCACTCACCATTGCCGCGGCCGTGACCAAAAAGCTCAAGCTCGGCACCGGAGTCTGCCTGCTGCCCGAGCGCGAGACGCTGATCACGGCGAAGGTGGCGGCGAGCCTCGACGTGTTTTCCGGCGGACGGCTGTTGATCGGCGTCGGCGCCGGATGGCTGCGCGAGGAGACCGAGGCGATGGGGGCGAACTTCGGCCTGCGATGGAAGCGCACGCGCGAGACGGTCGAAGCGATGCGTCTCCTGTGGACCCAGCGCGAGGCTTCCTATCAGGGCGAGATCGTCAAGTTCCCCGCGGTGCGTTCGGAGCCCAAGCCGATTCAGAAGGCAGGGCCGCCCGTGCTGCTCGGAGCGCACGGCCCCAAGGCGCTGGAGCGGGTGGCGCGCACGTACGACGGATGGATGCCGCTGGTCGCGAGCCCGGAGGAATTGAAAACCAGTGTCGCGCAGCTCCGCAAACTTACGGCCGAGCGCGGTCGCGACCCCGGCTCGATCCTGATATCGCCGCTGGTCGAGCCCGGCGAACACGGCCCGTCGGCCGACGAGGTGAAGCGCTACCGCGACGCCGGCGCGATTCGGCTCATTTTCCTTTCGCAGAAAATGATCGCGGAAGCCGCCGACGGAAAAGCGCTGGAAGCGGTGCGCCGCTTCGCGTCGGCGGTCGACCGCGCCCGCTCGATCTGAGCGGGGCTGAGCGGGGCTCAGGCGGGCGCCGCTGCGGCGGCCAGCGATGCGGTTATCGCGCCTGGCTGGCGTGGCCGGCCAAGCGCTGACGCTTTTCGCGCTCCCACGCCGCGAGCTCGTCGTGGGCATCGCGTGCGTGTTTGGCGTGCGTCGGATCGGCGGCCGGGATGCTTGGCGTGGTCAGCTCCAGCCGGATCCCATTGGGGTCGAAAAAATAGATCGACTTGATGAAGTGATGGTCGGTCGGCCCCAGCACGTCGATACCGGCGGCGCCCAGCCGTGTGCGCGCGGCTTCCAGTTCGGCGAGCGAGCCGACGCGTAGCGCGAGATGGTTCACCCATCCGGGCGTATTGGGCGAGGCCGCCGCAATCTGGTTGTCGCCGAGGTCGAAGAACGCGATGCACGATCCGTCGGTCATGCGAAAGAAAATATGCGCGTGCGGACAGTAGTCCTGCGTGCTCGGCACCCGGTCCTGGCGGATGACGTGGACCAGCGGCAGACCGAGGATGTCCTCGTAAAAGTGCCGGGTCTCTTCCGCGTCGCGGCATCGATAGGCGAAGTGATGCAGTCCGTTAATCGGAACGAACGAAGGCATACCGTCACCTCCTGCGCGTAACTACCAGCCAGATCAGTGGCACGTCAAATTGCCGATTCTTTCCTCATTGCAAGACCGAGCGCTCAGTCGAACGCGCTGAGCCCGGTGATGTCGCGGCCTAAGACCAGCGTCTGCACGTCGAATGCGCCCTCGTAAGTGTTGACCGTCTCGAGGTTCAGCATGTGGCGGATGACCGGGTACTCGTTCACGATCCCATTGGCCCCCAGCATGTCGCGCGCCATCCGCGCGACCTCGAGCGCCATCCCGACGTTGTTGCGCTTGGCGAACGAGACCTGCTCGGGCCGCATCTTGTCCGCGTCCTTGAGCTGTCCCAGGCGCAGGCATATCAGTTGCGCCTTGGTGATCTCGGTGAGCATCGTCACCAGCTTGTTCTGGACCAATTGATAGCCGGCGAGCGGACGCGCGAACTGCTTGCGCGACTTGGTGTAGTCCAGCGCGCAATGATAGCAGCTACGCGCGGCGCCGATCGCGCCCCATGAAATTCCGTAGCGCGCCTGCGTCAGGCACGAGAGCGGCGCGCGCAGGCCGCGCGCCGCGGGCAGCCGCGCGCTATCGTCGAGCCGCACATCCTCGAAGATCAGCTCCGAGGTTATCGACGCACGCATCGAGAACTTGCCGTGGATGTCGGCGGTGGTGAAGCCGGGCTTGCCGCGCTCGACCAGGAAGCCGGTGATGCCCTCGGGAACCTTGCAGTAGACCACGGCGACGTCGGCGATCGAGCCGTTGGTGATCCAACGCTTGGTCCCGTTGAGCACCCATCCGTCGCCATCGCGCCGCGCCCGCGTCTCCATCCCGCCCGGGTCTGAGCCATGATCGGGCTCGGTCAGTCCGAAGCATCCGATGAGTTTGCCCTTGGCCATCTCGGGCAGGTAGCGGCGCTTCTGCGCCTCCGAGCCCCAGGCGTAGATCGAGTACATTGCGAGCGCACTCTGCACCGAAGCGAACGAGCGCAAGCCCGAATCGCCGGCTTCGAGTTCCTGCATGATGAGGCCATAGGCGATATTGTTCATCCCGGCGCATCCATAGCCCTTGAGGTTGGCGCCGAAAAATCCGAGCTCGGCCATCTGCTGAACCAGCTCCTTGGGAAAAGTTTCGCTGGCAAAGTTGCGCTCGATGGTCGGTAGAACATCGCGCTGGACGAACTGCCGCACCGTGTCGCGGACCATCCGCTCCTCCTGGCCGAGCATCTCGTCCAGGTCGAAAAAGTCCAGATCCTTCAATAAATCCGTCATCTTATGACTCCTGGGGGAATGCCGGGCCAGAGCTCACAGGGCGATTGTGGCAGACCGGAAAGCCGTATTGCCTCAGCTCTAGGTATCAATTAGCCTTATATGTGCACGTAATTTGGATGCATATCGAAACACTAAAGGTCTTCTGCGACATCATCGAGAGCGGCAGCGTTTCTTATGCCGCTTCGCAGAACTTCGTCACCCAGTCGGCGGTGAGTCAGCAGGTCCGCAGCCTGGAGGAGAAGTACGAGTGTCGATTGTTAGAACGGGCGCGCGCGGGTGTCAAACCGACTTCCGCCGGGCAGATACTCTACAATTCCAGCAAGGAGATCGTGCGCCGTTTCATGGAGTTGGAGAACCGGCTGCGCGAGATCGGCTCGGTGGTCGCGGGATCGATTCGGGTCGGCACGGTCTACAGCGTTGGATTGCACGAGCTGCCGCCCTACCTGACCGAGTTTCTGCGCACTTATCCGCAGGTAAACGTGCATCTGGAGTACCTGCGTTCCAACAAGATTTATGAGGACCTGGTCGAGGGCAAAATCGACCTCGGCGTGGTGGCCTATCCGGCCAAGCGCAGCCAGATCGTCACGATCGCTTTTCGGCACGACGAACTGGTGCTGGTGGTGCCGCCCGACGACCCGCTGGCCAAGCACAGCAAGGTCAGCGTGAGCGATCTGGTCGGTCAGAAGTTCGTCGGCTACGAACGCGATATAGCCACTCGCAAGGCGTCGGACCGTATTTTGCGCGAATACGGCGTGAAGCCCCAATACACGATGGAGTTCGACAACATCGAAACCATCAAGCGCGCGGTGGAAATCGGACAGGGCGTGGCGATCGTGCCGCTCTCGACGGTCGAACACGAGACCGCCAGGGGCTCGCTCAAGATGCTGGAGTTCGTCGAGGGCACCTTCACGCGGCCGCTCGCGATCATCTACAAGCGCGGCCGGGAGCTTTCGCCGGCGGTGCGTAAATTTATCGAGGTCCTGACCACGGCGAAAATTCATTCGCCGGGGACGCGCGCCGAGAAGGGCGAACGCGGCGACGGCAATAGCGGCCGCAACGAGACTCGCGCCGAGCGCGCTGAGAAATCCGAGAAGTCGGAACGCCCGGAAAAGTCAGAACGCCTCGAGAAGCCCGAGCGCGCCGAGAAAACCGAGCGGGCTGAGCGCGCCTAGCAGCGCGGCGGCGTGGGCAGCACCGGCCCGCCCCGCAAGTCCATTCAGAATTATCCGGTCAAAAAGAATCCCGTCAAAAAGAACCTCGCGACCGAAAAAATCCTACGAGAGCAGCGCGCGCAGACGCTCGCGGTCGAAGCCCGCGACGATTTGGGCGCCCGCCACGACCAGCGGGCGTTTAATTAGATTCGGCTCCTTCGCCATCAGCGCCAGCGCGTCGGCTCCGGTCAAGTTCCTGCCCTTAAGCCCCATCGCCTTGAAAGCGGGGCTCTTCGGGTTGAGAAAGTCCCGCGGGTCGCGTCCGGCGAACAGCGCCTTTAGCTCGGCGGCGCCGAGCGGCTGTTTTGCGTAGTCGCGCTCGTCGAGTTCCACCCCGAGTTCGTCACGCAAGAAACCTCTTGCGTTGCGGCATGTGGTTCAGGTCGATTTCCAGAGAAAGCGGGCCTGCTTCACGTTGGGCTTCCTGCTCGTGTTGGCGCAAATTTAAATCGAATCGGATGCGACCTCGCGGATTCCAGCGCTTCGCCCGCACGGCGGGAGCGCCGGAATTCGCTGAACCGATACTGCCTACTCGATACTCGTGTTCGGCAGTGGCGGGACGGCGACCCCACTGTTCGGGCTTGGCGCGGAGCTGCCCGGGCTGACCGGCCCCGTGCCGCGGTCCGCCGGCTGAGCCATCGTCGAGCCCGGCGTCGTGCTTCCCGCGATGGGCGCGCTGTTGACCGAACCACCGACGTCAGCCGACGCTGTCCGGGTTGACGGCGCAGGTTGCATCGGCGTCGAGTTCATCGCGGACGGCGCCGCCGACGCGGGCGCGGCGGGTTGCGGCGTCGTGGTGGTCGGTCCGCTGAAATGAATCGGCTTTTGTCCAGCTACCATGTCCGGAGTGAGTACATAGTCACCGCCGAGCGAGCTGCGCCAGATGGTATTTGCGGTCTGCGTATTGCCGCCGGTCAGCAGGTAGCTTGCCCCGCCGGTAATTCCGCCGAGAATTCCGTAAACCACCTTGGCGGGCACGTACAGGACGTTGCCGGCCACGGCGCCGGCGCCAATTCCCACGCCCTTCCAATTGACGCTATTGTCAGGCGGCTGCGGAACCTGCGCCTGGCTCGGCGGCGCGCCGCCCACCACGTTATTCGGGCTCTGAGCCATCGCTGGCAGCGCGATCGCCGCGGCCGCCGCCACCGTCGCCAACAAACACGTAATTTTTCTCATCACCGTTTCCTCCTCCCCCCCATAGACTGAATGAAAAAGCTATTCGGTCCTGACCACCACTGCGGCAGGCAAAAGACTCATCAGATGCGCAAAGGCCCGCTCCAGATAGTCGCGGTCCTTGGATTCGAGCGTCAGCTTCACCCGGTAATCCGGATCGCCTATCCGTGGATAAGAGCCCAGCAGAAGATCGGGGTAGAGCGCAAGACATCGATTGAGATGCTCGGCAATCGCGCCTTCGCCGGCCGAGGTATAGATCGTCCGCAGGTAATAAGGATCGGTCGCGAATCGGCCCAGCAGCGCGGTCAGCTTGGCCTCGAAGATTTGCGGGATGCCGGGCAGGACGTACACGTTTTCGAGCTGGATGGTCGGAAAGCGCAAGTCGCCCGCCGAATTCAGCACGGCGCCCTCGGGCACCGCTGCCATCTTGAGCGCGGCGGCGCTCAGGCGATCGGCGAACTGCGTGCGGATGAGGCGCTCGAGCTCCGGGTGCATCACGAGCTTGCGATCAAAGGCTGCCGCGATGCCGTCCATCGTCACGTCGTCATGGGTTGGGCCGACACCGCCCGAGGTCAGCACGACGTCGAAGCGGCGCGCGCAATAGCTGACTTCTTCGGCGATGAGCGGAATTTCGTCGGGGATGACCGTGATACGTTGCAGGGCGACGCCGACCGCGCGCAACTGGCGGGCAGCGAAAAACGCATTGGAGTCCTGCGTCTTTCCCGACAGGACTTCATTGCCCACCACCACCAGGGCGCACGTTCGCTCTCGCATAAGGCTTAACCGCCTGTGCCACCCGCTTTCCCAAGGCCATTATCGCGTCCGCGCCGCGGCGGGGCAACTGGGGGGGGTGTTCAGCCCGGCGCACTCCGGGGCGACTCGTGAAAGAGGATTTTCCGCGCCTGCTCCTTTAATCTTTCCATGGACTTCCCTCGGTAAAATCGGAGGTGAGTCACCAAGTTCTTTGCTCCCTTCCCGCAGCGGGAAGGGATCGGAGGTTAGCTCTCCGACGGTTACGCAAAGCTCTCTGGGACAAGGAGCGGGGAACGAAGGCCTCGTCAGTTGAAGCGCGCGCTGTAAATCAGAATTTCAAATCACGGTGATCCGCACAGCGTGCCATTGATGTCGCATTGCGGTTTGATCCCGCGATCGCGTTGCTGCTGGTTCAGCGTGAAGATAGCCGTATTGGTTTTGCCGTCCGCGCCACATCCGCATAGCTGGCTTGCGCAGCAACTGCATTCAGCCGCGGTTTCGGCTTTGATTATTTCCGAAAGGTCGCACTTCGACAGCCCGGAGCAGGCGTTGCCGACCAGGTCCCTGTCATTGCATTCGTCGGTGCAGAGCGTCGCGTCGCAGGTAAAGCCCGTCTGAACCCCTCCGGCTTGCAGGCAGGTGCTGTACTCATTGCAGACCCGTCCGCAGTCAACACCGCTATCGGGCGGCAATTTGGTGGTTCCGGGCACATACAGTGGGCATCCCACCCCTCCGGGGGCGTCGGGCAGGCAGGTTCCGGGGCTGGGAACGGCCGCCGGCGCGGCAAAATCTGCCGGGGCGGATGAAGCGAGCGTCGGCGGCGGCGTGGGCGGAGCATAAGCGGCCGACCACACCAGGTCACCGCCCAGCGTGCAGGCCTGCTCGTTTTGGCCTACCTGGTAAGGGCCATCAAATACCGGGCACGAGCACTGGACTATCCCGGGTTTACCGGTCTTGAAACAGGGCGCGGTCATGCATCCGGCGTATGGCGCCTGCGAGCAACCGGTCTGGCCAATCCCGTTGCTGGGAACGCAATCGAAGCTGAAGGTCGAAAACAGATTAGCTTGGGGAATCAATGTTCCCTGGTTTATCACCTGACATACAGGGGCCGAGTTGGTCGTCTGGCACAGACTGCCGTCGATTCCACATTGCGCGACAGTATTTTCATACACCGAATGATTGAGGATCGCGTTTATATCTACGAAGTACACTCCGAAGGGTATGTCGAAGCATTGGCAGTTCGCGTAAAGCCCGTCCGGGGTCAGCGTGCAGGACAAGTCTTCCGGGCCGGTACTCGGCCCCGAGTAATAACAGAGCGCAAAGGGCCCGCCTCTGCACGGCAGAAAATTGCTCCCCGTCAGCAGGATATTGGCGTAGGCCGGACCAAAGGTGGTGGTCCAGTTAGCCGGGTCGCTCCAGAACGCATGCGAATTGGGAACAAAGTGAATGATCCCCGAGGTAGGTGAAGGCGTGGGCGCAGGTGAAAGCGCCGGCGTAGGAGTCGGCGCAGAGGTGGGTGGCGGCGGAGGCGGCGGAGGTTGCGATCTGCCGCTGTCCCCGCCGCAGCCCGTCCCGAACACTATGATGAGTAAAATGAGTAGAATGAAATACGAAGCCGGGATCAGCCGGAGAGCGGTCAGCTTGTGATAGCTGTAGGAATTGGTATGGCTGGTTCTCTCTTTTGCGTCAGGCAAGGCGGATTCCCCCGACCGCCAGTCTTAGTCTTGCAGAGAGTTGATATCAAGCCTGGATCCTGGACGCAGTTTCGCTGGGTATGCGAATTGATGAGTTTAGAACGTGGCGAGTTACTAATGAGTAGTTAGGCCGAAGGAAGCTTTTGAAGTTACGGTCCTGCCTGCTCGATATCCGAGGCCTGTGATTTGAGAAACAGCTTGAGCCGCTTTTTCAACCGCGCTTCGATCTGGCGCACCCTCTCGCGGCTGATCCCGAACCTGGCGCCGACCTCCTGCAGGGTCGGCGGATCCTCGGAGAGCAGGCGGCTGCGGAAGATCTCGAGTTCCTTGTCCTTGAGCGTGGCCGCGAACTGATCGATCTTCTCGTGGGCGAAGTTGCGCCATTCGTCGTGCGCGGCGGCCTCTTCGGGAGTGTCGCCGCTGTCGGGAATCACGTCGAGCAACTGGACGGCGTCGTCCTCGCGCGCCGGCTGATCGAGCGAGACCTCGCTATGCGCCATCCGCTCCTGCATCTCGCGCACCTCGCTTTCCTTGACCCCCATGCGCTGGGCGAGCAGGAGCGGCTGCGCGGTGAAGCCTTCGGCCTCCAGCCGCGCGGTCTCCTTGCGCAGGTTGAAGAAGAGTTTGCGCTGGGCCTGAGTGGTGCCGATTTTGACCAGCCGCCAGTTGTTGATCAGGAAGCGATAGATATAGGCGCGCACCCACCAAACCGCGTATGACGGGAAGCGGATGCCGCGGTAGGGATCGAAGTTGCGCACGGCCTCCATCAGGCCGACGTTGCCCTCCTGGATAAGGTCGAGCAGATTGCGCGAGGCATGCGCGAACTCGCTGGCGATTTTGACCACCAGGCGCAAATTGGCGGTGACCAGCCGGTAAGCGTCGGCCGGGTCGTGATGCTTGGTGTAGCGCTTGGCGATCTCGATTTCTTCCTCGCGGCCGAGCAGCGGAAAGCGCCGAATCTCCGCGAGATAGCGGCCCAGCGGATCGAACGCCACCAGCGCGCCGCCGTCTTCAGAGGCTTCCGCAGCCGTTTCCGCTCCGGCGTCGGGGTCGCTCTCGGCGGCTTCTTCGCCCGCGCGGGCGCGGGCAAACCCTTCGGGCAGTTCGCCTATCTCGTCGAGGTCGGCCAGCGGCGCGGCGGGTGGACTGTCACCATCCACGATTTCGTCGACGATTTCGGCCTCGACCACCGGGGTGTTTGCCGTGTCCACCGCGGCGACGGGGCGCCGGCGCGTGGCACCGGCGGCAGTCCGGACCGGGTCGGTCTTCGGAACGATCTTCGGAACGATCTTCCGATCGGTCTCCGGGTCTTTCTTGGAGTCGCGCCCGGAGTCGATTTTGGGCCCGGAGGCGATTTTAGAATCGATCGCGGGATCGGCCTTGGGTTTGCGAGGTTTGCGCGCCACCTGATGCTCCGCGCGGCGGTCTGGACTTCCGCAGAACTTCCGCAAAACTTCCGCCAGACTTTCCGCGCCTATGATGCCGAGGGCGACCACGGCCCGGAGTATCCGGGGGCCCGACAGCGCCTTGGATCGGTTAGGGAATCAGGCGAGGGTCAGGCGTCTTCGGGCCGCTCGATTGAAACCTTGCCCGCGGCGATTTCGCGGAGCGCCGTGACGACTTCCTTATTGTCGGTCTCCACCAGCGGGCGGGCGCCCTTGAGCAGCTGCTTGGCGCGCTTGGCGGCTCCCAGCACGAGTTCGAAGCGGTTGGGAATCTTTTCCAGACAATCTTCGACGGTAATTCTAGCCATCGGTATGATCTTCCGGTGGAAAGGCCGCTTTGTCAACGTACCGGTGTCGCAATTGGGGGCCGCTCTCCGGCCGGTTCGCGGGATCCGTCGACTCGCGCGACGCTCGCTCGGGATGACAAGACGGGACAGATCGAATTACTTGTCTACTTTTCCACCGGCATCCCGGCCCGCGACCATTCGGCGAACGAGCCGTCGAACAGCCGCGCGTTGTAGCCCGCCTGCGTGAGCGCGAGGTAACCGAGCGCGGCGCGCGGTCCGCTGCGGCAATACGCGACGACTTTCTGTCCGTGTCCGATATTGGCGGCCGCGATCAGGTGTTCGAGTTGCTCGCGCGGAGCGAGCAGCCGATCTTCGGCGCCGTTCAGATCGCTCCATACGAGATTGACCGCGTGCGGGATATGGCCCGGATGGCCGTCGAGGTCGCGCTCGCCGGTGAACTCTTCGCGCGAGCGGAAATCGACCAGGCGATCGGTGGTGTTGGCGCGCACCTCGTCGAGCGTCGCACGCAGCCGCGGATTGAGCCGCGGCGTGAAGCGCCGCTTCACCGGCTCGATCGGGCGATACGCGACCTCGCGCCCCTCGCTCTTCCAGCGCTCGAAGAAAACCTCGAGCAGAAATACTTCCGGTGCGCCGAGGTATTCCATTATCCAGGCCAGCATCGCGGCATTCTGTCCCTGCGGCGAATCATAGAGTACCGGGGTGACGCCCTCGCCGACGCCGCCCGCGCCGAGCCATTCGGCGAGCGCCGCCTGGTCGAGCAGGCTGCCGTTGTCGCCGAACGCGCGATAGACGGGCAGGTTGACCGCGCCGCTTAAATGGCCCGAGAGATATTTCATCGGGCGGCGCGGGTCGACGATCACGAAATCGGACTTATCGGGCTTATCGGACTTGCCGATCCGATCGGCGACCGCTTGCGGGCCGACTAGGCGTATCATCGGCGCCGCGTCAGACCTTCTCGAATTCGGTGATGATTTCGGTCGGGCGCGCGATGGTCTGGGTGACGGGCGAGCCCTCGACGGCGAGGCGCCACAACTCCTTGAGCGTTTTCTCGTCGGCGTCGGCGCGCACGAACAGCTTGGCCTTGATCGAGGGGTAGCCGGGATTGCCGGTCGTGCTATGGCCGGCCCACTTCAGGATATTTTCGAAGTTGCCCTCCAGCGCGACCTCGAGGTCGTGGATGCGCACGCCGCGCTTGGTCGCGTTGAGCACGAAGCCGACCGTGAGACAACTGCCCATCGCGGAGAGCAACTGCTCGTGCGCGCTGGCGGCGGCGTCGGTCGCGTCGAGGCCCTCGGGCTCGTCCATCTCGACCACGTGCTTGCGCATGTAAGCCTTGGCGCGGAAGCCGCCCTGCCATACCACGCGCGACTTCCACGGTCCGGAGACGCCCTTGAGCACTTCGGGGTCGTCACGCATCGAATCGGTGATCGCGATGATCTTGTCGGGGCGCAGGCCATTGAGCATCTTTTCGTCGGCCATATTTATAAGCTCCTGCGATTATTCTCCTGCTGGATTCGCGAGCGCTTCCATTTTCCGCGCCGATTGCTCAGCCGCAGTCTCTTCTCAGCCGCATTCCTTGCGCAGCATCTCCGCCGCTTCCGAAATTGCCTGCAGCTTGTGGAAGGCGACCGGCGAGGTGTTGACGCAGCGCTCGGCAAAGGTGCCGAAGCCGCAGTCGGGGTTGAGATAGATCTTATCGGGGTCGAAGTAGCGCAGCACTTCCTTGACCCGCTTGACTATTTCCTCGGGCGATTCGATCTCGTCGGTGCGCGGGTTGCTGACGCCCAGGCCCAGCTCCTTCTCGTTGCGATATTCCTTGAAGACTTCGATCTCGCCGGCCCGCGGCGTGGCCATCTCGAGCACCAGTTGATGGACGTTCATGCGCATCAGCCACGGCAACAGCGGCCCGTAGTTGCCTTGCAGCAGCACGTTCTCCTTGCGGCTCCAGTTGCCGCGGCAGACGTGCACGCCGAAGTGCACCCCGTCGATTCCCTCGACGGTCTCGTTCATCAGGCGCACCGCGAATTCCAGTTCGTGGGTCGGATCGGTGCGCGAGCCGAGCGCCGCGCACATGAAGGTCTGCTCGGCCTCGTCGCCGTAGACCACCTGCGAGAGCGAGGGCTCGTCGAGCTGGATGAAGTCGATGCCCAGTTCCTTCAGCCGCACGATCTCGCGGCGCAGAATTTTCACCACGTCGCGCGCGAGATCCTCGCGCGTCGGGTAAGCCTTGTCGGAGAGCCCCTCGAACCAGCTCGAGCGGGTGAGCAGGTAGGGGCCCGGGATCGGAATCTTGGTCGCGCGCTGGGTATGCGCCTTGAGGAATTTGGCCTCCTCGACGCAAAGCCCTTCGCGTTCGCTGATCTTTTCGACCGCGATTGGGCTCTTGATCGCAAACGCCGGAACGTCGAGCGCGCGCAGGATTTCTTCGAAGCCGGCGCGGTCCTTTACGTAGTCCATGAGCTGCGAGAGCTTCATCAGGCGCATCCCGTTCAGCTTGTCGACCACGAAGGAGTAGAAGTTGTCGCGCCGCATCTCGCCGTCGGCGACGATATCGACGCCGGCGTCCTCCTGGTACTTGATCGCGGCGAGCACGGCGTCGTCGGCCACCGCGTCGAATTCGGCGCCGGTGATTTCGCCGGCCTGGCGCTGACGCAGCGCCGCCACCAGCCACGG